>Ga0208193_1000033_pt1 | contig 100852 bp, 87 predicted proteins | sample June2015DPH_17_2_FD_184716 | JGI IMG/M metagenome (GOLD analysis project Ga0208193, IMG submission 184716) | Peatland microbial communities from SPRUCE experiment site at the Marcell Experimental Forest, Minnesota, USA - June2015DPH_17_10... | ecosystem: Environmental > Terrestrial > Soil >...
GGGGGGGGGGGGGGGGGTGCGGGTACTGACCAGCATCGAGTTCCTGAGCGGGGGGGTGAAGGTGTATGAGACTCCTCTGGTTGAGGCTAAGGTGGTCAACATTCCCGAGCGGGGGGCGGTGGCGTTCCAGTTCGATGTGCCGCTGACGCAGTTGAAGCCGGGGGCGTATGTGTGCCAGGTCAACGTGATAGACGATGCCGGGGGGAGCTTCAGCTTCCCGCGAATGGCGATGCTGGTACAGCCGGGCGCTCCTCCAGCAGTGGCTCCGGCAGCGGCTGGGACTACCGCGGCCGTATCGCCGACGCCATAGGGTTGGGCTATTGACAGAGGCTAAAACCGGGGAGGATGATATTTGGGTCATCTCGTGAGGTTCGCCCATGAGTACTCACCTTCGCTTCTCCCCTTTGCTTCTTCTCTTTGGTCTGAGTGTTTCGTCCCTTTTGGCTGCTGAATTCCCTGCTGGGATGCAGCAGAACCTGCCATCCTCTGACGCCGCTCTTCGGGAGTTGCGGCATGAGGATCCGCAATGGCAGATGGTCAAGCCACATCTTCCCGATCCTGCGACAGCCACCGAACAGCAACTGGAGACGGTTGGCGATGTGTTGCGGGCGCGCAAATTCCCCGAGGATGCGATGGATTACTACATGTACGCGTTGCGACGGGGAGGCGGCAACGAAGTCGTGCTGATGAATAAGCTCGGCGTGACTCAACTGGATCTTCGACATATCGCTGCGGCACGTACTTACTTTGAGCGTGCCGTCCGTCTGAAGAAAAAGGACGCGGTAGCCTGGAACAATCTGGGCGCGGTGGAATATATTGACGGGCGATTTGCGACGGCCATCTCGGATTACGGTCGCGCCATCAAGCTGAATAAGAACACGGCCACCTATCACTCGAACATGGCGACGGCTTTGTTCGAAGAGAAGAACTACAAGGGCGCTCGGGAACAGTTCAAGATCGCTTTGCAGATTGATCCGGATATGGCTCACCACGATGGTACCGGTGGCCTGACGGCCCATTTGCTCTCTCCCGAGGACCATGCGCGCTATTGCTTCGAGATGGCGCGGCTCTATGCTGAACTGGGAGATGAGGCCGACCTGCTTCACTACCTGACGATGGCAAGCGAGGCCGGCTTCGACGTGATGGAGGAGATGCGCTCGGATAACACGATGGCGCGTTATCGCAAAGATCCGCGAGTGATTCTGCTGGTGAAGAATGCGCATGCTCTGCGAAGCGGACGCGCCATGGTTGACGATGCGACTGGCACTGTACCGACGTTGCCTCCTGTTCAACCCAACTGAGCCGGTTATTTGTAGGGGCAGTGACGGCAGTCGGAGTTGCAGCAGTAGCCTCGTTTGAGGTGATAGGCCGCAGTGAAGACCATGTATGGACCTTCGTAGTAGAAGTCTTCCGGGCTGAGTTCCTCGCCAACGGACGCCACCTTCTGTTCTGAAGGTGGTTTTTTGTCGACATTTTCTGGCTCTTTCATGGTCGTTACGTGGTGAATAAGCGCTTCTTTCTGGTTTTACTCCTTTTCTGTTCTGACTTTTGTCTTGTCCTGGGGTACCCCCCTCCCCCCTCAGAGGGTATTTTGGGCATAAAATACCTGAATTCAACCGTTTGCAGGGTGTCGATGTCTGCAAAATATAGATAGCAAATGCCTTGCGTCCAAAATACTTGTTATCAATAAGTTAGCCCCGGCGGGTTTCTGCATCCCACGGGGCTTACCTTCGTTTTTTCGATCTATGTATCCAGTATAACGGGTTGAGGGGAACTAAAATGCCAACTGGATGTTGTTGGTGGGGAATGGGTTAGGTGGTTTTCAGGCTTGACATGCGATTTTTGGGCAGAAAACATGAAAATAAATTAGGTGCACACAGCAAACACAATAGAATCAGTTCGTGAACGGTGGAGTAGCAGTAGTAGCTCGCTACCCCACCGGGGACCTGCCAGGCCCCATGGCTATTATCAAGCGTGCAATCCTGATGCCAGAGTTCGTTTAGCAAAGATCAAACCAATCTAATCTAGCGTATGTGGGAAATAGGAGCGCCAGCCCGGCGGCGGGCGTGCAAATAATCCTGTTTAAGTCCCTCGAACGCTCCGGTCCAATCGAATCCTGCAAGGCCCCAGTCAACCTTACGCGATTGCTCTTCCAGATAGCTAAGCAAGAGTTCAAAACGATCCAGTCGCTGGCGAATTGTCTGCGCGTCTCTAATTGCTCCGCGTATCACTCCGTCTGCGATGGGAGTGTCGACTATCATCGCATCTACGTACGCGAATGATTGCAATAAACGCTTAACCGAATAAGCACCTACTGAACTGATCCTAAAAGCCTCCCAGCGTTGTGCAGGCGCAAATTTGGGAGACGTTTCAATTAAGCCTTTAGCAACAGCCCGCTCGAGACTGGAATGAATTTGCGAAGGTGCAAACTGTAGATCTTGGGCATATCGAAACGTAGAAGATGCCGTGGCGAAACCTTCTCCGCTGTCTGAGGATCTCTCGATGAAAGACAGAAGCAAGATTAGTAAGAAATGCTCCCTCCCATCGGGAAGAGAAATGTCAAATAAGTTACAGATTTGTGAGGTTTCAGGACTGTAATGCTCGTGATCGCCATAAATGATTGCGCGAAGGAATTCGAAGTCGGATACGGTATATCCGTTTTTCTCCTCATTTTGGATTTCTATGATTTTTTTCGAGTCAATGTGACCGCTGCCAATGAATGTATTCACAAAATCAAGCGCAGAACGGACATTCCTGCCGCTCAAATTATCGATTAACTCGACAAGCCTATCGTTCGTTTGCAATGAGCGAATCAGGGATTTTAAGAAAGCGCTCAAAGATCCTGAATTGACTGCAATGTTGGCTGGGAAATTATCCATCCGGCCTCCGTTGTTCATTTTGACGAGCGCAAACTGGAGCCGCTTGACCACCACTACATCGATTCGCGGCGGTGTGATGGTAAAGGCCCGCGGTTGATAGGCAGACAATGAGCCCTTAGTACGCGACTTGAAAAACGTATCCGGGCGAAGACAGACGAAAGCGACAATGGGCCAAGTCTCAGCCAACGCGTGTCCAATTACGTAAACTTGCTCCTGAAAATCCTCTGTTCGCTGATCAATATTGTCTAGGAATAGGACAATTTGTCGCCTTCGACTTTTGACGATCTGCTGAAGTGATGCCCGCAAATGAGCAGAACGATCTGCAAGTTTAGTCTCCAGGTACTGGATTTCTTTGTCGAGATAGAGCGAAGGGTTCGACTCTTTGTAAACACCGTAAACCCCTTTCGAAAAAGCGATTAGTTCCCCGCGATAGACATCTCGCACGAATTTATTTTCTTGGAGATTAATTCCATAATTTTTGTTCAATTGATCTTCACAGCGCGTCAAAATAAAATTTGCAAGATTTGACGAGAGGGCGGGTTCGCGCAAGAAGTCTACGTATAACGTTATGGCTCGCTCAAGTTCTGTCTTGGCAGTCACATTAATAAAATTCCTCAGGAACACAGTTTTGCCAACGCCTACATCTCCCAACACAATAACGGGTCTTCTTTTTAGAGCCGCCGAAATTTCATCTGGGGTCGAGCCGTAACGTAGACTATCCGAAAAATCTTCAGACATGCCGTGTTTCGTAATCGCAGGTTTCAGTTGAACATCATTGAGCTCATCTTTAGTCAAAAGAGAATAGCGCGCCTCCAGAATTTGTTTGCTGACAAGCGCGTGTTGCGACAAAGCTCCTGTTTGCGCATAGCAGCGTTCCAAAAATTCTTCTTCATTTTGGGGCAACGTTGCTAAATCAAAAAGAAACAGCTCTCCGAGTTGGCGAAGACTTACTTGAAGATCATTTCTCCCCTTAATGCCCGGATATGGATGGATGCTCGCTGAGAGTTTTGGTGGCGGAAGTTGCGTCCCATCAGTTCTCAAATTTTTATAAATTGCAAGGGTTTCTATTCCGGGTTTGGACAACGAGCTCCAAAAGAGTTCGAAGTTTTCGTCCATCTCCTCAAGAGATGAGAGGCAGAGAGCATTCCCCTCGAAAGGTGGAATCCCGTCCTGTCGGCTTCCTAAAAAGGCGATAACCTGATGCCCATTTGATATTGCCGCAACGGGCAAACCGTGCAACTGGGCATATCGTTGAACCTGGTCTATGGCCTGTTTTAGTTCACCACCTAGGCCCCGCAACGTCTGGACTTTGCATATCCTCTTATTGAAGCCTGCCGGGAGCGTGAAGCTTATGCCTTCTCGCTTCGCTTCCCAGACGGCCACGCGTCGGGGATTACCGAGGATGTAATCAGTGCGGTCACCTTCCATTGTAGTTTCGCACTCGATATCAGAAAGCTCCCAAGCGAGAACTTCCTTTAGAAGTACGTCGATTAAATGCAGTCTTGTTGTCGCCTCATTCCGTCCATCCAACTCTGATGATCCAAGAACAAGCTGCTTGAGATTGTTTCGTGCGCTTTCGAAATCGATGCTCATCGCTTCGGCATGTATATCACGGATTAAGGCTTGTTTACTCGAAAGCCAAGGTTTCCGGAAGCATCCAGCACCCCCATCTCCCGAGACGACTTTGCTCAGGATCGACTGTCAGCCGGTTGGGTAGCGAAAGAGCGCTAACGACAGGTTTCTAGAACAAGCGGGGGTCGGGCGGTGTGGGTGCAGTGGGTGGCATGGGTAGGAGGGTGGCTGGTATTTTCTCTGGCGAGATGGTGTTGGGTTCGGATTCGGAGTGGAGGGTGCCGTTGCGATAGAGGATCTGTTTGCCGGGGACGGCCGAGACGCGGTCGCCTGGCGTGACGATGCCTGTGAGGTTCATGGGATCGGCGGCGGAGACGGGGATGATGGCGGAGCAGTCGCGGGTGCGTGAGGCGCGGAGAGATTCCATGGCTTCGGGGAGCGCGTATTGTTCGCCAGCAACGCCGGAGACGAAGCGGCCACCGCGAATCTCGCTGCGGGCTTCGAGGCGGCGGAGGATGTTGAGGAGGTCGCGCCATTTGGGGGCGTTGGACTCGCGGGTGAGTGCGTCGCGGAAGAGAACGCCGTAGCGGGCGAGGAGCTGGCGGGCGAAGGACTCGAGGGCGGCGTCGGTGCGACGGGCTTGCTCGATTGCGGTTGGGGCGGCGTGGAGTTCTTCGGTGAGGAGGGACCAGCGGCCGGCTGAGTTGCGGGTGGGGCGTTTTCCTGGGTTTTCGGTGGTGGTGGATTTGCGGCGAGGGTCCATGCAGGCGCGGAGCTGGTCGAAGCCGTCGGCGGCGGCGAGGCCTGCAGTGGCTAGTTCCCACAGGGCGTGCTGGGTTTGCTGGCGTGTGAGGTTGGCGATGCGCTGGAGGTCGTTGGCGAAGCAGGCTCCACGCTGCTGGAGGAGAGCGCGGATTTGGAGTGCGTTGGGGCTGAGGGCAGCGGTGAGTTTTTCTTCTTCTACCGACTGTTGGGCGAGCGCGTGAGGGAGCCAGTCGGCGGTCTCGCGGATGTAGAAGGTGATGGGGGCGGCGTTGGTGGGGATGACGCGGCGCGGACGGGCGGCTCCGACTCCGGCGGGCTGGTTTTCAGAGAACCAGGCAGGGTGGGGAGAGATGCGGCCCCAACCTACGGCTCCGGAGAGACAGAGCGCGTCGAGCCAGCGAGGGTCGTAGTTGGCGACGCGGGCGGGAAGGAGGGTGCGTTCCCACTCGATGGCGGGGGCCTCGAAGCCTTCGAGTTGGCGGAGGGCTTCGAAGACTCCTTCTTCGCCGGAGAGATGGGTTTGCGGGGCGATGTGTTGCCATTGCAGGAGCCAGCGCATGTAGACGGCCGGGGTGACGGACTCGACCTGTTTGCGGAGGGTGGCTACGGTGCGGCGGTGGATGCGCTGGAGGATGCGGCGTTCGCACCACTCGATTTCGTGGTCTGGGTTTTCGCTGGTGGAGGGTTCTTCTGCTGCGGAGTATTCGAAGGACCCGCGGATGAGGAGGCCTTGCATCTCCATGGTTAGGAAGGTTTGGAAGATCGGGGCGGGGTCCAGGTTTAAGGTTTGGGCGAGGCTGTTGGCGGTGGTGGGGCCCAGGATTTGTAACCATCCCTGGACTAATTTGTTGACAACTGCTTCTTTTGTAACTGAATTGGTGCCATGTTCTGTAGATATCTGCGGAGCTTCCAGAAAAATGCGGGGGTTCTTCCCCTTCGGCAAGCTCCGGGTCAGAATGACAACGTTGGAGGGGTTCGCTAGCGGATAGAGCGTTGCGATGTGGGGTAGGCGTTCGGTTGCTATCCAGCAGGGGGTGCCGTTGAGGTTGAGGGTTTGGGCGCGGCCTTTTTGCGTGAGGCGCTCGTAGAAGGTGGGCCAGTGGCGGGCTTCTTCCCTGTCGATGATGGGTAGCGGGAGGACGATGAGGGAGTGGAGGAGATCGTGTAGCTCGTTTTCGTCGCGGAGATCGGGCCAGATCTCTTTGCGGATGGCGGCGATGGCAGCGGGATCGATTTTGCCGGGCTCTTCCGGCAGGGTGCGGCCAAGGCTGGTGGCGCGGGCGCGGCGGGCTTCGAGGCCGGCTTCGTCGAGATAGGCGTAGGGGTTGGCGTTGAGGAGTTCGTGGGCGAAGACTGAGGGAGTCGGCGTGTCGATCGCGAGGCAGCGGATGGTGCCGTCTTTGATGCCGCGCAGGAGTTCTATGAGGCCTTCGAGATCCATCGCTTCCTGCAGGGTGTCCTGCATGACTTCGTTGACGAGGGGGTGGTCGGGGATGTGGATGTCGCCTACGATGGTTTCGAAACACGCGGCGGCCTGCGGAAAGACGGAGGCCATGAGGTCATCGGAGCGAGTGCGCTGGATCTGTGGAGCGATGCGTTTGCCTTTGGACATGCGCAGGAGCTGCAGACTGCGAGAGGCGGCCCAGCGCCAGCGGTTTTTGAAGATGGGCGATGCGATGGAGGCTTGCTCCAACAGCTCTTTCACTGTGTGTTCGGTGAGGAAGTGGAAGACGTCGGAGAGTGGGAAGCTGTGCTGCTCGGCGAGGGAGATGTTGATGCCGTTGTCGGTGGCGGCGGCCTGGAGTTCGAAGTTGAAGCCGCGGCAGAAACGTTTGCGGAGGGCGAGGCCGAAGGCTTTGTTAACGCGGCCGCCGAAGGGTGCGTGGAGGATGAGCTGCATGCCGCCACCGTCGTCGAAGAAACGCTCGGCGATGATGGTGGTTTTGGAGGGGACGGCTCCGAGGACGGCGCGGCCAGTGACGATGTAGGCGATGAGTTGCTTTGCGCCGGATTCGCAGAGGCCGCATTCTTCGATGAGCCAGGCGATGGTGGCGGCGATTTCAGGGTCGGCGGGAGAGATGTAGCCGGGCACTGCGTTTGGGGTGCGAGCGGAGATTTGTTCGCGGAGTTCGCCGACGCCGTCGGAGAGAACAGAGGTGCGTTGCGGGGCTTCGCCTTGCCAGAAGGGTAGGGTGGGTGGGGCGCCGTGGGCGTCTTCGACGAGTACGCGGCCAGTGGCTTCGATGCGCTGAATGCGCCAACTGCTGGTGCCGAGGAGGACGACGTCGCCGGGGCTGGAGTCGACGGCAAAGTGCTCGTCGAGTGTGGCGATCTGGACGCCTTCGGGTTGGAGGATGACGCTGTAGAGGGCGACGTCGGGGATGGCTCCGCCGTTGGAGATGGCGATGGAGCGTGCGCCGCGGCGTGGGTGAAGGTGGTGATGGACGCCGTCGCGGAGGAGATAGGCACCGTAGCGGCCGCGAGAGGATTCGATGCCTTCGGTGAGGAGGGTGAGGAGTTGGTCGAAGGCTTCGCGGGTGAGGTTGCGGTAAGGGTAGGCGCGGCGGAGGGTTTGGAAGAGGGTGTCTTCTTCCCAGGGCTCGGCTCCGCAGGCGGCGACGATCTGCTGCATGAGGACGTCGGCGGGTTGCGGGGGAATTTGTAACCGATCGAGTTCGCCGGCGCGCATCTTGCGGATGAGGGCGGCTTGCTCCATGAGGTCGTCGCGGGTAGTGGCGAAGAAACGGCCTTTGGGGATGGCTCCGCGCCAGTGGCCAGCGCGGCCGATGCGCTGCATGGCTACGGCTACGGCTCGGGTGGTGCTGATTTGGCAGACGAGGTCGATGTCGCCGATGTCGATGCCGAGTTCTAAGGAGGCAGTGGCGATGAGGATTTTGATTTCGCCGTTTTTGAGGCGCTGTTCGGCGTCCAGGCGGAGGACTCGGGAGAGCGAGCCGTGATGGGCGGCTACGTTTTCTGGGCCGATGCGGTTGGCGAGTTCGAAGGCGATCTTTTCGACGAGGCGGCGGGTGTTGACGAAGACCAGCGTGGAGCGATGGTTTTGTGCGTGGGCGGCAAGTTTGTCGAAGATTTCTTCCCACATGCCGGTGTTGGTGACGGAGGTGAGTTCGTCGCTGGGGACTTCGATGGCGATGTCGAGTTGGCGGCGCTGGCCGACCTGGATGATGGTGGCGGGCTTGCGGGCTTCTGGGTTTTCATGGACGCCGGTGAGGAAGTCGGCTACGAGTTCGATGGGGTTTTGTGTGGCGGAGAGGCCGATTCTTTGCGGTGGCTGCTCGAGACCGGTTAGGAATTGGCCGGGGCTGAGCTTGTTTTCGCCGGTGACCAGGGCGTCGAGGCGCTCGAGCGAGAGGGCCAGGTGAGCGCCGCGTTTGTCGTCGGCTACGGCGTGGATTTCGTCGACGATGATGGTGCGGACGCGGCGGAGGTGCTCGCGGGATTTGCCTGCGGTGAGGAGGATGTAGAGAGACTCGGGTGTGGTGACTAGGATGTGTGGCGGGTTGCGGAGCATGGCGGCACGCTCTTTGGGGAGGGTGTCGCCGGTGCGGACTGCGGTGCGGATTTCGGGGCAGAGATAGCCGCGCTGCATGGCCAGTTGCTGGATTTCGGCTAAGGGGCCGTCGAGGTTTTTTTGTACGTCGTTGGAGAGTGCTTTGAGCGGGCTGACATAGACGACTTGTGTGCACGGGGCGAGTTGGCCAGAGAGGGCGGCGCGGAGGAGTTGGTCGATGCAGACGAGGAATGCGGCGAGGGTTTTGCCGCTGCCGGTGGGAGCGGAGATGAGGGTGGCGTCGCCGGCGAGGATGCTGGGCCAGCCGTGGGTTTGGGGCTCGGTGGGGCTGCCGAATTTTGTCAGGAACCACTCGGCTGTGATGGGATGGGCCCAGGCGAGGGATTCGGGGATTTCCAGCGGCATGGCTGATTGTAGCGCGGTTTTTATTCGTCGTTTGTTCGCTGTCCTGCCGGACTGGCCCGCTACGCTTCGTCACCCCACAAACGAAGACCTCTTTGCGGGGACCCCGATTCGCGCGGCCAACTTCGTGGCGTGTGTACCTTGTCTCGGTTTGGGATAAATATAGGCCCACCCGTTGGTCGGGAGGGTGATTGTTCCCGGCTACATGTTGCCCTGGCCTACGTCGGAGGCTCCGGCTACGTTGCTGGATTCGTCGAGGTATTGCTCGATCACTTTTTCCAGGGTCCCCTGGGCGGTGAGGATGAAGTCGATGGCGTCGCGGCCGGCTCCGAAGCCGCCGGGGTTGGGAGTGACGTAGTGGGCCATGGATTTGACCTCCTTGCGGGCGTTGGCGGTGGCGATGGCGAGGCCGCACTGGCGCATGACGGGCAGGTCGATGATGTCGTCGCCTACGTAGGCGAGTTGGTCGATGGTTGCGCCGGTCTTGGCGAGGATGTCGTGGATGGCGTCCATCTTGTGGGACTGGCCCTGGTAGACGAACTCGAGTTTGAGGTCGTGGGCGCGGATGGCTACGGTGCGGGAGTTGCGCTTGGTGATGATGCCGATGCGGAGGCCGCCGAGACGGCCGAGGGAGATGCCAAGGCCATCGTGCGCGGCGAAGCCTTTGGCCTCGATGCCGTTGCCTTCGGAGTCGGGGATGACAAAGATCTGGCCGTCTGTGAGGACGCCGTCTACATCGAAGATGAGGATTTTTATGTTTTTTGCGCGGGATTCAGCGGTCATTTAACGATGATAGCTTGCCACTCATGGAAGCGGGCGCGCCATGAAAGATGGCGCGCCCGAAGCTCGATGGGATTTCAGACTAGTGCCGCCAGTGGCCTTCTACCCAGACGTAGCCGCCTCCTCGATGATCCCAGTGGCCCTGGACCCAGTGGGCATGAGCGTAGGGTGGTTCAACGTAGGATCCTGGGACCCAGACGTAAGCGTGGCCATCCCACCGGTGATAGCCGTCGTGCCAGGCCCAGCCGGGGTGCTCGTGGGGTACAGGGGGGATGACTTCGTGCGGTCGCTCCGGGGGAGCGATACGAACAACGACCTGGGCTTGTGCAATGCCTGCAGCAAGTAAAAGTCCGCAGGCGACAGTTGGGAGGAATTTCTTCATCTTTCGAGTCTCCTTATCGTGCTAGGTGATACTGAGCCATTAAGACGCGGCCTTTTATGGGCAAGTTGTTGTGGAGATCGCGAATTCTATTGTCTAAATGGTTGCCTGGATGAGAGTTATTTCTTCATTGCGTAGGGGAACTCGAAGACGAGGCCAGCGACAGGCAGGACAACGTTGACGAGGTGGGCATGTTTGTCGCGCTCGAAGTAGACTCGGCCACTGGTCTCCTGGTTCGGGGCGATGGAGGTCGGCTCGAGGTTTTGTTCAATCGCGGCTTTGTCGGCGACTGCATCGTCGACTTCGGGTGCTGGCGTGCGTGCATCGGCGGCCGGGGCTGAAGATTGGGCTACGAAGGAGTGTGCGAATGGGGCTGTTGGTGTTTGGCCCGCGGGGGCCGGGGCTGCGGCTGGAGGAAGCGGTGGAGCCGGCAGGACGAGGTTGGCGGGCGGGACGTAGGCGAGGACCTTGGGTTTGGGGGTGACGACTTCGACGCGAAAGTCGTCGGGGGTGATGGTAAAGGGCGCGTCAGTATGGTTGATGACGCTTACGTCGGCGCGGGTGTAGTTACCTTCGTGGGATACGGCCACCATGATGGTGAGGCGAGGGGTGTTGATGACTTTGTAGATGCGGCCGTGGATTGTTTTGGTCTCGCAGGCGGCACTGGACTCGCAAACGATGATGTTATCGGGCTGGATGATCTTCGATGTGTCCTTGGAGATGCCAGCGGCGAACGAGAGGGTGGCGGAGCCAATAGTTGCAGCGAGGGAGAGCTTTCGAAGGATCGTCATAACTTACCTCCTGCGGTAACAGCATTGACTGGGACAGTAACAGTTACTGAAGAGGTACAGAATTACTCGATAGTTGTAGGAGTAAAAGCACGAAGGGTTGCGGCGCACACGAGGTGACCTGCAACCCTTCGTTGGGTGATGGATGTGGTAGAGCAGAGCTTCGCTGCGAGGTTTCCGCAGTACTGCAGGTTGGGTTAGGCGGGCTGGATGTTTGCTGCCTGCTTGCCCTTGGGACCAGTGGTGATGTCAAACGTTACGCGCTGGCCTTCCTGAAGAGACTTGAAGCCGCTGGAGTTAATTGCGGAGTAGTGCGCGAAGAGGTCTTCTCCACCGTCTTCCGGGGTGATGAAGCCAAAGCCTTTTGCGTCGTTGAACCATTTCACTGTACCTGTTGCCATAATGCATCCTGCTTTCGTCGGGCGATATTTCGCCGTTGGTGTAAGGGTAGCAGGATGTGAGCGAATTTCAATCAATAAGGTTATAGGTTTTCGTTATTTAGGGCAGCGACTGTCGTTTCAGTGGGTTGAGGGGCCGTTTTGACTGCTTTGCAGGGGAGATTTTCCGGTTCGGCCTCATTTTCGGGCACCGCAAGGTCGCGTCCGGACCTGGTGCGGGTGACTGCGCGGGTGACGGAGGTTGCATAAGGTTCGATGGTGATGGATTTCGCGTTGGTGGAGGCGAGCTGGAGGGCGTAGAGCAGGACTGCGGCACGTTTGGGGTCGATGCGGTTGCGGGCGAGGGCAGCGATGAGAAGAGAGATGGAGACCTGGATGGATTCGGCGTCTTCGACGGGCGGGAGATCGATCTCGATTGGCCGATGTTCGGGGAGCAATGGAGCGGCTTCGGGTGCGGATGGCGCGTGGTTGTGACTGGTTTGGACGAGCGGCGAGCTGGTTTCGAGCAGGTGTTTGTGACGGCGGTGGAGACGAGAGTGGAAGTAGCAGAAGGCCGATGGCATGAGAGTCGGAGACTGGCAGCGTTTTCCGTTGGTTTTGATGTGACGGCAGGTAGTTACGGACATCTTTGGCTCCCTTGAATTCCGGTGAGAAGTGCGTGTACCCCTCCCCCCTCCGCGAAGGGGTATTTTGGGGCATAAAGAGAATGGATGCAATGGTTTAGCGGAAGGTTACGCCGCTAAAATATTGCATCCACAGGAGTTACGTACAAAATACTTTTTTTGTTTGACTTACAGGGTGATCCCCCCCTCCCGGTAAAGCATTTCTCTGAACTGTGTGTCAGAACGTGGTGGTCAGGTGCATTTTTTGGACGCTAGCTGGTGGTTAAGTGCAAAGGGCTGCGGCGGCGGTTTATGCCGGAGCAGCCCTGTTTTTCTGATCTTGTTTAATTCTACCGGATGGAGCGTAACTCATACGCCAAATGGATCTCCATGATCCGCAAGGGGTTAGTTAGTTTTGGGGCTTGACATGCGATTTTTGGGCAGAAAACGTAGAAAAAAAAGTTGAAGATGGCTTTCTATACAACAAAAGAGAGATGGACAGAACTATGTGGAAGTGAGAGGGTCCAATTGATTGGAGAGGTTTGATTGGAGAGGTCCAGCACGGATGGCACGGCATGCTCATTTAAAGGCAGCACAACAGCATCTTGAGGCGGCGAGTCGGCATTTAGCCGCCGCGGGTAAGCACGAAGAAGGCGATCACGAAGAGGCGGAGAGAGATTCTGAGACGGCTCTTGCATTGTCGAAGAAGGCCGATGGGCAGTCGGCGGACGCTCATTTCGAGTCGAAGCGGATGGTCAAGAAGGCAATGCCAGTTTGAGCCGGTTCGCGGGCGCGGGCGGCGGCGCAGGCTTTAAATGAACGCGAGCTACCCCTGATGGAGTAGCTCGCGGGTTGAGTTGCAGGATTGTTAGAAGGTGAAGATTCCGTAGAACTGGACTGTTCTGGAGCTGCCGATGGGGTTGGTGACAGAACCGACCTTTTGGCCTCCAAAAGCATCAGGGTTATTGGGGCCGATAGGTGTAATCACCGGTGGATTTGCGAAGGTAGCGCCGGAGAACTCGTTGTTAGGAGCGTCGAAGCTAGGCGTGTTGGTTACGTTGAAGACCTCCATCGACACGCGAAGACGATAGCCTTCCTTGATTCTGGTCTCCTTATAGATGGCGAGGTCTGCCCGTTTCTGAAAGCTGCCGCGGAAGATATTGCGGCCGCCGTTGGCGAAGGTGGACTCGAAGGTATCGCAGGCCGTGGTTCCCGCGGCTGTGGGGCCGCAGGGTGGTACTCCTGACTGCCCGGGCTGGAGACTCGGGTAAGCGAAGGCCTGAGAGGTAAAGGCCTGATCGGTAAAGTTGCTGTGGGTGCCGTTCGGAGTGCTGGGGTTGACGAAGGCTCCGGAGTGCCCGGTGAGAGCCTTCTTTGCGGATACGCCGGGAGCCAGCGGAAGAACGGGGTTGGTCAGGTCATCGTTGGACGCAAAGAATATGCTGCCTACGCTTCCCGAGAAGTCGTAGACGTTGTAGGGTTCACCGCTTTCGAACAAGGTGACGCCGCTGAGGCCAAAGCCTGTAGTGGCGGCATGCAGGAAGTGGTTGTCCGTCTTGTAAGAGGGGATCTGGTAGTTGAAGCTGAATTCGGTGACGTGGGTGCGGTCGAAGTCCGAAGAGGAGTAACCGGATGCGAGACTATTAGGATTATTTCCGTTGTAGAAGAGGCCGAATCCGCTTGACGCATCCAGCGAATGCGACCAGGTGTAGGAGAGCTGGTAGTCGAGTCCGTGCCAATTCTGCTGATGCAACGAGACGAGCAGAGCATCGTAGTGCGACCAGCCGAGCGTGGACCATGCCACCGAGTTGGGGCTGTATCCGACGTACGGTACGCGGAGGTCGGTGTTTCCACCGGTGAAGGTGTTATAGGGCTCTGTCAGGAGCGTCGATGGTTTTTTGGCTCCGTCATTCGCCTGGAAGCCGTAGCTGTACATCTGGCCGTTGACCGGAGCCTGCGGAGTTGCGACCTGAGGCTGGTTGAAGGGCAGCGGGACAGTCTGATGCACTCCATGGTTTCCTGTGTAACCTACGTCGGCGACGATCCTCGTGGTGAGCTGGTACTGGAGGTCGAGGCTGTAGTTCTCGGAGTAAGGCAGCTTGTTATTGGCTGCATACGCTCCGAAGAGATAGGGCTCCGCTCCGCCTTTTAGTGCAGTCTGGTTCGACAGATTTTTGATGAAGTCGGCCGGATTGGTGTCGATTGGAGGAGCAGTGGCGCCGAAGGGATTCTGCGAGGTGCCAGCGGCTGTGGCGCTAATGGGCTGCACGAAGGGCGGCTGCAGGGTAACGCCGAAGGGGCCGTTGAAGCCGCCGCCGGCGGATGGAGAGAAGTTCGTGAAGAACTCGCCGCGGTCGTAGTAGAGACCGAAGCCGGAACGGACGATGAACTTAGGCGTCACGCTGTAGGCAAGGCCGATGCGCGGACCAAAGCCGTCCTGCTTGTTGGTCAGGGTGGAGTTGGAGGCGCCGGGTGTCGCGTACAGTTTGTTGTTGCCGGCGACGACGAGACCGCTGTTGAGGATGGTGTCGGTCGCCTGATTGTAGGAGTACACGGCGGGATTGAAGTTGACCAGGTTGCCATACTTCTCGTAGAGGCCGCCGTCGTTGTCGTAGCGAAGGCCGGCGGTAACGGTAAGCTTCGGCGTCACCTTCCATTGGTCCTGCGCGAAGGCGCCAACCTGGGGCGAACGATAGTAGCGATTACTGGAGCCCTGGAAGTACTGGGAAGAGGTGCCGGTCTTTAGTAAGGTCCCGCCCGTAAGGTTGGTGTTCCCTGCGATAAAGCCCTGGATGTTGTTGTACTGATAGGCAGCAACCTGGTTGGCGCGGTTGAGAATATTGAGCTGGGTGAAGTCATAGTTTCCGCCGAATGCCATGGAATGACGGCCAACCACGTAGTTCAAGGTGGAGGTGAGTTCGAGCGTGTTCTGCGCGAAGCCGGTGTTCGAGAAGTTGGACGTGGGTCCGATCGTCAGCTTTTCACTAGTCACGCCGGCTGGTTTGGGAAACGGCAGATTGACGCTGTTGATGGTAATGCCGGGAAATATGGTGCTGCCAAAGAGATTGATACCCGCATCCTGGGGAGTCAGAGGCTGACCAGTGAAGGAGGTAGCAAGCTGACGAATGAGGCCGACCTTCTGCTCCCACGTGAGCCTGGGAGTAAAGACGTGCGTGTTTTCGAGCGAGAATGTCTGGCTGGCCGCGTTCAACGTCTGCGGAAATCCTTCGAGCTGCGTGCTGCCGAAGGGATTCTGGGTTGGATCATGCTGGAAGTAGTACTTGAAGGCCAGCGTGTCTTTCGGGTTGATAACGTAGTCGGCGTTGCCGTTGATCTGGAGTGCGTCGAACTTCGAGCCTGCACCCAGAAACTGGACCTCGCTGCCAAGCGTGGCAGGATTGCGGATAAGGAACTGACCGCTGGGCAGCTTGGCCTGCAGCAGGGCCATCGCTACGGGGTCGATTGGGGTTGAAGCAGGAAGTCCGACCGCGGTGAGAACAGACTCCAGTCCGGTTGCGGATCGGTCGCCGGTCAGGCCCTGCGGAGCGAAGTAAGCGGCCTGCGAGTTGAGCTGGTCGCGGTCGCGGGTGTACTGGTAGCTGGTGTAGAAGAAGAGCTTGTCATGAACGATGGGGCCGCCGAGTTCCGCGCCAAGGATGTAGCGGTGAAGGTCCGGCTTGGGAACGTTGGTCTGATTGTTGAAGAAGGGCGTGGCGTTCAGCTCGGAGCTCTCCCAGTTGCCGTAGGCAGAACCATGCAGGTGGTTGGTGCCGGACTTGGTGGTGACGTCGATGTGGGCTCCAGCAGTGGCGCCTTGCGAGGCGTCGTACATGGAGGTGTTGACGCGCTCCTCGGCGATGGTCTGCTGCGGAGGCGACGGGAGCGACTCGCCGATGGCGTCAAAGATCGAGGTGTTGGTCTGGATGGTGCCGCTGGTGAGGAACGATTCGCCGGTGTTGAGAACGGCGCGGTTTTCGGTCACCTGAGAAGAAGAGTTGCCGTTGAAGAGATTGTTCGCCATCACACCGTTAAAGGTGAAGGTGTTGGAGGAGCTGCGCTGGCCGTTGGCGAAGATGTTCTGATTGCCGAGGCCGGTGTTCGAACCGGTGCCTGCGAGCGGGTCCGCGTGAACGCCTGGGCTCATGGTGGCTAGCTGCGTGAAGGATCCAGTGCCAAGGGGGGTGTTCTCGATAGTTGTCGCATCGAGGACGTAGCCGTTAGTTGGGTCGGTGGTATTGAGCTGGGCTGTGGCAGAGACGTCGACGCTGGTGGCGACGTCGCCGGCCTTCATTTTAACCAGCAGGGTGGCGGTGCGGTCAGCCTGGACCAGGAAACCGGTGAGCTTTTCGGTGTTGAAGCCTGGGGCAGTTAGGGTGAGAGTATAGGTGCCGATGGGGAGATCCTGAATGATGTAACCGCCAGTGCTGTTGCTGGTCGTGCTGCGGCTGGCTGCGGTCTGGTCGTTGACCAGGACAATGCTGGCTTTGGGGATGGCGGCGCCAGTCGCGTCGGTGATGGTGCCACTGATCGTACCTAATGTCTGCTGAGCGTGGAGTGGGGCTATGGGAGTAAGGAGCAGCAGCAGGCAGCAGGCTGCACGCAGGATGATACGAAAGTTCATGTCCGGCCTCGAAAAAAAAGTGATTGGTTTCCGTCAGGAAGGGTGAAGTTCTTGGCTTCACCCCAATGCACTTTAGTGGCGAGATATTACGGAGAGTTGAATGGAGTGTGAATCGATGTCAACCGGAAGTCATTAGTGATTGGCTGGCAAGAGGTTGCGGGTGGTTTGCTCAGGATGGCTGAAGCGTCATGTGGCTCAGGAGATGTTGCTACCGTCTTGCCATGGCGTGAGTCGAGGGATCCATCGCGGGAAGCGAGCGCGATAGGTTTCGTATTCTGCGCATCCCTCCTCACAGTCGGCATCGCTGTCGACCGTGCGGCGTTCTTGCGTGCGTCATCGGGGGTAGTTTAGTTTGCGTCTATAGGGTAGTTTAGTTGCGACAGGCTCTTCAGAAAGCGGAGCTGACCGGAGGAGTGCCATGCTGCTGAGTCTGGCGACACGATTTGTTGGCAATGTTTACGTTATCCAGTGCGCGGGGCGGGTGATACTGGGCGACGAGGTGAAGGCGCTGGAGGGCGCGTTCGAGACGGGAGAGCGGGAGTATACGCGGTTTGTGGTGAGCCTGGGCGAGGTCTCGCGGCTGGACAGTATTGCGATAGGGTTGCTGGTTCGTTATGCGGAGCGCATGAACAAGCGTGGAGGCGGAGTGCGGCTGGCAGCACCGCCGGCGTTTGTCGAAAATCTGCTGAACATGACGAAGCTTTCGAGGCTGCTGCCGAGTTATGCGACAGAGGAACAGGCGATTGAGTCTTTTCTGACGGAGCACCCGGCAGACAGTAAAGCAGAGAGGCGCGGGCCGCGGGTGATGGTGGCGGATGACTCTGCTGATCTGTGCGTGTTCGTGAGGACAGTGCTTGCGCGACATGGGTTCGATGTGAAGTCGACGTGCTCGTTTCGCGATGCGAAGATTTTGCTTAAGACAGATGAAGTGGAGTACATCGTAGTGGGGCCGGGGACGGCGCAACTGCCGGCCGAGACAGTGGCGCAGACGTTGGCGGCGCTGGCTCCAGCGGCAAAGGTGGTACTGCTCCCCGCGGATTTCAAGATTCGCGATGCGCAGGAGGCGACGGATGCTTTGCTGCAGATGTTTGGGGTGAGCAGGAGTTCTTTAGACTCGGCAAGTAAGTGAGACTGAAGGATATGCGATGACAAGAAAGCGGCTCTGAGGGGAGATTTTTTCTCAGAGCCGGTTGGTGGTGAGTTGGACAGCCGTATTTGGCCGCAGGTTAAAAGTTGATGCGCGCACCCATCTCGATCGAACGAGGATTGTTGCCTTGAGAGGTGACGACTCCGAAGCTGGCGGGGGTTGCGAGACTGAAGCCTGGGTTGGAGAAGACGTTGTGGTTGAAGATGTTGGTGATGACTCCGGAGAACGCCAGGCTTGTGTGCTCCCAGATCTTGACGTTCTTGTGGATTCCCATATCCATATTCCAATACGGCAGGCCGGAGATGGGACCGTTGCCGGAGTCTCGGTTGTCGATGCCGAGAATGGCAGGACGAACCTGGCCATAAACTGCAACTGGGTTTGAGAACATGCTGACGGAGGCAGGACCGGGACCGGCTACTGCGGTTCCGACACCAATGCCATTCGGGTCAGTGCCTCCAGTTACACCGCGGTGTGTGTGGTAGCCACCGGTGTAAGTGCTGGTAAAGATGCATTGCTCGGTAGCTGCGTAGTTGAGATCGTCGGCACCACCGAAAGCCTGAGCACCGGAGTTCGTAGCGCACTCTAAAGGCTGACCGGTGCCCGCGGTGAAGATAGGAGAGAACTGCCAACCACCGGCAACGCGTCCCAGCAAGCTCGACTGATTTTTGTACCAGGGTGTTTGATAGACGAGGAAAGTATTGAAGATGAACTTCTGGTTGAAGGTTTGAACACCATAGCTCTTGCCCAGATCGAAGGCATCGTTTGGCGTGTATTCGCTGGTCGCCTGTGCTTCGGCACCGGTTCCCAGAGCTTTGCTGTAGGTGAAGTTTTCCTGCAAGGTCAGGCCGTGCCAGTCCGTGGTCTTGAAGGTAATAAATCCGGCGTTGTAGTTGCCGTATCCCGTGGATGCCGACAGGCCTGCGCCGCTGCCGAGCTGCCCATTGGCGCCAATTCCGCCGCCGGGAATCGGAGTGCCCTGCATGCTGCGGGCAAAGTTAAAGCCACCGTTGTCAAGAGCGGACCAGAGATTGAATACCTGCTGATTGCCCAACTGGCTGGCTTGCCTGTGAACAACTGCCGTGGTGCAGTTGGTATAACCGGTGCAATAACCTGTTCCTGCCAGCGCGGTCTCAAAGAAAGCCTGCGGAGAGACAGCCGGGTAGATCGGCGTTTTGGAGGTAGCGGCACTTGTTGTCGCGGAGCACAAACCGGCCGATGTCGCGCAACCCCATGCGGTTTCCACCGCCGCGTAGGCACTGGCGAACGATTGGCCTCCGAGGCTCATCATATAGGGGACGGTGTTGAGGTTATACGGCTGGAACTCATGACTGATAATGCGGCCGATATAGCCGACCTCTATCAGCATCTTGCGGTTGATCTGGCGCTGAACTGTAAAGTTGAAAGAGTCTGCGACGTTAGGACGGAAATTTGGATCGAGCGTGGCTGAAGAGGCTGTTGCGGCTCCGTTGTACCCCGGGTAGAGAGGCTGCGGCAGGGTTTGGGTTGCGGCGGCAAGCGGGGCGTTGTTCCCGTCGACGCCAATTCGGAAGGCATTGGCGTCGGTTGGGTTGCTGGAACCGCAAGTACCGTTCATGTTCGCCGTGCGGCACTGAACTGCCTGGATCAGACCGGGTCCCAAGAGCGGGGTCAGCACGAGACCGACACCGTTGAGGCGACCATAGACGCGGCCGTAGCCGCCGCGGACGACGGTGGCCTCGGTTCCGAAGATGTGACCGAGGAACGTGTCATTCGTGAAATGCGGATTCCATGCCACAGCGATTCGCGGACTGAAGGAGCCGTAGTAGGGGTTGTAAGGGTACTTGAGCCCGTTGCCGACGTTGCCGACCAACGCAAAGCCAACCTGCGGGTTGTAGACCTGACCGTTGAGTGCTGCGGCCTTGCGGGCTGCCAGGAAATCAAGTGTTTTGATCGGCTCATCGGCACCATCGACGAGAACTACCTGCTTGCCGGTGGCCTCAGTGGGCGGCATCTCGAGCGCCCAGCCCAGACCATAATTGAGGGTTAAGGTTGGCTTGATATGCCACGTATCGCTGACGTACAGGTTGTAGTACGGAATGGTCGCTTTATCCTGGGCTGGGGTTAGTGGCGCGTTGAGCGTCAAGTTGTTACCCGAACGGGTGTAGGCGACCTGCGAGTCGGTGACGATGCCCAACACGGCGTCGATGATGCGGGCGTTTGTGGTGCTACTGGTCGGAACACCTGCGGTCGCGAGATTGGAGAGACTGACCAGACCGCCGCCGCTTGAGTCTCCGAGCTGGTAGGTTGTGGTGAAGTTGATGCCGCCGCCGTTGTCGGTGCGCTGGTGGAAGTTGAAGTTGTGCTGGTATTGGCCGCCGAACTGGACGAGATGATTCCCTTTCAGCTTGGTGAGGTCATCGCGCAGGAAGTGATCATGACCATCCCAGAAGCGAGTACGAATGTCCTGGGTATCGACGTTGTAGGGGGCGAGGACTGTTGTGGAGTATTCGCCGAATGGCTCGAGCGCGCCGCCGAGGCCCGAGAGTTGAGCAGGAGCGTTGGCGTCGTTCCAAGACCATACGTTGCGAAGGTAGCTGTAATGGAGGTCGTTGGTAAAAGTGGAAGAGATGTTGGTCGTGAGTCCTGCGACGAAGTACCACGGATCCTGCGGACGATTAGCCAGGGCGGTGGGCACGCCGATCTTGTCGCCCCCGATGACTCCACCGATGTCCACCTGATTGATCGTTGCCTTGGTCAACTTGAAGTAGCGGTAGCTGGTCATGAAGTGCCACTTCGATCCGAAGTCGTGGTCCAGACGGGCGACACCGAAGTCGCTTTTCTGAGCGATCAGAACGTTGGCCTTGTACCCAAAAGTGTTATGAGTATCGCATCGTGCGCCAGAGATTAAGGTACATCCGGGATCATTGCCAGCCGGTAACTGAGTGCTCCACATCTTTGCGACCGTTGGGTTGATACCGATGCCGCGGGGATCGAGCGTATTAAGGTTGTAGGACGTTAGAACGCCCGCAGCATTGTTGAACTGAACAATTCCTTGCAGCAAGGTCGGCGACGGAACAGCGCGCTCATAGGTTGCAGAGTTTGGGAAGCGGAAGCCCTCGTAGTTGGCGAAGAAATAGGTCCTTCCGCCGAGGAAAGGTGGTGCGACAGGTCCGCCTGCCGCAGCGCCGAAGCGGTTGTAGTGATTGCTCGCCTTCGGGGTATAGGTAGAAACGCCCTTTACGGTGGGGAAGTTGTTCTGCCAGGTGTTCGCGCCGATGTTGCTGTCCAGGTAGTACTCATACACGGTTCCATGCCATGTGTTACCGCCGCGCTTGGTGACTACTTGCGCCTGCATTCCCGACGAGTTGTTGAAGTCTGCGGTCTGACCGGAGGTATTGACCTTGAACTCTTCAACGCTGTCCTGAGGCATGGGCATAACGCCGGAAGAACTTGCGCCGATCGACGTGATACCCGATGTGTTACCGCCAAACGCGCCGGTGTAGTTCAACATGGAGCCGTCCATGTCGCTTGAGTTGTTGCCGCCGTCAAGCTGGAAGACGGCCTGGTCCGTGACGGTGCCAGCGACGCTGCCGCCGGGGGTGACACCGGGCTGCAGACTCGCAAAGGTGCTGACGTCGCGGGCAAGCGATGGGAGCGAGGTGATCTCCAACGGGTTCACGGTGTCGCCGATGGTTGCGTTCATGGTTTGCAGATCGGAGGCCGCAGCCTGCACTTCGACCACGGTAGTCTGGGAGCCGACGACCATGCTGAAGTTTGCTGTGGTCTGGGTGCCGACGCTTACGACTTCGCCCTGGATCTGATCCAGTTCGAAGCCGCTCTTGGAGCAGGTGATGTTGTAAGTGGCCGGGGGTACATTGACGAGGACGTACTGGCCATCCTTGTTGGTCACAGTTGTGCGTTTGGTGCCGATAGTGACGTCGGTCATGGTGATGATTGCGTCCGAGATGACTGCGCCTGTCGCGTCAGTCGCGACCCCGACGACCGTGCCAGTGCTGGTGCCTTGGGCGAAGGCTGGTCCGACGTTCAAGAACACTGAAGCCAGAAACATGGTTATAACTACAGCCAACGTCTGCGTGCGTGAGATAAGCCGTGTCATGTGGTCTCCTTAGCAATGTTTCAATCTCTCCGGCTGGCGAGCCCGGTGTTCTTGAAGCAACCTTTTATTAGGTAAAGGAAAAGAAGTGCTCCTTTTGCGGCACTTTCGTCACAAATAAAGACTGTTCGTCACAAATCACGAAACTAAACTATGCTGTTCGTCGTAAACTTTTGAGAGCACTGTCTCTTTCGAATGCGAAAACTAAAAATACAGGTGTACCGCCCGACCAATGACAGGATCTGGAACATCGAATCTTAGATTTCGGTGTCTGCTAACAGGAAAGAACGATAACCCGACTTCTGAAAATGCGTCCGAAGTAGTAAGTGTGCCTGGGCCCAAGTGCAGCGGTGCCAACTGCTGAAGCGCTTCAGTGAGAAGAACGACGCAGTGATTTCGCGACAGCAACGGCTCAACGTTGTTGACTGAAGCTGCTTTTCCCAGCAGAAAATCGGCTGATTTCCTGCTCGGATTAAGAGGTCATCGATTAGTGTGGTCTCAAATTACCACAATATTAATTTCTTGCAAGAACTTTTTATTTGAGGATTTCGGCCAGCCTTGCAAGAGGCCCAGGCTGCGATGAAGGATCACCGCGCCTAACCCATAGCGGGGCAATAGAACCGAAGTAGTCTTCGAGAGAAGTCTTGGCGATCACGAGCTTTTTTCTTTGGGAGGCTTGCAGGATTATTTGATGGTTGGGGGATGCATTACTTTAATGTTCTTCGCAAGACCGAGAAAAGCCAGGAGCTGGATGCCCCAGTAATTGAAGTCCACTTCCCACCAGGCCACGCCGTGACGGGCGGATACAGGATGCGCGTGATGGTTGTTGTGCCAGCCTTCGCCTCCTGTGAGTAGAGCAACCCACCAGTTGTTGGTTGAGTCGTCGCGGGTCTTGAAGCGGCGGGAGCCCCATAGATGAGTTACGGAGTTGACCAGCCAAGTGACGTGGAAGCCAATGGCGATGCGAAGGAATGCTCCCCAGACGATCCAGGAGACGCCGAGCTTCCATCCCCCGAGGGCTGTTCCGCCGCCGAGAAGAGCGATGCCGGTGAGAGTGATTGGCAGCCAGTGCCAGACGGCGAGCCATTGGTAGAAGCGGTTGGATTGCAGGTCTGGGGCGTAGCGGGAGAGCATGGCGGTTTCGCTGTGGAGAGAACCGTGGAGAATCCAGCCCATGTGGGACCACCATTTGCCGTCGCGGGGAGAGTGGGGATCGCCGGGCTTGTCGGTGTACTGGTGATGCAGGCGGTGCACGGCGACCCAGTAGGTGGGGCTTCCCTGCAGCGCCATGGTGCCGCAGATGGCCATGAAGTACTCGAGCCATTTAGGCGTGGTGAAGCCGCGATGCGTGAGTTGGCGGTGATAGCTGATGGCGATGCCGACGTTCTGGCCTAAGATCCACATCACGAGGAAGACCGCGACGGATGACCAGTGAAAGGTGAAGAGGGCGGCAACGGCTCCGAGATGAAATGCGGCGATGACGACGAAGAAGATCCAGTTGAGTTGATCCGATTTAGCCTGTACCAGCTCGACCATTTCGTGGCTGCCTGCTTTGTGAGGAGGTGTTACGAGAGTTGCCATGGCATGCCCACCTTTAGTCTTTGAAGCTAACGCGGCGTACTGCGCGTGGCTAGGGACGGCGAGTAAGAGTTACGTAATACTTGCGAGCGGCGTGATTTGCAGTGAGCTAGCGGCTTTCGAGCTTGTATGCTGAGACACGTCTTTTGTTATCAATTTTTTCAGGAGTATTCCTTGATGCGTGCCTTCTTTGTTCTCGGCCTTACCGCTTTGCTTTCTGTTGTTCCCACGTTTGGGCAGACAAAGGTTGCGGCTGCGCCGCCTATGGGGTGGAATAGCTGGAATCATTTTGCCGGACATGTGACCGACGCGGATGTGCGGTCGGCGGCCGACTCGCTGGTGAGCACGGGGATGCGCGATGCCGGGTATGTCTATGTGAATGTCGACGACACGTGGGAGGGTAAGCGTGATGCGGCGGGGGTGCTGCATACGAATGAAAAGTTTCCGGATATGAAGGCGCTGGGGGATTACCTCCATGCGAAGGGGCTGAAGTTTGGGATTTATTCTTCGCCGGGAGCGAAGACCTGCGCGGGGTATGAGGGGAGCCTGGGACATGAGACGCAGGATGCGAAGATGTACGCCGAGTGGGGAGTGGATTATTTGAAGTACGATTTGTGCTCGTTTCAGGACAATATGCATCAGGTGGAGAAAGAGCATCCGGATGATCCGAATGCGGCGAAGGAGCTGATGATTGCGGCTTACCGGAAGATGGGGGATGCGCTGAAGGCTACGGGAAGGCCGATTGTCTACAGTCTTTGCCAGTATGGAGTGGATCAGCCTTGGAAGTGGGGGCCGGAGCTTGGGGCGAATATGTGGCGGACGACGGACGATATCGACGACTCGTATGGGCGGATGATTGCGATCGGGTTTGGCCAGGCCGGGCTTGCGAAGTATGCGGGGCCGGGGCATTGGAACGATCCGGACATGCTGGAGATCGGCAATGGGAAGATGACGATGGCAGAGTACAAGACTCACATGAGTCTGTGGGTTCTGCTGGCTGCGCCACTGCTGGCGGGAAACGATTTGACGAAGATGGGGGAGAATGACCGGAGCATTCTGATGAACAAGGAGGCGATTGCCATCGATCAGGATGCGCTTGGGCGGCAGGGGGACCGTTTGTATGAGAGCGGAGATTTAGATGTGTGGACGAAGCCGCTGAGCGGAGGGCGGGTTGCGGTTGGGCTGTTCAACCGGAGCTGGAGTGTGCGGGATGTGGCGGTCGATCTGAGAGAGATTGGGTTTAAGGATGGCGGGAGCGTGCGGGATGTTTGGAAGCATGAGGATCTGGGGCATCGCGCGGGAGTGATTACTTCGCGCATCGAGAGGCATGGGGTAACTCTGCTTGTGGTGGGGAAGTAAGCCGGTCCACGAAGGTTCGAGTTTTCTCGAATGCCCACTCATGCGGTGAAGGTGCAGGAATGGGGCACTGATGAAGAACCTGCACGGCTTGCGCGGCTCCCTTTGTTTATCACCCTTTGCTTATGTCGTGGGCGAAAAGGTAACCAGGATGGTGACGAAGAGCACTCCATAAAGGATGACCAGCAGACCCCACCAACGATCCAACCACGACTCCGACGCACTTGACGAACTCATCTTCAACATCCTCCTTGACCCACTTTCCAATCCTAACCGAGAATCGAGGCGACGCCCAATCTTCTCCTCGCCGTGTGAGTCGATGCCTTATTTTTTCTGAAAGTCGAGGGTGATTTTGGCGAGGGCCATCAAGTTCCGGGTCTGAGGATGCGTCCCATCCAAACATCGGGCATCTATATATACCACCGTATTTAGAGAGGAACGATATGAAGAAGGGCTATTGGGTTATTTCGTACCGAACGGTCGGCGACGAGGCGACGATGAAGAACTATTCGGCACTCGCTGGAGAGGCGCTCGGGCAGTTTGGCATGCGTCTACTGGCGTCGCCGAAGAGTGCGGTGACGGCTCGCGAGGCTGGGTTGGAGAAGATGACGGTCGTGGTGGAGTTTGATAGCTACGAGATGGCTCAGGCTGCCTATGAGAGTGCGGATTATAAGAAGGCGCTGGCTGCGCTTGGGCCGGGCGTGGAGAGGGATGTTCGGATTGTTGAGGGCGTTTAGAGCATTCTTGCTGTCGCCAGCCCCACTTGAACTCCGACGAGTATCGTTTTTTTGAAAAAGACGAACTTGAACATCCGTGAAGTGGGTACGCTCACAAGGCCCCCGTCTGTCGTTGCCTGATTATTTGGCACACATTTAGCGGATAATATGGCGTACAAGCCCGCTGTGAAAGATCGGTATCGGCAATACGAGTCGAAGCATATATGACTGGCGTCTAAGAACAACATGCGACAGTCCAAAAACGTGGTGCGATCGCCGGCAGGTTGTGTAATCTCTTGCTTATGGAGTCCATTGTTTTTGAGTCAATCCCCTGCCCCTTTGCAATTCTGCACATGGGGAGGGGAAATCGGCCTGGCTAATAGTCAAATATTGCAAACATTTGGAGGCGTATGAGTCCTTTCCCTTACACTTCCTCCTTCAAGAAGCATCGATCGAATGTCCTTCTCGTGTTCGCGAGCGTCCTTCTCTCTGCCTGCAATTCGAGTGTGGCTCCCAAGGCAACTGTTCAAATCACGCGAGTGCCCATCGCCGATGCCGGAGGGCCGGTACGACTGGATTTTATTGAAGGACGGGCGACCGGCGTGAAACCCGGTCAACAGATCGTACTTTACGCGCGCAGCGATATTTGGTGGATTCAACCTTTTGTGAATCAGCCTTTCACTAAAATTCAACCCGATTCGACGTGGAGGAACTCGACTCATCTCGGCACCGATTACGCAGCGCTCTTAGTTGAGCCCAGCTTTCACCCTGCAGCGAAGGTTACGACTTTGCCTGCAGAAGGAAATGGCGTCGTCGCAATCGCTACTTCGACCGGCAAGCCTGTTGCACCTATCGTTTCCAAGGTCATCCACTTTAGCGGATATGACTGGAGAGTGCGTAACGCGGCGAGCGACCGAGGAGGGCAACCCAACTCGTACGGTCCCGAGAATGTGTGGACCGATAAGAATGGCTATCTGCACCTCCGAATGGAGGAGCATGACGGCGTATGGACATGTGCGGAGGTGAGTTTGACCCGCAGTCTCGGTTATGGTTCGTACATTTTTGTTGTTCAAGATATCGGTCATTTTGGCCCATCTGCTGCTCTGGGCCTGTATACAAATGATGACTTTCGAACGGATGACATTCGTAATGAACTTGACATCGAATTGAGCCGCTGGGGCATTGAAGACAATAAAAATGCGCAATATGTTGTCCAACCTTTTTATGTGCCTGAAAACGTCTTTCGATTCATGGCGCCCGCCGGAGTGCTGACCTATATGTTACGTTGGGAGTCCGGGCGCGCTACCTTTAAGACTGTTCGCGGATCGGTAATAGGCCCCGGAGCGGCAACCATCAGTGAATATACCTTTACCTCGGGGGTTCCGACTCCCGCCAAAGAAACGGCTCACATGGGTTTGTACAGTTATCGACATTCGAAGAGCTCATCGCAACAACCGGTCGAGGTTGTGATTGAAAAATTCGAATTCCTACCGTGAAAACATGATGCAGAGGCATCGACTACGTAAGGGGCTCATCAATGGAATCGCGCTCTTATGTCTTGCGAATGCTGCCTTTGGATTAGACCCTACCCGAAAAATCTCGCAATACGCACATGATAAGTGGGGAGGGGACAAAGGATTCATTGGAGGGCCGATTTACGCCATTCGCCAATCGGCCGATGGTTATTTGTGGATCGGGACCGAAAGAGGTCTGGTCCGGTTCGACGGGTCCAATTTCACTCTGATTCAGCGACCACTTCCTGACTCGGCACCGATTGGACCCGTGCGCGGCCTCGTTACCGATGCCAGCGGGAACCTCTGGATTCGTCTCGAAGGTCCCCGAATGCTTCTCTATCATGACGGGAAGTTCGAGGATCCCTCCTCCCGGTTTGATCTTCAGGGCATCATCTTTACAGCGACCGTTTCCGACTACGAGGGTCGCGTCATTCTCTCCGGGCTCGGAGATCAGACATTCCGATACGAGGACGGACGCCTGGAGACAATCGTCGGCGCAGCGCAAAATCCTGGTACTGTCATCTCACTAGCTGCGACGCGAGACCAGAGCATTTGGCTCGGCACACAAGATCGCGGTCTTTTTCGCCTGAGGCAAGGGCACATTTCCAAAGTTGCCCAAGAGCTCAAGGATTCGAAGATCAATGTCCTTCTGCCCGCAGCGACTGGCGGCTTGTGGATTGGGACCGACAGCGGAATTCATTTGTGGGATGGCGGCGCACTTGCCACCCTCAACCTGCCTTCCTCCCTTCAACATCTCCAGATTCTGGCCATGGCCAGAGACGATGACGAAAACGTCTGGATAGGAACGAACCATGGCATCGTGCGTATCACTTCATCCGGCGCCGTTTCGCTCGACCAACTGAACCCAAAGCCTGGAAATGAAGTGACGGCAATTTATCGAGACCTTGACGGAGATATTTGGTTCGGCGGTTCACGAGGCGTCGAGCGGTTGCGAAATGGAATGCTTACCACGTATTCGACTTCTGACGGTCTTCCGTCAGGCGGCAATGGACCCGTCTACGCCGACTCCCTGGGCCGGACCTGGTTTGCTCCGCTCTCCGGTGGTCTCTACTGGATAAAGGAAGGGCAAGTCAGCCATCTAACTCTCGACGGACTGGACCACGATGTTGTGTATTCCATCAGCGGTGGTGACGGTGAAGTCTGCGTCGGCCGGCAATATGGGGGGCTCACGGTGCTGCGGGGAAACGGCGATTCATTTACCGCCCGCACCTATACAGAGGCGGATGGCCTTGCGCAGAACAGCGTTTATTCCGTGCACCGTGATCGCGATGGGACGATCTGGGCCGGGACTGTGAGCGCAGGAGTAAGCAGATTGAATGGCGGGAAATTTATCAATTATTCGGACTCCAGTGGACTCCCATCCAATACGGTCAATTCGATAGTCGAGGGCTTCGACGGGACAATATGGTTGGCTACGCCAAGCGGGTTGGCTTCATTCGCGAATGGACGTTGGACAAATCACACAGCTAGTGAGGGCCTACCATCGTTAATGGTAAGAACAATCTTCGAAGACACAAAGCATGTCCTCTGGATCGCGACTCCCGACGGTCTGGCATACTTTTCCTCCGGAAGGATTAAAGTTCCGGAGAAGCTGCCGGAGGAGTTACGCGAGCAGATCTTCGGAATTGCGGAGGATGGGATAGGTTCGCTTTGGTTCGCCACCTCAGATCACGTGCTCCGGGTGAACCAGGATGGGATTTTGCGCGGTTCGCTCTCGGACATTGATGTTCAAAGCTACGGGATCGAAGACGGTCTCAAAGGAGTAGAAAGCGCTGATCGCGACCGCACCGTAGTTGCAGATTCTCTCGGCAGCATCTGGATCTCGGCTAAGTCGGGTTTGTCCGTGGCCGATCCGATCGCCACCTCAAAAAATGTGGCTCCAGTCGCGGTTCGAATTGAATCCATGTTCGCCGGCGGAAGGCAGGTCAATGTGCAGAACCCGATCAGGATTCCCTCCGGGATTCAGAGCATTGCCTTGAATTACAGGGCCGCAAACTTGTCTGTGCCGGAACGCATCCTGTTCCGCTATAAGCTCGATGGCTCCGATCAAGGCTGGAGCGACACCGTCGCGTCAAGGCAGGTTGTCTATAAGAACCTGGGCCCTGGCACCTATCTTTTCCGCATTGTTGCCTCCAACAGCGCTGGTCTCTGGAACGGTCCGGAGACTTCTGTCCCCTTTGCGATCGAACCTGCATACTGGCAAACCTGGTGGTTTCAGGTCGCTTGTCTTGCGGGGTGTTGCTTGACGATCCTTGCCATTTATCGCTTGCGCATTCATCAATTGACCAAACGGTTGAATGTCGGTTTCCAGGAGCGGCTCGCTGAGCGTACGCGGATTGCGCAAGAACTTCACGACACGCTATTGCAAGGTGTACTGAGCGCCTCTCTCCAGCTTGATATAGCAGAAGACCAACTCCCGGAGGGTTCTCCCACTAAGCCTCTCTTGAAACGAGTTCTGCAATTGATGAGTACGGTCACCGAAGAAGGAAGAAACGCGCTCCGTGGGTTGCGCACAACGGAAGCGGACAATCAAAATCTGGAGACTGCTTTCTCGCGATTGCGGCAGGAATTTTCCCTCGACCACCAAACTGACTTCCGCGTTGTTCGCGTGATTGTGGACGGTGTTACGCATCCTTTGCGGCCAATGATCCGCGATGAAATCTACCGCATTGGCCGCGAGGCACTCTTAAATGCATTTATGCATGCGCACGCGAACCGTATCGAAGTCGAAGTAGAATATGCGAGCAGACATCTAAGAGTATCGGTGCGGGACGACGGCCGCGGAATCGATCCTCAGGTGCTGCATTCAGGCCGTGAGGGACACTGGGGCCTCGTCGGCATCCGGGAGCGCTCAAAACGAATTGGCGCCAATTTAAGACTTCGGAGCCGTATTGGGGCAGGAACTGAAGTGGACCTGACGGTTCCTGGTACGATCGCCTTTGAAAAAAGTTCGAATGGCCGTATATCGCGATGGTTCCGTTGGTTCAGCCGAGAGAGGCTCGAGACGCGGAAGCATGACAACGGGAAGCGAGTACAGAAATGAGCACTGGATCCAGGATTCGAGTCTTCTGCGTTGACGACCACCCTCTTATGAGGGAAGGCATTGCGGCCGTCGTCAGAAATGAAGCCGATATGCAGTTGGTTGCGGAGGCCTCGACCGGACACGAAGCCATTCAGGGATTTCGTGAGCATCGTCCCGACGTGACACTGATGGATGTGCGGATGCCGGATATGGGGGGCATCGATGCCTTGCGCGCCATCCGCACAGAGTTCTCCGATGCCCGCGTGATTATGCTTACGACGTTTGAAGGAGACGTCGAGATTCAGCTCGCGCTGGAGGCCGGCGCGCAAGGCTACATGCTCAAAAGCATGCCGCGAAAACAGCTCGTAGAGATGATCCGCAAGGTGCATGCCGGGAAGAGACAAATCCCTCCCGAGGTCGCAGTTCAGCTCATGGAGCATCTTGGAGAGGAATCCTTGAGCAAGCGGGAGGTTGAGGTCCTTCAGAAGATCGCCGGAGGAAATCGGAACAGCGACATCGCAGAGCTCCTTTTCATCAGTGAGGAGACCGTAAAAGGTCATATTAAGCACATCATGGAGAAACTTGGTGCAAGCGATCGTACCGAGGCTGTCGCTATCGGAATTAGACGCGGGTTCATACGACTCTAGCTCTACCCTTACTTGAGAAAGTAGGAAAAGTCTGCAAGTAGCACCAGAAAAGCACTCGATCTAGGGGTCCAATTCCCGGCAAAAGGAGCTAGGGTATCACTGGTACTTTGTGCCCCGAGGAGGCATCCGGTGCAAAGGCTCTTTTCCAGCTTCCCGGAGGGTTGGCCAGGCGTCGGTCTCATCTTTCTGCGGCTTGCTGTTGCTGTCAATGCAATCATTTGCGGACTTGACGCGCTCGTTGCACCCAACAGCCACGCGATTACCGTTTGGGTAGTTGGATCGCTCGCAATCGCCGTGGGGGCAGCGATTTTCGCAGGGTTTCTCACGCCTGCTGCAGGTGCCGCGGCAACAGTTGGTTATTTCGTGTCGGGCATCTCGTCATTCTTGAAGACTGAAGGGAAGACTGACATCAGTACATTAGCTGCCTTCAATCTGGCTGCGATATCCGCCGCGCTGGTCATGCTTGGCCCAGGCGCTTTTTCTTTTGATGCGCGTCTCTTCGGCCGTCGCGAAATCATCATTCCCGAGGTTCGCGTTCCCCGCGTCGATGACTCCCAGGAAAATTCCACACTTCCTTTAGATTGAACACAAGAGTTGCGAACACCGGGCAATCGATCCCCCCCTAGATAGTGGTATCCGACGAGCACCAGTCACTGGCGTTGAAAATCCCTTCCTTGGCGGGATGCAATCTTTCGAGCCTTCCTTCATATTCACTTCAGCAGGTTCGAGCACGGGAATAGGTTGCTCGGGGTTCAGGCTGGAGGACGTTGGCGACAACCTTGTCGGGAACGGCTTCAACGTCAGCACCGCCCAAGAGCCGGAGAGCCTCCTTGCAGGATGATGTGACCGGGGTGAACTCGATGAGGCCATTATCGCTGAGGTTGGTGCACCGACATCGGACTACCGATTCAGGCTACCGCATTCAACTTACACCTGTCCGATCTAAGCGCTTAAGACGCTACCGCTGCCGTTACCTCGTGAGACTGGACGGGCCTAATGAATCTACCAATCCTGGCAAACAACAGCGCCATCATCAGCCACAGTCTTAAACCGATGAGCGACGAGTGGCTGGTCCTGGCGGCAAAAAACGGCAATGCCAACGCCTTCGCTGAACTCAGAGCACGTCACTCCCGTAAAATCCTGCGGACGATCTATCGAATCACCAGGAACTGGGAAGACGCGGAGGATGCTCTCCAAGACTCTTTTCTAAAGGCCTTTACCCATTTGAATAAATTCGAAGGTAGATCCAGCTTTTCGTCGTGGGTCACCAGAATCGCGATCAACATGTCGCTCATGATTATGAGAAAGAAGCGCGCGATCAGGGAGCTTTCGATCGACGCTGGCGATGGCTGCGAATCCGATGACAGGTGGGAACCGCGGGACCTTGGGGAAGATCCTGAGCACCGCTATGCGCGACACGAAAGAGCGGAACTGCTCAGAGGAGCAATTCGTCAGTTGCCTCCCGCACTCCGAGCTGCAGTGGAGCTTCAACAGGCGCAGGAGTATTCCGTGCAGGAGCTGGCTGATTCTCTCGGCATTTCCTTGGCGGCCACCAAATCGAGACTCTTGCGTGCGAGGTTGTCCATGCGCACCCTACTGCACGATAACAACCTGAAGTCTAATCAAAGCGAGGGCGAGCACTTAATCGGCTGAAGCGGCACTGAGATACGTTTTTTCTAGAAAGTCAGCAGGGACGCGACAGCGTTGGAGATGTTTCGTGGCAAAGCGCGATCGCTACGGTATCTGGAGAGAGGCGACCGCAGACGGGAGCTTCACCAGCAGTGACGGTTGAGACGCGCTGCCGAACTTCAAATCTAGGAGCGATAACGATGGTAACTTCTTTTGAATCTGTATCATTTACCCCCCCTACCCCACCACCGAGAAGCGCATCGTGGTGCTTCCTGCTGCTCGAGCACCTGGATGAATTCGCGCGGCTGGCATGGTATCTCGTAGCAGATGGCAAGCTCGTCGAAGATACATTCGCACGCACGCTAGCGAAGCTCGATATCACTGTATTTGAATCTTCGATTCCAGCACTCGCTTACAGTCAGGCTCGAGACGTTCTCATCACCCAGGCAATTGCTGTACTGTCGGACGCGCGCAGAGAAGAAGATGAGAACCAGTTTTTTCAGCCGAATTCTATCGGCAGCTTGCCTGATCACCCCCGCCTGGCATTCATGCTGAGATTGATAATCCGTTCGTCTGAAACAGAGGTTGCGAAGTTTCTCGGTGTATCACCATCTGAGGTGCAAGGACTTGTCAGGCATGCGATTGATCGTCTTAGCATAGGTCCACCTATCTCCGCATCGACAGGTTGTTGTTATGACGCATAGGCAACCACATCAGAATCTATGTCTCCAAACATAAGGAGGAACCGTGAGAACACACCTGAGGAAAACAAGGATTTCACGCTGCGGCAATATCCTCATGTTCGATAAGGGCGTTGATCTAGATCTGCGAAACGAACCGCAACGACGTGCACAAAGTCAACTGATAGAGACCGAGAGGATGTGGGCAATCGGCAGCATGGCATGCTCGATATCCCACGATATGCGCCACTCGCTCACGGCGATCTATGCGAACGCCGAGTTCCTCGAGCGCCGCGATCTATGTGCGAGCACGCGTGCTGATCTGGTGCTCGAAATTCAAGAAGCAGTGCTCGCGATGACGGAGCGCATTGATTCACTACTGCAATTCGGTAGTAGCGGACAGAAAAATCCGCTGGTTCGTGAGCGCGTTTCCCTGGTTGTTGAGAAAGCCGTTGCGGCAGTGAAGTTTCATCCAGACGGGCGGAACGTGTCCATCACAGTCGGCAAGTTCCCGCCGGCGGAAGCAGAAATAGATGCGAGGAATCTTGAAAGTGCCATCTATAACTTGCTGCTGAATGCCTGCCAGTCTGCGACACGCTCAACTTATGTGCCTGAAGTGAAGGTCCACCTTACGGAAATCGACGAACGGATCTACGTCACGATCCTGGACAATGGTCCCGGTATACCAGCCTCTGTCCGGAGGACGTTGTTCGATCCCTTCGTGACCGCAGGAAAACCCAATGGAACAGGCCTTGGGCTCACCTTGGCTCGCCGAATCGCTGAAGAGCATGGTGGTAGCGTCTGCCTCGAGGAATCGAATCGAGGGAGGACGGTGTTCACGCTGAATCTGACGAAGAACAGATTATTCGCTTTAGAAGACCTGAAGAGTGGCAGAGCCGGCTTCGAAGCCTGAGCAATGGATCTGCGAACTGTTCATAAAGAATCGACATGAATCGGTTCAACTTGGCCATTCTGCTCATGGTTGAAGCAGTCGTTCCTTGCAAGAGTGAGGATTCAGGTCGGCGACTTTACCGTCGCGATGACGAAGTCGAGAAACGCGCGCGTCTTGGGGGGAAGATAATTACGAGATGGATGCAGCGCATAGAGAGGAAATCGCTCCTCAAGCCAATCAGGAAAGACTACCTCGAGGCGTCCACTCTCAATCAAGGATTCGATTCCAAGTTCCAGGAGCTGGGCAATACCGTAACCAGCGAGGCAGACTGCATGAATGGTCGCAACATCGCTTAGCAGCAGCTGCGCGTTCGACCTGATCTCGATTTCCTTACGGCCCTGCCGAAAAGCCCATTGGTAGGCACGCCCGGTTTCAGGGTCCCGAAAATCAATCAGACGATGATTGCCTTCTTCAAGCTCGGAGGGGTGAATTGGGCGTCCCGCTTTCTTCAGGTAGGCCGGCGAAGCTACGGTAACGACCCTCGTGTCGAGGAGTTTTCGGGCTACAAGTGTTGATGGGCGGGGCTCACCGAAACGAATGGCAAGATCGAAGCCTTCTGCAACCAAATCGCCCAGCCGGTCACGTGCAATCAGTTCGAGATTGAGTCCAGGAAACCGTTTTAGAAATCGACTGAGTTGCGGCCCAAGGATAAGTTGTGCGATGAACGGGTCCATATTGACCCGCAGGGTTCCCCGAACGACGTCTTTAGAGGTTGCTACCGAAGCCGCCGCTTCTTCCAACCCCCCGAGCAACGGAACGATCCGTTCATAGAGCCTGCGCCCTTCTTCGCTCAATGTGACGGTGCGGGTGGTGCGCTCAAGCAGACGTACGCCGAGGCGCGCCTCTAAGCGCGCGATTGCACGGCTCACTCCCGACTGCGACATATTCAGAGATTCGCCCGCCACGGCGAAGTTTCCGCTTCTCACGACGGCGGCCAGAACACCTAATCCATTTAGTACTCGATCATCGAACCTCATAGATTCATGATAATCAGTCATGAGAAAAATGCGTAGAGTTATGACGCTTCGGCATTGCCGGCTGCGTCAGATGTACAGATCGTAGAACGGGGATCACAGCACTCATTCAATGCGCTCTCCTACTATCGAAAAGACGGAGGAAACGAAGATGTCAGTGTGGAATGGATGGCGAGTTGGAGTGTTATGCGTCGCGGCAGCATCCATTGCTGTGGGGCGCGCTCAAACGGCGCAATTGAAGCCGACCAGCGAGGCACTTACTTTCAACGGAGACGGAGCGCAGCGCTCCAAGGACATACATTGGCCGGATGGCTTTCATCCGGAGCAGGCAGACCTGTTTGCTCACAACGAAATTGTCGTTCACGCATCTTGCGGGAAGGTCTTCGCCAATCTCGTTGACGCCCAGGCGTGGCCGTCCTGGTATCCGAACTCTCACAATGTCAAGGTGCTGAACAGCCCGGATGGGAAGCTCGATCCTGAAACGCGGTTTTCGTGGGATACCTTCGGTGTCCACATAGAGAGCCGGGTGCATGAGTTCGTTCCCAACAGCCGCCTTGGCTGGTTTGGCGATGGCACCGGGATGAATGCCTATCACACGTTCCTTCTGTTGAAGACGAATGAAGGCTGCCACATTGTGACCGAGGAAGTTGTGAAGGGTCCCGGTGCGGTCGAATTCCGCGAGAAGCAGCCGAGCGCTATGCACGAAGGGCATGATCTTTGGCTGCGAACTCTGAAACAGCGATCGGAACAGTAAATCGAGACGGACGAACTTTCAATCGTTGGATTTGTTTTTCCCTAAAGGAGATAGTTATGGCTCGCATATTCATTACCGGATCGTCGGATGGTTTAGGTCTTACGGCCGCACAACTCCTGGTTGAACAGGGCCACAGCGTGGTTTTGCATGCTCGAAGCCAACAACGGGCGGGTGAGACGCAGAAAAGATTTCCCGCAGCAGAATCCGTGGTCGTTGGGGACCTTACCAGCATTACCCAGACAAGACACGTTGCCGATCAAGTCAATCAACTCGGAACCTTCGATGCCGTCATTCATAACGCCGGTATCGGCTACCGCGAACCGAAGCGAATTGTCACTGATGATGGGCTATCGCATGTTCTCGCTGTCAATACGATTGCGCCGTACATCCTGACAGCGCTGATAACTCGACCGCAACGGCTTGTGTATCTGAGTTCGAAGCTGCATCAGGACGGAGACCCGAGTCTAAACGACCTGACGTGGGCGGACCGATCCTGGTTGGGACAGCAGGCTTACTCCGATACGAAGCTCCATGACGTGCTCATGGCATTTGCTATCGCGAGACGTTGGCCGAGTGTGCTTTCCAATGCCCTGGAGCCAGGTTGGGTGCCTACCAAGATGGGCGGTTCAGGCGCTACAGACGATCTGGATCAAGCGCACCGCACTCAGGTATGGCTTGCAGTAAGCGATGACCCTGCCGCTTCAGTGTCCGGTGAGTACTTCTATCACATGGAGAAACAGAATCCGCATCCTGCTACGCGTGACATCAATATCCAGGATCGACTACTGGACTTTTGCTCCCGTGTCACAGGCGTGGAACTGCCATCCTGACCAATCACTTTCCACCAATCTACCTCGCATCCGCGAACAACATCTGCAGAAAGAAGGAGAGATCAAAATGTACGCAATTATGGGTATCACTGGAAGAGTTGGAAGCGCCATCGCAGAGAATCTATTGGCACAGGGCGAGAAGATTCGCGCGATCGTCCGGAATCCTGAAAAGGCTGCGCGATGGAGAGACCGCGGAGCAGAGATCGCGGTTGCAGACTCCGACGATCCAAATGCATTGGCATCCGCATTCGAAGGAACGGATGGAGTGTTTCTCATGGTCCCCCCGAACTTCGCACCTGCTCCAGGATTTCCGGAACTGCGCAAGACCCTGGCGTCCTATCGTGCAGCTCTCGCAAAGGCGCTGCCGAAAAAGGTGGTATACCTTTCCTCGATCGGAGCCGAACAGACCAGCGGGTTGGGGCTTATCACCGGTTCGCATCTGCTGGAGCAGACGCTTGGAGATCTGCCGATCGCGCATGCATTCCTTAGGGCCGGCTGGTTCATGGAAAATCACGCCTGGGATGTGACTACCGCAAAGTCAGAGGGAAGAATCTTCTCTAATCTTTATCCTTTGGATCGCAAATTTTCGCTGGTGGCTACGGCTGATATTGGGAAGGCCGGGGCGGATGCCTTGCGTCAGGAGTGGACAGGCACCCGGTATATTGAGGTTGCCGGTCCCGAGCAGTACTCCCCCAACGATATCGCGCGAGCGTTGAGCAGCACTCTCGGACGCACTGTGGAAGCGGTTGCTGTGCCGCGTGAGAAGTGGACGGAGTTCTTCCTCGGACAAGGAATGCCGGAAGGCCGGACCGAACCTCGCGCCGAGATGGTCGATGGGTTCAACTCTGGCTGGATTCATTTCGGTGTACCCGGCACGGAACACATTACAGGCACGATCAGCCTTACGTCGGTGATTGCAAAGCTCGCGGCAAACGGAAGTCAGGAAGCATAACCGCCTGAAGACCCGACATCCCGGTGTCGGGTCTCCTCCTTTCGCTTCCTTAAGGACCGTGAAATGTCTTGATACTTGTGTGTCGCCTACGAATCCTTAGCTCTTCGCAAGATTCAAGAGTCTCTCGAATGTCTCAGGAGTAATCGCGTGAGCCTGAATCCCTGACAAGTTCTCTCGGGCCAGGTCACTCAGAACGTGTCCGGGTGGAACTTCGAGGAATAGCTCGCAACCAAGTTCCCATGCAACTGTGGTTGCATCGTGCCACCGAACCCCATGAGCGATGTTGTCGGCGAGATCTTTAGCGACTCCTTGAGCGGTACGCACAGCTCGTGCATTTACGTTGGCAAGGTAGATCCCTTTCGGATCTTTCACAGATAGCGATTGAAGTTGATTGCGGAGAGAGTCGGCAACAGGTTGCAGTAAAGAACAATGGGAAGGAACCGGTACATCAAGCCGCTCTGCTTTGCGAGCTCCTTGTGTGCGGGCTTTCTGTAGAACCGCTTCCATTCCCTCATTCGAACCAGCAATGACGATCTGTCTTGGTGCGTTGATGTTCCCAACGAATACGGGATGCTCTTTGGTGTTCTCAGCATCGACGAACTTCGCGACTTGCATTTCACTGAGTCCAACGATCGCAGAAATGCCGTATCCAACCGGATACATCTTTTCCATTTGCTCCGCGCGCGAACGCACCAGACGCACTGCATCCGAGAGAGATATCGAGTCTGCGGCAACTGCCGCCGAGAATGCTCCGACCGAGAGGCCTGCGACAGCCAACGGTGCAAGTCCACGCTGTTGAAGTGCTCTTGCGGTGGCGACGCCTGCCGTCAAAATCGCTAGTTGAACCGAGACCGCAGCTTGCAAAGCCTTGGGCGTGTCCAACGTTTGCACATCGAGCTCAAGGACTTCACTGATCTCAGATAGAGTTTCGTCAACCGCAGGGTGACCGACAAGGTCGTGGAGCATTTGAGGATTCTGCGAACCTTGTCCAGGGAAAAGCAGTACAGTCTTCATCCCTTATCCTCAACCACAGAAATTGTCCAAGGGTCCTCTGCGAGGATATGGCTTGCAGGCAGCCGTACGAGGACTTGTTCTGTTCCCTCTCTCGCGTATTCTTCCAGAGAAAAGCCGCAATATGGCGTTTCCACACGTACATCAACTTTTGCCTGCGCCGCGCTCATGACACTCCAGAGATCGCGTGCGGTGTCTCTGGCGAATCGCGTCGGAGCGAACAGAGCCAGGTCGAGGTCGCTAGTTGCGGTAACCACGAGCTGGCCGGTTGCGAGCTCGAAACCGACGCTGCCCACCGGGCCCCAATCCAGTTCAGATTCATTAAGCTGCGCTTCGATCCAGGCAAGAGCTGTTAGAGCAGGAATCGCGATTCGTGCGCGACGTGCCATGCGAAAGGAAAGCTGTGAAGGATGAAGTCTCTCTTTTACATCGGCAAGGTCAGCAAAACCGCCCCAGCGCTGATGCCGGTTGATACCGCGTACCCCTACGGCTACGAGTCCGTGCGGAGCCATCGCACGACGCACTACGACCCACGGATTGCCTGCTGTGGATGAGGTAACCCAATTGGGTCTAGCTACATCGCCTGACCTCACAACACCCGATTTAAGCCGGAGCAGATCGTGTACACGCGGCGAATGTTGAGCAGTCGGAACCATCGATTCCCTCAGAAGAATTTTGCCATCAGCAGCATCCAGAGTGCCAGGGTGGCCCAGCCGACGAGATAGGTCCCGATCAAGCCCGAACTGGCAATCTCCGGTGTGGCATTGAATCCTTTGCCGAAGACCAGGCCAAAGAAACCGCCTGGAATCGCGCTAATTACAGTGATGTTCCGAAGATCATTGTGATTCATGCGAAACAACAGCATCACGCATAGGGCGAATAGTGGCTGTCCCATAAGCTTGAGAAGTGTGGTGATGGCGACACCACTCGTGAACCGGAAGCTCTGCGCGGAGACGACCAGTCCTGTAAGGATAAGTGCGGAGCCAGTTGCGGCGCTCCCCAGAGTGGTGAGTGAGCCTTGTACGAAGGATGGCAGATGGATGTCGAAGAAGACTCCAACCAAAGCCAACAGTGGAGCCCAAACCACCGGACGTAAGAGAGCGCGAGGGAAGCTATACAAGATCTGCTTTATGGAGATATTGTGCCCTCCAGACTGCTTATCTGCTTCGAGAAGCGCCAAGGTGACAGGCGAAATCGTGATCGACCCGATCGCGATCGATAAGGCAGCAGTGATGGTCGATTCGGGACCGTAGGCTCCCTTGAATAGGGGAAGTGCGATTGCGGCCGCATTTGGGAAGCCAATGGTGAGAGCCAATACGGAGGCATCTGAAAGCGACATGCCAAGCCACCTGCGCGCCCAAATGTAGCTAATCAGGTACAGGACACAGAATACCAGCGTGATCATCAGGGCGGCGGTGACATGACGTAGCAAATCAGCTCGCGATGAGCCGAGAATCGTTGAGAACAGAGCGCAGGGAATCGCAAAGCTCATCACCAGCACGATCAGATTACGAACATTCTGGTTGTCCATCGTGCCGCGCCGGCCTGCGGCATATCCCAAAAGCAGACCGGCGAATATTGGGACAAGTGTATTAAGAAGGACCTGTGTCACGACTGCTCCTTATGCGTTCTGCCACTGTGCTTCCAGCGCAGCGCGGACGGCAATTCCAGCCTTTCGTGTCTGCTTAGCGGCATCGGACTGAAGCCGATTGCTGAGATCGGTTTCTCCGCTGCGTACGTCCTGAATTGCATCGATCAACTCGTGTCTAACGGCATCGATATCGGCGGTCGTAGGATGGTTTGGGTCCTCCACGTGAAGCAATTTGTAAAGCAACCCAAGCTTGGCATAGTCGCGGACGTCATAAGACATGGGGGCAATCTCATGCCCAAGCTCTTCGAGTTCAGCGACAGAGCGACGCGTGATTCTCGCAGCCGCTTCCTTGTGCATTGCGTGAATCACAATGCCAGGATCATTGAAGGATAGAATGCGATTCGCTTGATAGCCATGCGTAAGAAATCCGCCGGAGAAAGCTTGTCCTGCGACAAGCGAAATCACGGGATGTCCAGCCATCCGCGCCGAAGCATAAGCATCGGATGACGCTGCCGCGGCGAAGAATATCCCGGCCGTTTCCTCGCGGCGCCCATAAGCTTGACTCTTGACATCGACGATCGCGATCACCGGACGCTTCTTTGCTTTTGGCTTTTCACGATCTTCAGCGATAACTCGACGCAAGTGATGCGCCAGGGTGAACGCTTCCTCGAGACCCACCTGACCATCACGCACGCACGGAAAGCGACTGGACGGATTGGGTACGACACAAAGGAACAATGCGATCTCTTCGCCAATCTGAGCCTCTGTAGCGAGAATGGTGCCGGGGTCTCCGGACGCCGGTCGATTGTTTCCTGTCAGAGCCTGAAACCATGCTCTTCCACGCAACCCGATGTGTTCACTCATCGCAACCCTCCCGTTGTTTTGTTGTTCCATCTCTGGCGCAGGCTCATTGGATCGATCTGCTCAGACGCATCCAAGGCAGCGATTCGATCACGGTAGAGCTCTACTTGTTGGCTTCTGTATTCGGGGCGAAGATCGGCCTGGACGTATCCACGAATTGTGGCTCTGATCTTCTCGGCATCGTCTTCAACGAGAGCATCTGCCAGCTCCATCCCGACACGCTGCTCTCCACCGTGAATAGCCCAGATGAGCGCGCGGTCGGAGGAATCGAATTCGTCGATACCGGACTCCTGCTCGATGACCTCGGGCCCATTGAGACCGAGTCGAGCCTCGCGGGTCATCACTACGTAGCTCGACACTCCGGCTGCAAGGGACATGCCACCGAAGCAGCCAACCGTTCCGGCGATCAAGGTAATCACTGGAGCATGCGGGCGTAGGGCGAGCACTGACGAGATCACTTCGGCTACAGCCGCCAATCCAAGATTGGCTTCCTGCAGACGAACGCCGCCGGTCTCGAGCAAAAGAATGGCGGCTGTCCTTTTACCAGCCTCGGAGTCTTTGGTGGCGAGATCAAGGGCCGCGGTCATCTTTGCGCCTGAGACTTCTCCGATGCTGCCGCCTTGAAAGGCCCCTTCAAGAGCGATAGCCACAGCCGGCATGCCGCCGATCTTGCCTTTGATCACGATGCAACCGTCGTCGAACTGTGGAGCGATGCCTTGCAGGGGCAGCCAGGGAGACTCCATTCTGTCGAATGGACCAACAAGCTCCTTCCAGGTGCCCTCATCGAACAGGCTCTGCGCTCGTCTGCGGGCATCAAGCTCAATGAAGCTTTGACGGCTTACGAATTCCGGAATGATATTCGTCTGGTTCATTGATTAATCACCTCCACCGCTTGTTCAAGCCGAAGCATGACACTTCCTGGAGTTGCGCCGGCATCGTTGATCCGGATGTGTACAGCGCCGTCGAACCTTGAGAAGAACCGATCGAACACGGCCTTCCAGGAACTCTGAAAGCCATCCACGCTGGTTGTGATCGAGACGTGAGCACCTTCGTTCTGTGTCGGTTCCATGAGAACTTCCATATCGCCGGAGCCTACGACTCCAACATGAGCTTTCTTCATGATGCGACGCTTCGCCGCCGGATAGTCGAACTCAATTTGCTCCATAAGTGTCTTCCTCCGAAAGACTGTTATCCTCTTGCACTGCGTATAAACCTTGTTCCATGGCGTCCAGAAAGAGAGTGGCGGCCAGAAGATCCGCACTGCCTCCCGGGGAAATGTTCCTGATAAAAAGTTCGTGATCGAGCCGCATCATCGCCTGATCCCCGGCGGCACTTCCGGGACCTCCAGCAAGGAGGACGTCTGAAGCACCCTTATGCGCGACTGCCAGTGCCTCGGTCCCGCCACGATAAAGTACACAGGTATCTTCGAGGTGAACCATGATGTTGAGAAGCGCCGACAATCTACTATTCGTTTCTGTGCAGCCGTTATTTCTGGCTGCACGTAGAGCGGGAAGGCCAACCTGAATCACGTGAGGAAAACCGGAGAGAGCTTCGCCCCGTGCTCCTGTTACCCCATAACGGGCTCGCACCATATCGCCGTGCGAAACAAGCTGAGGTTGAGCACGACCCGGCAGACATGCCAGAGATCCGGCATCCTGCGCGATAGCCGTTGGATTCGAATCGATTCGCTGTCCCGCCGCCGTTACCAGAAGACCCAGAATCCAGATCGCTCCTTTATGCGAGTTGCTTCCACCAGTTGCCTGAAGCATCGTTGATTCAGCAGCTCTTCCGATTGCAGCAACCTCGGTACGTAATCGCTGACCAAATGGCATTGATTGCGCGGCGGCCGCCATCGCCGCGAAGTAGGGAGCGATCTCTGAGGCAGATCGCCGCATAATATCTAACGAAAGATCGGAGTGCGCTCCTGCGCCTCTGCGATCCACCAGGCCCGGCTTTGGAGTGAGCTCTGCTTCTGCGATCAGCGCCTGCCGTGCCAGTTCCGCGAGATGTTCGGTGGCAAACACTCCTCGAACAGGTGCGACTTGTCTCAAAACCTGGATCGTGTTTGGCATTACCAGTTCCTGAACTTTGCGGGAGGTTGGTATAGACCGCCGGACCATGCGACAAGGTCTTCCATACTACGGGCCGCGAGGAGAGAACGATTCGCCTGGAGCCGCTGCACGCCGATGTCTTCCGGGTATGCAACGATGCCTTTGCGACGAAGTTCTTCCGTCTCGGCGGGCTTCGCCTTTAGACCAATGGGACTGATGCCAGCGACGGCGGCCAGCGCTCGGCGGCGCTCTTCTATCCCCTCGGCTTTATATAGATAAGCGATGCCTTCCTCAGTGACGACGTGGCTGACATCATCGCCATAGATCATGATCGGCGTGATGGGCATGCCAGCTTTCTTTCCAACTTCAACCGCATCGAGTGTTTCGACGAAGGCAGGAACACCACCTTTGGAGAACGTCTCAAGGGTTTGGACTACAAGCTTCCTGCCACGTGCATTTGGACTTGGATCCGTTTTAAGGTCGAGCCACGCGGGTGTCGAATGACGACGCCCGTGGGGATCGTGTCCCATGTTCGGCGCGCCACCGAAACCAGCCAGACGGCCAGTTGTTACGGTCGACGAATTGGCATCACCATCCATCTGGAGGGTTGCACCGATAAAGGCGTCGACCGCGTACTGTCCGGCGAGTTGGCACAACACACGGTTGGAGCGGAGGCTTCCGTCGCGGCCGTTGAAGAAGATATCGGGTCTGGCGCGAATGTAGTCGTCCATACCCACTTCGCTGCCAAATGAGTGGACGCTCTGGACCCAGCCGCTCTCGATGGCCGGGATAAGCGTCGGGTGTGGGTTCAACGCGAAGTGCTTGCAGATCTTCCCGCGCAGTCCCAACGACTCCCCATACGTCGGCAGCAAGAGTTCGATGGCTGCGGTATCGAAGCCGATGCCGTGATTGAGCGACTGAACCTGGTGCCGTTCATAGACGCCACGAATGACCATCATTCCCGTAAGAATTTGAAGCTCAGTGACGTGGCGAGGGTCGCGGGTAAAGAGCGGCTCCACTGCAAAGGGCTTGTCGGCTTCTACAACAATGTCCACCCAGGACGCTGGAATGTCGACGCGCGGAAGCTTGTCAACGATCTGGTTCACCTGGACGATGACAATCGCATCGTGAAAGGCGGCGGCCTCCACAATCACCGGCGTATCTTCAGTGTTTGGGCCTGTAAACAGATTCCCTTCCTGGTCAGCCTGTTCGGCGCATACCAATACGACGTTAGGGACAAGGTCGACGAGTAGTCTGGCATAGAGCTCAACATAAGTGTGAATTGCCCCGATCTCGAGAACGCCATCCTCAAGAAGCTGGGCTACTCGAAGACTCTGGGGGCCCGCAAACGCGAAGTCCACTTTCTTTGCGATGTCGAGCTCAAAGAGTGTCAGATGCTCGGGCCGGCTGATGCTTGAGATGATGAGGTGAAGGTCGTGAATCTTCTTCGCACTGACCTGGACCAGGGAACGCGACAGGAAGTCGGCTTGCTTCTGATTGTCGCCCTCCATCACAATTCGGTCGCCGGCCACGATGACCGACTCGAGAGCCTCGACTATCTTTTCCTGGGCTAATACCGGGCCTTTCATCCAGGGTTTGACCGCCTGCATCCGTCGCGCCTTCTCGTCACGACGAGTCGTCCAGGAGGTTGGACGTTGCTGTTGCGTCTGCTCACTCATTCGCTACTCCTTTCACCTCACATCCACTCGCGAGCGTGTCTGCTACTAGTTAAAAAACCACCCAACCAATCCTTCCAGAGTCGCTTTGCCCTTCGCGAGGCTCACTTCTGATTCATGACGGTCTCGATTCCACGCGTAGCATCGGTACTTCCTTGCCATACGCTATATGACGCTTCGAGGGCAATTCTCGATTCTTGTTCGCTCTTATTACCGTGATACGGATGACTAATCAGATTGAGCTGGACGAGCAACTGGGGATGATCTCGTTCGCGAACCGCGCCGAGATTCTAAGTATCCTTCCGAGATCAAACGCTCGTAGCACTCCGTCACGGTAATCCTGGACACTCCAACCGAGCGAGCTAGCGCCCGAGATGCGGGCAATCGCAAACCAGTATTGAAGCGTCATCGAGGAACCCGGCCCTGACGCTATCGTAAAGTTGACGATATAGCGGCTGTTGCGATTTTGGATCGAACTCCAACGGGATGTCCATTTATGAATGGTACTGGCTCAGTCATCAGTTGTCGGGACGGCAAACGCAAACTTTTTTGCTGCTAGAAATACCGGCTCTGTTGCCTCCCGCTTCACCTGCACTCGCAGGCCATGGGACACGGATATAGCCCAGCGCAGGGATATTTGAAGCCCTATCCCCCTTCCCAACGCATCGCAAGCTTACTTATTCGCCCTATATTCTGTCCTCTCAGAGGGGCCTCCCCAAAACCATCCCGCTGGAAACTGGATACCTTTCGCATAGCAACGATAGATGCCGGGCGGCGAAGCTTCCTCTCCCAAAGTCCACGACCGGTCTGATTTTCATTCCCGAGGCCAATGGTGTTTCGAGCTATACTAGCCACCTGCATAACATTACGAGGATGTATGGCTACGAGACGACAGGAAGACCCGCCGAGGTTACCGTCATCACCGTTGACGCCAGAGATCGAGCATGATCTTGCCTCGAGTCTTTACCAGGAACTCCATCGGTTGGCGGCAGTCAAGATGCGCTTCGAGCGCGGAAATCACACTCTCCAACCAACTGCACTGGTGAATGAAGCGTACTTGCGGCTCGTCGACTGCTCCGATTCCATGTGGCAAAACCGAACCCGCGTGTTGGGCATAGCTGCCAATGTAATGCGCCACATCCTGGTGGACTACGCTCGAGCACATAACGCGGGGAAGCGCGGAGAGGGACAGGTTCAGGTGACGCTGATCGAAGACATGGTAGCCGGCATCAGCAACTCGACTGTCGACGTATTGGCTGTCGATGAAGCACTCCATCACCTTGCCGAGTTTGACGAGAGGCAGGCCAAGATTCTTGAGATGCATTTTTTTGGAGGTCTGACATTTGAAGAGATCGCACTGCAACTTGGCCTATCGGCACGCACAGTAAAACGTGACTGGACGATGGCTCGCGCGTGGCTTCGCCGGGAGCTATCACCTCAAACCCACTATGACCCCTGAACTCTGGCAACGCCTGAAACCGCTATTCAACGCCGCCCTGGTGAAGGACACACAGAATCGCGCGGCTTTCATTGACGCCGTCTGCGGTAGGGATCTCGAGCTTAAGAGGCACCTCGAGCAGCTTCTCGAAGCCGAACAACAAGCCACCGGATCGTTGGATGCTCCGCTTGCTCATCTCAACGGATTCCTCGGGAACAAGGACGCTCGCTTCCAATCGGAGGCAGTCGTTCTTGGGCGTTTTCGCATCATTCGCCAAATAGGCAGAGGCGGGATGGGCGAAGTAGCCAAATCTTAATGAGTGGCGTTTTTCTTCCACCCAACACAAACCAGCCTATATCGTGTCAGATCCCAATAACTAGTTCTACAAGTTGGAATATTCAAATTTCCGGGCAGGACAGCCAGGGGAACGAGAAGCTCAATGTGGCTTCTATATGCTCCAACCAGACCTGCGATATTACACTGCCTCCTGATTCAGGTGGTGTCATCTATATCAACGCAAATCCTAGTAGCAGCAATATAGTGGGATGGAATAGATCGTTCTTTCTAGGGGAGCTGGACTACTTCGATAACTCCGACGCCTGCGCGGCGCAACCAAAAACTCTTTCCTGTGACTATCTCTCATACATCACGTGGCAAGTATCCCCCCCTTCTCCGCCGTCACCACCACCGAATCAGCCCACTAAGTTCGGGTGTAACGACACATGCGATGTCCTTGTAGGGGGTCCGGTTCTTTCTTCGCGCGCGAGCCCACCTCCACCTATTTGCCAAAGAATGTGAATTTGGATACGACCGAATGGCCTACCTAGCGAAGTTGCCAGGTGACAGGCGCAGGATTGAAGAGCGCTAGGTCATTGTGCAAGCTCCAGTAATCCGCCGATGTCTGTTTTCGACCGCTGGCGACATCAAGAATCAGATGGAAGATCTGTGTACTGACTCCTCAATGGTGGTATCCCCTGTCGCGATGCTGCCCGCATCGATGTCGATAAGGTCGGGCCATCGTTCGGCAAGTGCAGACCGCGACGCCACTTGATTACGGGTGTCATGGCCAGACCATTGTCTTGTTAATCATTCGGGCAAATCTATTCCACGGGTCTCGGGTAAGAGCAGCGCACTTAACGCCATCAACATGTAAGCAGCTGCGGCGAAGACCGCAATTGCCTTGCCGAGGTCCATGTGAGCACTGAAGTAGCCGACCAGCGAAGGGAACAATGCCCCGACGCCGCGCCCCAGGTTGTAGGCGAACCCCTGTCCTGATCCGCGCAATGAAGTTGGAAAAAGCTCGGAGAAGAAGGCTCCCATCGGGCTGAATGCGCCTGATGGAAAAAACCCAAGAGGAAAACCGAGAAACAACATCACGTGGCCGCTGATCGGCAGCACCATATAGAGCAAAACTGTCGTGAACGAAAGCACTGCGAAGAGCGTTAGCGTCCCCTTGCGGCCGATCTTATCGGCTAGATACGCAGCCGTCAGATAGCCTGCGAACGATCCCGCAATGACCACAAGCAGATATCCGCCAGTGTGTGTCACCGATAAGCCTCGGGCATTCATATAAAGCGGCAGCCATGTGGTGATCGCATAGTAGCCACCCTGAGCGCCAAGTGCCAGGAATGCAGCAAGCAGCGTCGTCTTGAGCAGAGCTGGAGAAAAAATCTGGAGGAATTGGGTGAAGGAGTCCTCCTTGATCGCCTCAAGCCTGCGCTCGAAGATGGTTGATTCGGAGACATGACTTCGAACCCACACAGCCAGCAGGGCCGGCAACAGACCCACCCAGAACATCGCACGCCACGCCAGCGAAGGCGGCAGCAAAACGAAAAATAGCGTGTAGAACAAGGCCGAGATACCCCAACCGATTGCCCAGCCACTCTGCACCGTTCCCACCGCGCGTCCTCGATATTCGCTTCGTATCGTTTCGCCAATCAGCACTGATCCCACAGCCCACTCGCCACCAAACCCCAGGCCTTGCAGGCCACGGAAGATGAGAAGCTGGGTAAAACCGTTTGCGAATCCGCTAAGAAAGGTAAAGATCGCGAACCAGAGAATCGTCAATTGCAGGACTCTTACCCGGCCGAACCGGTCTGCGGCCAGTCCCGCGATCCATCCTCCCACCGACGACAGCAAAAGCGCAGACGTTCCCAGCATCCCCGCCTCGCCTTTGCTAATGTGCCAGAGAGCGACCAGGGTTGGCAGCACGAAGCTATACGCCATGACGTCCATTCCATCGAGCATCCAACCCGCAAAGGTTGCCACCAAGGTTGATCGTTCTTTGGCACTAAGCTGAGTGAGCCAAACCTTGTCGACGGGTGCTAACTCGTGCTGGAGCTGCGATTCACTCATGCTACCCGCAACCTTTCTCTGACCTTCGCTACTTCTTTGCCACCGAAACACCCCATCCACCTCCACCCGGCGTCTCCACGCGGATGAGGTCATTGCTGCCCACATGCCGTGTGCATTTCCCAGGTAAATCCGTTGCGGCGCCGTCCGGGTGAATCAGCTGTGCCTTCCCTGTTGCTCCGTCTTCTCCCCCTGCAAGTCCATAAGGAGAAAATTTCCTTCGATCGCAAAGAAAGGTCACTTGTGCCGGCGACAGGAGCTCGATCTCGCGCACTAATCCATCTCCACCGCGGAACTGCCCCGCTCCACCGGAACCGCGGCGGTATCCATACGACCGCACGCGGAAGGGATAGGCATACTCCAGCGCTTCGATCGGGGTATTCAGCGAATTGGTCATGTGGCAGTGGATGCCATCAATACCATCCATGCCAGGACGCGCGCCCATACCGCCGGCAGTGGTTTCGTAGTAAGTGAAAGGTGCGTTTGTGCGATGGTCCACACCACCTACCGTCAGGTTGCTCATCGTGCCATAGCTCGCCGCTGGAACGCGGTCTGGTGCAGCCTTCGCCAAAGCACGCAACAGCGTATCCGTGATTCGCTGGCTCGCCTCAACATTGCCCCCGGCGACAGGCGCCGGCAGCTTCGCATTCACGATAGTTCCTGCCGGAGCCAAAACTTTGACCGAGTTCATGAGTCCAGCAGTCGCGGGGGCGTCATCGCTTAGAAGACACCGCAGCATATAAAAGCAAGCGGAATACGTGATGGGATAAACAGCGTTTACGCTCCCTCTTACCTGTGGTGATGATCCAGCGAAGTCAATCTCAACTGAACCAACTGCAGGATCGAAGGTAATCGCCACCGCAATGCGGATCGGATCATCGACAACTCCGTCTCCATCAAGAAAATCTTCGGCCGTAAAGACGCCTGCTGGCATATTGCGGAGTTCGGCTCGCATAAGCCTCTCGGAGTATGCGAGCAGCTCTTCCACCAGATCATTCACCTTAGCCAGACCGTACTTGGCGACCACTTCCTTGATGCGCCGCTCCCCTACCCGGCAAGCACCTATCTGCGCTGCGAGATCACCCTCCCGCTCCTCCGGTGTCCTTACATTCGCCAGCAGCAGCGAAAGAATGTCATTGCTCATTACGCCCTTGCGGATCAAACGAATCGGAGGAATCCGGATGCCTTCCTGATAGATCTCTTCGGCAGGCCCCATCGATCCTGCGTACATGCCACCGACATCAGCGTGATGCGCTCGCGATGCGGCATAGAATGCCGGCTTGCTGAAGTCGCCAATAAATATCGGTAGGACCAGTGTTATATCCGGAAGGTGGGTGCCTCCTGCGTATGGATCGTTCAGTATTGCGATGTCGCCTTCCTCCAGCTTCATGCTATCCACGACTGCCTTGACCGACATCGGCATGGCGCCAAGGTGAACCGGCATGTGGTCCCCCATCGCGATAACCCGCTCACGGCTATCAAAGAGAGCACAGGAATAGTCGCGCCGCTCCTTGATGTTCGGTGAGATGGAGGTGCGCCGCAGCGCAGCTCCCATCTCTTCGGCGATCGAGTGAATGCTGCTCTGAAAGATCGCGAGTTCGATGGGATCTTGCGTATCGTTCCTGTCTTTCATCCATGCACCTCGATTACCAAATTGCTCAGGCCATCCACTCTCAAGACATCACCGAAAGGCAGAACAGTGGCGGAGCTGTACTCTGAGACGATTGCTGGACCGGCGAAGGTGTCTCCCGGACGCAGAAGATCGCGGTCGTAGATACGTGTTTCCTGAAAACAGCCGTCGAAGTAGACCTGACGTGTGCCGATCAAAGCGTGCGATCCATCGCCCTCATGTAGAGGCTGCACCACAGGCGTGAAGGCCTCGGCTGCGCTCACCATCCGCACACGCACGTTCACAACTTCGAGCGCGCGTGTCTCATTTGCAAATCCATAGCGGCGCTGATGCAGATCGTGAAATTGCGCGGCCATCTCCGGACCGAACGGGACATTTAACTCATAGCCCTGTCCGTGGTAGCGCACATCAACCGACCGAAAGGATTGCCCGGTTAGATTCTCTGCTCGGAACTCTTCCGCTCCCAGCTTTTCAAGCTCACCGAAGACGTCCTCAAATGAGCCATCGATCGAAAGCATCACTGTACGCGAGTACTCCCGCATCGTATCGGCCAACAAAATACCTACAGCCGACAAGGCCCCAGGCAGAGCCGGCACTAAAACGCGAGGCACCCGTAAAGCGTACGCCAGCGAACAGGCATGTACAGGCCCTCCGCCCCCGAAGGCCACGAGAGTGAAGTCGCGTGGGTCATATCCGCGCTCCACAGAAATTACGCGGATCGCTTTGGCCATCGAGGTCTCAATCACCTGCACGATGCCGGCCGCAAAGCCTTCCACGGTCGCAATCGGCCCTTTGGTTTTTTCCATCCAAAGCAGCATGCGCTCGCGATCCAGTTTTACTGAGCCGCCAAGAAATCGTTCTGTGTCCAGTCGTCCCAGCGCAAGATTTGCATCCGTTACTGTCGGTCGTTCGCCCCGGCCAAAGCAGATCGGTCCGGGTATCGACCCCGCCGACTCCGGCCCAACACGAAGCATTCCTCCTGCGTCGAAGCGCGCAATTGAGCCGCCACCGGCGCCGGCAGTATGAATATCGAGCATCGGGACACCGATCGGAATCCCTGACACAATGGACTCATTGCTGATGTGTAACCCGCCTGCGCTTGCGTCGACAAGACAAACATCCGTCGAGGTGCCTCCCATGTCGAAGCCGATGATGCGGTCAAACCCGGCGAGGGTCGCGAGCTTATAGGCGCCAATTACGCCGCCTGCAGGCCCCGACAGCACTGTCCTCACCGGCTCAGCAGCCGCCAGCTTCGCCGAGATGATGCCTCCTGACGACTGCATCACTTCCAGGCGAGCCCGCTCGTGCCCTCTCTCGACATGTGCCGCCAAGTTCGTCAGATAGGCGCCCATCTTTGGAGCAAGGTAGGCATTCGCCACTATCGTTGATGCACGCTCATACTCGCGAAACTCGGGCAGAATCCTATGCGAGATCGAGAGCGGCAGCCCCAGCCGCTCCAGCGCTGCGGCTACCGTGCTCTCATTCTTCGAGTTTGCAAATGAGAAAAGCAGCGAAAGCGCCACTGCATCCACATCTGCGCCTCGAATCCTGGAGACTAGGTCATCCAGTTCGTCAGCATCGACCTGGTGGATTACTTCGCACTCCGCACTGGTTCGTTCCTTGATCCCGAAGCGAAGCCCTTCCGGCACAAGACACTCCGGAGCGGGCTGAAACCAATCGTAGAGTTTTGGTCGCGCCTGCCGGCCGATTGCAATTGTGTCTTCAAAACCTTTGGTCGTTACGAAAGCGACGCGTGCCCCCTTGCGCTCCAACATTGTGTTCGTTCCCACGGTTGTTCCGTGGCGAACAATAACCTCCGGCCCTGCAGCAACCTGTCTCAAACCATTGAGAACCGCCATGCCAGGATCTTGCGGCGTCGAAAAGACTTTCAGCACGACAAATCTTCCGTCCTGCAAATACACACAGTCCGTGAAAGTACCGCCAGTATCAATTGCAATACGCATTATGCCCGGCCTAATTGAGGAGTTCTGGTCCTATTTTCGTTCTTTGTTCAAGTTCATTTTATCGAGCGAATTCTTTCGTCGTCGTATGGGGATCCTTTTTTACTTTCGCTTCCCAGTACCACCACCCCGATCCGAAATGTCAAACCGGCAGATGCGAGGGGGGCCGGGATGACGAAGGCAGTGGGATGGCACACCTTCAGGAGAGCTTATGCAACCCTCATCCATTCATCCGGCGCTACTATAAAAAACGGCGCGGGAACTCATACGCCACTCTTCGCCGGTGATGACTTCGGGAGTTTATGAACAGGCTGTCACAACCGACAAGCGTGAGGCACACAATCAGTAGTCGCAGGACTTTTCAGAGTCAACTCGACCACGCAGCCCTCTGCTGGATGAGTTCTGGACCCTTGTTCCCCCACAACGATGGCTAATGTATCCCGTCTAGCTCGTAAGTTATTGATCGATGGAACCTTCAGTCTGGCCATCGATCATGCCGGCGATATCTGGATATCGAATGAGAATGGCGTTCAGAAGTTCTCTAACACCCCCCAAAGCTGCTCCGGAACCGGCGCAGGATCCGGGCCGCTGGCCATCGACGGCGCCGGAAATGTTTGGGTGGGAAACGGTAAAGAGTTTATCGGTGAACTCTCAAACTCCGGAGCCACCATCGCATCCGGCTACACCGGCGGCGTTGTGGTCCCCCCGGGGGACAATATCGAGGCGTTTCTAGACACCAGGATTGCCGTCGATGGCTCTGGCAACGTCTGGTCCCCATACAGCTATGGAAACCCTCCGTATGGCATCGTTGAGTTCATTGGCGTAGCCACGCCCGTTGTAACCCCCCTGGCCACCGGCGTCCAAACCAACACCCTCGGTGCCCGTCCCTAAGCTTTCCTCCTCCCGCGCGAAGGAGGAATTCTTCACTCGCAAAAGGTGTAGCAGAGCTTCTCGACGTAAGGCCAGTGGCCTGACCGAGCCAGCTTTCAATATTTCCGAACTTCCAAAAGCGAACGAGAAGGAGCGTAGAGATGGGCAAGTTAGACGGTAAAGTAGCGGTGATCACCGGAGCAACCTCCGGAATGGCGCTGGCGTCGGCCAAGTTGTTTGTCGAAGAGGCGCGTACGTGTTCATCACGGGCCGGAGGCAGGATAATCTGGACAACGCGGTCACGGCGATTGGACGCAATGTGACCGGAATACAAGGCGATTCGGCGAAGTTGGCTGATCTCGATCGGCTCTACGAGGCGGTCAGGCGTGAGAAGGGCTATATCGATGTGGTGTTTGCCAGCGCCGGTCATGGCGGTCGCGCACCGCTGGGAGCGATCTCAGAAGAGCAGTTCGACAGCATCTTTTCCCCGAATACCCGCGGAACACTCTTCACCGTGCAGAAGGCGCTTCCCATGATGCGGAATGGCGGATCGATCATCATGAACGGATCGATCGCTCACCTCAAGGGCATGCCGGGGCTGGGCGTTTATGGGGGAAGCAAGGCAGCGCTGCGGTCGTTCGCGCGATCATGGGCGGTGGAACTCGCAGAGCGCAGGATCCGCGTGAACGTGCTCAGCCCAGGACCGATCGCTACCAACGCTCTCGCGAACGCCCCTGCGGAAACGAAGGAGTACTTCTTGTCAGCCATTCTTCGCAAGGAGTTCGGACGCTCTGAAGAGATCGCGACGACAGCTCTGTTTCTCGCCTCCGACGACTCGAGCTTCGTGAACGCCAGCGAGATCTGTGTCGATGGCGGATTAGCGCAGATCTGATTTCGGAAAAGATGACAACCAGGTATTACCGAAACGCCACGGCGCTCGCGACATTGCGCATCCTCATTGGAATGTTTTTTGTGCTTGGCGAGTACCAATTGAGGGGAAGCTCCCCAATACCTCCAGAAAGCCGACGACGGGCCAGGATAACTGCCGGACAACCACATTTTTTCTGACCCAGTTCCATTTCACCAATGGATATTGTTCAAACCTGTCAACGGTCTTTATAAGCGCTTAATGCGGCACGAGCCGTTAGAGGACTGAAGCCGGAGACGCAGCTTGTTCACACGCCCGCGATGCCAAACCAGCCTTGTTGGTGCTCGTGTTCTAACCGGCCTACGATGTACTGCCATAACGCCGGGCACCCGTTCTTGATCTGGGCCTCGATCCGTTTGATAACACGCTCATAGCTGATCCCGTTCTCGCGCCAGCTCTGGCCATCGTTGGCTAAGTTAAGCAAAACAGGCATCGCTCGATCGACTGCGTTCGCGAAGCGTGCTTCAGCCGTCTCAGACTTTTCGAACTCCAGCCAGAGCGCAAGAAAGGCGCTTCCCTGTTCCTCCCGCAGCATACCAAAGATACGCTCAACAGACGCAAGCTCCGCTGCCTTGAGCTCTTCCCAGCCTCCCTCCGCAAACGCGATCCTATCCCCTGCGTCGATCTCTCCGATGTCGTGAACCAGGAGCATACGGATCACTCGATTGAGATCGATTCCTGGCTCTGCATAGGGGAATAAAGAGGCCGCGAACATCGCGAGTTGCCAGCTATGTTCCGCCGAGTTCTCATTACGATCCAGACCAACCGGGCGGACCTTCCTAGTCACGCCCTTTAGCTTGTCCAACTCCAGGATGAAGCTGATCACTTCCTGCATTGCAATGAACTCCCGCGGTCGACTCTTTGAATGACTAAGTAGCGCTTATCTAAGTAACGTTTGTCGAGTTCGCCCCTCGAAGGTGCAAACGCCGAAGTGACGTGAACTCCTCGAAGCGAAGAGGCCTACATTGGCTGAAATGTTACGCGTTCTCGATGTGATGCGAGACGGGTAGCAACTTTTTCTTCCGTTGCACCAGAAAGACCGGAGAAACCGAGATGTTCGATACAGAATGAAGCCGACACAGTTCCGAAGAGGAGCGCGTTAATCGGATCCTCTCCTTCTGCGATGCCGGCCAGGACTCCTCCGCAGAAGGCATCGCCCGCCCCTGTTGTATCGACTAACTCAACCGATATAGCAGGAATGTGTATCCACTCGCTGGCGCCCGCGATGTGAGCGATTACTCCCTCCGCGCCGCACTTAATTGCTATCAAAGCCACATCCGATGCCAGAGCACGCAGCTTACGCAGGGCTTCGAGCGGACCAGTTCCTGGAAATATGGCGAGGACGTTTTGCCGGCTCGGCAAAAAAAGATCGACTGCCCGAATGATCTCAACAGTCTCGTCGAGATTCGCCATGCCAAGAAGGTCGTGGTCATCCAGGTCGAGCGAGATAAAGAGCGTGCCGGCTTTGCGAAGCTCTTGAGCCAACGCTACTGCGATGCCGTGTGGCAATGGAGCGATATGGGCTGCAGTTTGATGTCCAGACAGCGCATCGGCCGGCTTAGGGCTAAATTCGCTCCAATTTTTGGTTGCAGTGCGGGAGATGAAATGCCGTCGGCCGTCTTCTTCATAGAGTCCCCAGTTCCGCAAGGTGCGTGGGACCGGTTGGCAGCGCGATAGATCGATGCGTTTGCCCAGGAGTTCGACGGGGTAGTCAGCGCCTATCGGAGCAACAATACTTATATTCCCTGTCCAGAGCGCCGCTCCTAGCGCGGCGTAGACCGCGTTACCACCGGGCGCCGCCCAACGGGTCGAGCCGTCGTGAAAGACAAGATCATCAATCGTCAGGTTGCCGTAGACGGAGACAACCGATGTCACGTCCCCGCCCCGGGGCGCGCCAAGGTGAATTGCACCAGAGAAGAGTTATGGTAAATCACGCTATACAAGCCGCGGCGACGCTGTGGCTCAAACTGGACCTCCCGCATCAGCAGCAAGGGAAAGGCCGGTTTGACCTGCAGAAGTTCAGCGTGTTTCTTGCTGGCTGCCACGGCACTGACCGTCGCTTCGCTCGACACGAGCTGCATCTGGAGGTTCGCCGCCATGAATCCGTAAATTGAGCCCCCGTCAAAGGTCTTGATCAGCGGGAGTTTCCACGAAGCATCGTCGAGGAGAGGGATGTAGTCATACGCCACAGCGATAGGAGTCGAACCGGCAAGCCGGAGCCGGAAGATCTCGGCGACCGGCGAGGATTCGGGAATCTCGAGCGCGGCCGCGATCGCAACGCTGGCCGGTGTCTGGCGGATCTTCAGGCCGTCTACTTTGGCCTCGCCACCATGCTCACGAATCAGCGCAGACATGGAATTCATGGTGTCGAGCGGACTGCTCAGATAGCCGGCACGTTCAGCGACAAAGGTACCGACGCCGTGACGAATCGTGAGCAATCCCTCTCGGGTTAGCAGGCGAGTCGCTTCGCGAAGGGTTTGGCGGCTAACGCCGAGCTCCCGTGCGAACTCCACCTCTCCCCGTAACTGCATCCCATGGGCCAGCTTACCGGAATGGACCTGTTCTCGAATCGCGCTCGCCACCCGAGACGTGAGGTTCTCCCGAGGCATCCCATTCCATATGCGCTCGTTAAGCCCTTTCGTGGAGAGCTCATTCAAGTCCCTGTTGATCATGATTTCCAATTATGCCAGTCTCTGGACAGGTCGGTCAACGAAAGGTCGGAGGTCAGACATCTGTCGTCTTTTAACGGTCCTCTCATCTCTCTTTCTCGCTGTGTTTACTTAGACGACTTACCGTTTTATCTGACTCTCCGGAAAACTATGGTTCGACATTCTCTGCAGCATCGGTAGGTCGAACCCCCTCAATATCGACTGGTACGGTTTGGGAGTCCTTGCGCTGTTTTCCGGCCCACCACCGAGTTGCGTCGTCGCGGCGCACTCAGACACTGCAATACCAACCCACGGGAGCGGTTCATGAAAGTCAGAAACTTTGTAAGGTACATGTGGATCGTCGTCGCGCTTGCGGGCGTGCACGGACGGATATCAGCCCAGACTGCAGTCGACGGAGCGATCGGAGGTACGATCGAAGACAGGTCGGGCGCTGTCGTCTCCGCTGCAACCATTATTATTCACAACAACAGCACCAACGCCGAGGAGACCGCAACCGCCGATGGTTCGGGGTTCTTCCGAGCGATCCATCTGCAGCCAGGCATCTACACGGTGACGGTCAATGCCTCCGGGTTTGAGGTCTACAAAGCGGAAAATATCACGGTCACCGTCGGTTCGCTGACGGATGTCGAGCCTCGCATGGTGGTCGGCTCGACTGCGGAGACGGTGGAAGTCTCGAGCGCGCCTCCAGCGATCAACACCACCAACAACGACTTCACCAGCGTCGTCGACCAAAAGGAGCTTGAAGATCTTCCGGTGAACAATTACCGCTGGTCAGCCTATGCGCTGCAATCGCCGGGCGTGGTCGAGTCAGGCGGCTTCGGACTGTTGAGTTTTCGCGGCCAGAGCACGTTGCTGAACAACATCACGGTCGACGGCGCCGACGACAACCAGGCGTTCTTCTCGGAGGAGCGCGGCCGCACCTTCGTCGGCTATTCCACCCCGAAGTCGGCGATCCAAGAATTTCAGATCAACCTGTCGAACTACTCGACCGAATATGGCCGGGCTTCGGGCGCGGTCGTCAACGCTGTCACCAAGAGCGGAAGCAATCAGTTTCACGGCGAGGGCTACTGGCTCGACCGCGACTCGGCGCTGGCGGCGTTCAATAACTTTACTACCGAAAACATTCAACAGACACCCGGTGGCCCTTTTATCTCCACGCCCATCAAGCCCACCGACATTCGCAAGCAGGACGGCTTTGCGATCGGCGGCCCAATCCTTCGTGACAAGCTGTTCTTCTTCTTCGCGCTCGACCGCTACTATCGCCGCTTTCCCATTGTGACCGTACCCAGCTCGCCAGCCACCTTCTTTGCCGTCCCGAATGCCTCGCTTCCAGGCGGTACCCAGTGCCCCGGTACGGGCGTTACCAATCCGATTACTGCGGCCAACGATAAGAACTTCACTGCCGATAATAACGCTTGCACACTGCAGTCACAGTTGAAGCTGCCGACCTACTCGGCCGCTGCCACCGACTACATTAATGGCCAGGCGAGCCTTGGATCCCTTCTCGGAGAGGCTCCCCGATTCGCCGACCAGACTCTCTTCTTCCCGAAGATCGACTGGCAGATCAACGCGCGCAACCATTTTAGCGGGGAGGCCAACCGTCTCCGCTTCATCTCTCCCGGCGGCCAGCAGACCAACGCGACCGCGCAGTACGGAACTCAGAGCATCGGCAATCTGTATGGCCGCGTCACCTGGGGGGTCGGCCGGCTCGATACAACCATCACCAACAGCCTGGCCAATGAGATCCGCTACCAGTACGGTCGCGACTTCGAGCCCTCCGGCCCGGAAAAGCCGACTGCTTACGAACAAAATACGCTGTTGACGCCTCAGGGATACACCAACCCCTTCGGCATCCCACCCAACGTCTTTATCTCCGGCGCGTTCCAGTTCGGCACGGCTACCTTCTATCCTCGCCTTGCCTATCCTGACGAGCGCCGCTGGCAGGTTAGCGATACCGCGAACTATGTTCGTGGAAATCACACCATCAAGTTCGGAATCGACTACATCCACACCAACGACCTCGCCGAAAACATCCCGAACCTTTATGGGGCGTACTCGTACACATCAGTGGTCAACTACCTCACAGATTATTACCAGTTGCAGAACCCCGCGACTGTCGGCTTGCTTGGCCACTACTCGACTTATAACCAGGGCTTCGGTCAGCTCGCCTTCGACTTCAACACCTCCGACTATGCCGGCTTCATCCAAGATGAGTGGAAGATCCTTCCACGCCTCTCCCTCACCTTCGGCGCGCGTTACGAGTATGAGCAATCTCCCAACGCGCAGATTCCCAACCCCGCCGTTCCCCAGACGTCAAGCTTCCCCAGCGACAAGAACAATATCGCGCCCCGTGTCGGCTTCGCGTTCAATGTCTTTGGCACCGGCAAAACTGTCCTGCGTGGTGGCTACGGCATCTTCAACGCTCGCTTGATCAACTCGACCATCTACAACGCCCTGACCCAGACCGCCGCCACCAATGCGGCGGGCGCGCCACTCGGCCAGCTACAGTCGCCGAATCTGACTCCGTCGGGGAGCACAGTTACCGTGAACGGTGTTTCGACCATTATCAACAAAGGACCGATATTTCCGCAGATCGCTTCCGGCTCGGCGGGCGTGACCCCTAACGTTATCTACTTCGACCCGCACTTCCAGCTTCCACAGATTCACCAGGTGGACCTGGCCGTCGACCAGGATCTGGGCTGGAATACGGTACTCAGCGTCAGCTATCTCGGCTCCTTTGGCCGCGAGTTGCCGACCTTTCAGGACACCAACCTGCCGGCTCCGGTAAAGGTCGTCTACAACGTCGTCAACACCACCCCAACCGCGTTCGCCGCCCTTCAGAACGGCGCCCAGTTCACTACAAATCTGTACGGTGGCGCCCGGCCCAACTCAAACTACGGCGGCCTTACGGACATCGTGAGCAACGTCAACACGAGCTACAACGCTCTCGTCGCTCAAATCCAGCACCGTCTCAACCGCAACATCCAGTTCCAGGGCAGCTATACCTGGTCCCACGTTCTGGACTATAACGAGAACAACACCACCTTCTCGAGCACCAGTGCGATTCTCGATCCTCTGAACCCGCGTCTCGAATATGGGAACGGCAACCAGAACGTTCCCAACCGTTTCATCGCGACGGCAGTCGCCACCTCTCCGTGGAAGGCCTCCGGATGGAAGAGCTACCTGGTCAACGGGTATGAGCTTTCGCCCAGCTTCTCGGCCCAGAATGGCGCACCCTACTCGGCGAACATCACCGGCAACCCAACCAACCTCGTAACCACAACCGGAGCCACCATCACCGGCGTCAGTAGCGGTTATACCGGAACGGGTGGAGGCACGATCGTTCCGGGGCTGGGACGCAATGTCTTCAACCAGCCTCGCACCATTCTGCTCGATCTCCGGGGCTCCAAGCGATTCCAAATCCGGGAGCGTTACAACCTGGAGTTCCTGGCTGAGTCGTTCAACCTGGCCAACCACCAGAACGTGACCGCCGTCAACACCACGGCCTACACCCTCGGCACCAGCGGTACTGGCGCAGCAAAGATCAATACCCTCACGCAGTTCACGGGCAGCGTCTTCGGCGCCACCACCAACTCCAACAACAACAACATCTACACCCCGCGCCAGATCCAGCTTGGCGTTCGTCTGCAGTTCTAGCTCGACTCGTTCATGCCTCGCGACGACCTCTATCGTCGCGGGGCATGAACGATATTCTTCGGCGATATAACCCTCATAACTATTCCAAAGACCTAGGATCAGCGTTCCCCCATGACACTGAGAAACAGCTTTTTTTTCACGCTGAGGTCCGCCGCAGCGCTCGCACTCCTATCGTCGACCGTTGTTCAATTCGCATTTGCCTGGGGCGTCCAGGGCCACCACATGATCAACGGGCTTGCGGGCGCAGGTCTGCCCTCCGACGTACCCCTCTTTCTCCGTTCGCCCGAGGGGCTGAGCGCTCTCATCTACTATGCCCCGGAGCCGGACCACTGGCGTGGACCGGGAGAACCGCAGCTGGCGGCGGAGTCCTCGCCCGATCACTTCATCGCAATGGAACGTGTGGAGTTGCTTGGGACACTACCGCGAAATCGTTATGACTATGTACGGGCGCTGGTTCCGCTTCAGGCAGCGCATCCCGATCTTCCGCTCACAATCGAGAGGATGGGTGCTCAACCCTACCAGACAGTCGAGACCTATGAGCGCCTGAAGAGCGCGATGAGGGACTATCGGACTCTGGCAGCGAACAAGCAGGACACCAAACCCGTGGAACATGAGGTTCTGTTCCTGGCAGGCATACTCGGTCACTACGTTGGAGATGGGTCGATGCCCTTGCATACCTCGATCTATCCAAACGGATGGAGCGGACCGAACCCGAAAGGATACACCACCGAGCATCACATCCACGCTCTGTTTGAAAGCGTGTTTGTTGGAGAGAACGTTACGATCAAAGATGTCGCTCCTCTGGTCGAGGCAGAACACCCGAAGGTGCTTGGAGACGTGTTCGACGACTACGTGAGCTACCTGCGCCGTTCCAGTACGTTCGTTGAGAAGACCTATCAGTTGGAAAAGGCAGGTGCCTTCACGGGCACTGGCAGTGCCGAAGGAAAAACATTTGCGATAGAGAGACTGGCTGCCGGAGCAACAGAGCTCAGGGATATGATCTATACCGCGTGGGTGAGGAGTGGTGAGCCTGTGCCGGAGGCACATCACGATGCCCAACCCAAGCCCACCAACGGCCCGTCTTTCTGATAGCTCGCAAACTCGATGTATGTGAGGGAAGACCTCGGAAGGAAAGACGACGCCTGGCACATCAACAACGATCCTCCCGATCGAGGAGCTGGCACGAAATGAGTCTCGGGCACCATCTGGTAGCGGCTGGCCTGTTACTCGGAGTTCTTTGCTGCTCCTCGACTGATGGGGCAACCGCCCAGTCGCGATCTGATACGGCGACGTTAAAAGTAGATAGCCGGCTTGTTGTCCTCGATGTATCGATAACAGACAATAAGGGCAACCCGGTGCTGGACCTCAGAAAGGACGAGGTCCGCGTCTATGAAGGCGACCAATTACAGACGGTCCGTACCTTCGAACCTCCCCAGACCCATGCGATGCCTGCGGGTTCGGCGTGGCCGATCTGCTCAAGCCAACGAAGCACTAGGCTTTCATCTTCAACTTCACCTTTGAGGGTTGCACCAGCGCCTTGATGCGTGGCGCGACCCTTTCTTTTTGCATCGAGTTCGGTCGTGATTATTTCTTCAGCCCGAGCTTTTGAAGATTGATCATCTCGTCGGCACGGCCCCATCCTCCGTCTGTAACCTCATCAATCAACACTATCGAATATGGACGAACTGACTCGCCGAAGTAGTGGGCAAAAAGGTCTGTGGTCTTGTGAATGATCTCTTCCTTTTTGCTGTTCATTCAGTAGTCCTTGCGGGAACTTGTAGTTTGCAAACGGCACGGAGTCCTCCTGAAGGGTGGTTTGGGAAGCGCATTGGTCTCTGTAGAGACTCGCAGAGAGCGACATAAAAGCGGCATGCTGTTGAGTTTGGATTTCTCCTCGCTCGCAGACATGCCGCTGGTCCGTTGAATCGTTCAACCCTGACAACCGTGGTGGTCATGCACAACGGCAGAGGGCGATGCAGCGATTAGTGGGGCGCCATCATTGCGTTGTTGTATTGCTCGAAGAACGCCGTGTACTTCTCAAGACCGTTCGCCTCAGCGAAGCGGAGCATCTTCACCTTTTCCACGATGATTTCCGTAGTGGTCGGTTCGGTCTCCAGAGCCTCCATCGTCTCGCTGATGAAATCAGCAAGCGGCATGGCACGTGGATCAGCAGCTTGACCCGGTCCCATGAGTTCTGTCTGCACATAGGGAGGGATGCTCTCGATGACTTCTACTTTCGTGTCCTTGAGTTGGAAGCGGAGAGTCTGGGTATACGAATGAATGGCTGCCTTCGTCGCACAGTAGGTCGGTGTGAGCGCCATAGGCAGGAATGCGAGGCCGGAGGTAATAGTGATGATCGCGCCATGGGGCTGCTTGACGATTGTGGGGAGCAGCGCATTGTTGAGGCGGATCGGACCAAGCAGATTCGTAGTGATCTCTGCCTCGGCTGTTGCGAGTTCTGGTGCACCACCCAACAGCTTCTCCGGGCGCATGATTCCGGCGCTATGGATGATGAAGTTTAATGCTGGAAACCGCTTCGCGATCGATTCGGCGAACGATTTGATTGCAGCGGGATCTTCGATGTCGAGAACGGCAGAAGCCATTCCTGGGTTTGCGGAGGTAGTTGCATCGAGAACCTGCTGCCGCCGTCCGGCCACAATGACCTGATTACCGAGTTTATGAAATGCCTCGGCAAATGCACGACCGATGCCTGATCCGCCGCCAGTTACGAGAATGGTATTGCCTGTCGTCTTCATGAGCTGTAAAGCCTCCTAGTGGAGAATGGTAGGCGCAATTAGACGCGACCATGATGCTAAGTTGGCATGTCGATCATGCTCATGGCGGATAACAACCAGGCGACCATCTGAGTCGCATCGCCACCTCCATTGTTACGGGAAGCTTCGTTAGTTGTGAAATGCCCCGACCGGGAACTGCTCGTCTGAGCAGTCCCCTCAGGCTTAGTGAATACTCCGTTCATTCACCAGCGCGAAGAGCTTGTGATTGTCGCGATAGTCTACGTGTACCCCGACGAGTACGGGACCAGGAGTGTCGAAGGCTTGCTTAAGCACTCCTTGAATCTGGTCCGGAGACTGAATCATGAAACCATGGGCTCCGAACGACTCCGCATACTTTACGGGATCAATCGGACCGAACGTCGTGCCCGAGGGGCGGCCATACTTCTGTTCTTCCTGGACGGCGACCATGTTGTAGGTGCCATCGATCCAGATCATGTGAACAAGGTGGGACTGGAGCCGCACGGCAGTCTCAAGCTCCATACCCGAAAACAGGAAACCCCCGTCGCCTGAGATCGACAAGACCTTTTCGGCTGGGCGAACGAGCGTGGCTGCGATAGCCCACGGAAGTGCGACTCCGAGTGTCTGTTGACCGTTGCTGATGAGCATCTGTCGCGATCGGAAGCTATAGAGGTGTCTTGCCATCCAAAGATGGAAGGAACCCATGTCCAGGCAAAGCGTGGTATCAGGTGTGAGAAGGTTTTGTAGTTCAGAGACGAGCCTTAGTGGATGGATTGGAGTTCCGTTCATCGCCGCGGAGGATCGTGCCAACTCCTGACGAGCTTCCGCGATCTGGTCGAGCAATCCTTTGATGACTGCATCGGGGGCGGAGTGCGAGATGAGAGGCGTTAATAGCCGAATCGTCGCCGCGATATCTCCAATCAGCTCAACGGCCGGGCTATAGGAGTTGTCGATATCGGCTGGAAGCAAATCCAGATGTACGATGGTGCGCTTATTGCCTTTGTTCCAGATGGATGGCCAGTATTCAACGGGGTCGTACCCAATCGTGATCACCAGGTCTCCGGCGGCGAGGATCTTGTCCGCTGGTTGATTATTAAGCTGACCGACACGTCCACTAAAGCTACTGAACAGATTTGCCGAGATCGCGCCCGCGGCCTGGAATGTCCCAACAACCGGAAGTTTTCTGCTGGCGATCAATTCTTGAATTGCAGCTGCGTTCTCAGGTTTGCTTGCTAGGAGGCCAAGGAGTACCACTGGCCTCTTCGCTTGATTGATAAGGCGAGCAGCTTCCTTGATAGCGGCAGAGTCTGCGGGACCTGCTGCGGAGTGCGTGGGAGGGGTAATGACGCCGCATTTGGCGGGCGCGGCCATGATGTCCGTGGGAAGGCTCACGAAGGCGGCGCCTGGCCGGCCGGACTCAGCGCTGCGGAATGCATTGATTAGAACTTCCGAGACAGACTCGGGTGAGTCCACTTCCGCGCTGAACTTCGTCACAGGCCTGCAAAGATTGACGTTGTCCATCGACTGATGAATCTTCTTCAATCTGTCAGCCAGAGGTACGGCGCCACCGAGAGCGATCACCGGATCACCCTCTGTGTTCGCGGTCGCCAGCCCAGTGACGAGATTTGAAACGCCAGGACCGGAGGTGGCGATCGCGACACCGGCCTTTCCCGTCATACGCCCGATACCACCCGCGATAAACGCGGCGTTTTGCTCGTGCCGGCAAACAACTGTTTGAATAGAGGAATCAACGAGAGTATCGAAGACCTTGTCGATCTTCGCGCCTGGAATCCCGAAGACCCATTTCACGCCCTGTTGTTCAAGCGTTTTGACGACGATATCTGCACCGGTAGGCTCATTGTGTTTCGGATCGTTGGACATTAGACGTTTTCCTTTTTGTGGGGTTGTTCAGCGTAGGCAAGATCCTTTGAGGGATCTTTTGTGAGGTCGGCTCTCAGGAACTCCTCAGACTCAGGAAGGGACAAATGGAAGTCGTTCAGCTTCTCCACTCGGACTCGAAGGTTCGTGCCGCTGCACTCAAGCAGATGGCCTCCCTTCGTCCGGTCCTCGGAGAGGAAATGGAAGTGGTATCCCACTACATTGAAGGCGCTCGCGAATTGCGGAGCCCATATCCCGACGAGTGTCCCGCGGATGTCCCTGAAATCGAACTCTGGCTGGACCGCCGCGGCTTTGGCCAAAGGCACATCTTTCAGGGTGGCCTGCATGGCGCGAGTGTGGATGTGGTCAAAGTGACCATCAATGCGCAATGCATAGAAGAGATTGTCGGAATCCCGATACCTGTCGCAGATGGCCGTGAGCTCCTCGAAGCTCGATGCACTTGCGATTGTCTGGTCCTGATCCGCTGCAAACTTTAACACAATGGCGAAGGGCGTTCCTGTGTCGTCGACGATCTTGTTCACGGTGCCATCGCCGCGCACCTGATAAATGCCCCCATCCAGCACGACCATCTCCCCATCGAGATTGTCGAAGGTGCCAATCCCGAAATCACCATAGTTCAGCAGGAAGGTGCTGGAGACGGCCCGTTCGTAGACCCCTTGTACAAGAGCCCCCGACGTTGAGACCTGGAAGAGCGTGTGCACAGGTATGCCGAGGCCATGGGAGAGTGCCTTCGCCACAAGTTGTGGGATAGGCTCTCCCGTCTCGTTGGATAATGCTTCAAGTACGCGCTGCAAAGGTTTAGAAATTGGGACAAGCATCATAAGAGTTCTCCGCGGGTGAAAGCTTCAGACACAGTTTTATCGACGCTGGCTGAGATCGATTTCCCATCCCTTTTGAAGTTGGGAAGTAGCAGGATAAGCGAAGGAATCAGAATCACGGCACCCAATGCGACAGCTCCATGTCCACGAAGATGTTTGGTGGAGAGGTGCGATTGAAGATCATGACTTCGGGCCGGACGAGATAGGAATACTGGGCAATGCCCCAGCCGATTACGATGAGCCCGACCTGGGCCACCGCGGCTATGTGTGTCCGGCGACAGCTACGCGACCAGCGCGTCCGGAAAGCAACCAATGCCGCTATGGCGGCACCAGCCTCGACATTGATGTCACTTAAGCGAGTGTATTGCTTTAGCTGTTTAGCCATTTCTTGAACACCCGATTACAAAAAGGAATGATGACAAACATGACTGAGGCGACTAGTAGAGCCGCGGCCAAGATGCCCCTAACGACTCCTTCTCTTAGCGCCGGAATCAGATGGGAGACAATTCTAAGCAATTTGGGGATCAGTAGCGTCAACGGGTAAAGAGCAGCTACCGTGAGCAAGAACAGTTTCCAGCGCTTAGGTTTCACGACTGGCTGCCGGGCGACCGAGCCAATGGCCTCCCCTTTTACGTCGTGACCAGTTGTGGTTCTTTGTGATTGTGATGGCATAGATACCTTCTTCACAGTTTCTGACGCTTGTGAGTAATGCATTTGATTCGCTCCGGCCGCGCATCAACTTTCCGCATATCTTCAGGCTGTTAGGTCTATGGTGTTTCTGTGTGGTTCTTCTCGCTCGGGCCAAAACAGTGTTAAGACCAATGCCACTCCAATTCCAATGCACACTTCAACGAACCGATGAAGTGCAATGCGCGGAGGAGAGTCCGTGCTAGGGACAAGCATCACGATCGCGAGTGTTACTCCCGCGAATCGATAGGCACTCCGACCTAAGTGCGGTGCCGAAGTGACAAGTCCCAAAATAAAAACACCGATGCCGAACATCATGAAGCTAGATCCATAGCGGTTTGCAACGATAATGCCGGCGATAGCACCTAGTGAGGTGCCAATGAAGCGCTCCCCTGAAATCGATGCTGTTTCCCGAAGTGACGACTGCATAACCACCAGAGTCGATATCGGCGCCCAGTAGGTCTCCGGTAAGCGACAACACCGCGCGATCAGGAGCGATGCTATAGCTGCAACTGCCGTTCGAGCGGAGTGCAACAATGCCGTCTTCCAGGGGAACTCACAACGAATTGCAACGAGGCTTGCCCAAGTTTTCATTTCAGTTACACCTCTTCGCATGACTAATGCTTCTGCCAGGCATTCCTGCCTCAGTTCTTTTTGGGAAACAGAAAATAAAGTCCGGAGTAAAGCTGGAACGATGGCTGACCAGTGCCGTTGTGGTAGAGAGTAAATTGCGGCTCGAGAGCAGCGTTCACTATGACGTTGTGAACCTTAAAGACTTTGCCAAAGCCGACACCCAGTGGGATCAAGGCTTTGTCGTTGGCAATATCGAAGGTCCACACGCCGCTGGACCGGAAGTAGTACCCGCCTCCGATGGCCAGAGCTGCGATTGGCTGAAATACTACAGACTGTGCCTCCGGGCGGGAGTGCTCGCCTGCAAACGAGTGCTGCCAATTGAAGATTCCAATTAGTAGGCTTCCGGGGGAAACCGAATAAACATCGATGGCAGCTACGCCTGCCTGCCACTTGCCCTGTCCCAGATTGGAATTCGTTGCGGTAGGAGCCACAAGAAGCGGTCCCGTCGCAAGTACATTTCTAGATTGCGGAGGGGTCAATTTAAAGGCATCGAAGATATTGAAATCGCCAAGTCCTGAGGGTTGGTTGTCGTTGGTGTTACCACTGCTTGAGATTGGTAGTGTCGTGCGAACAATTTGCCTCCCACTGACCGTAAGGGTGCGCAGGTCTAGTAGATTATTAGGCCCGGGTGTGCCGTAGACTGTGGGCGCATAATAGTTTTGGAAAAATATGGCGTTCATCGGAGCGATCGGATTATTAGCGTTCGCAACATCCGATGCGGAAGGCCCTCCCGAGGAGTTTTGGGCGACTGCCCCTGATTGTGGGGGCTGCACGGGGTCGGCTTGTTGGCCCCGTGCAACCTGGGTGAATGGGAAAATCAGCCCACCGGCCAGTGCGTAAATAGCGATACGCTTCGTCACGTTCGTTATTTTCAGTAGAGAATCTTCGCGCTCTTGTGAAGGTTCTCGGTCTAGGGAGGGGCAGCCTATTTGTCCCTCACAATCGCTGTTAACAATCGCTTTTCTGCTTACGCTCTGATCAAACACGAGGCCCTCTTCAAGAGTTGATGAATCCATTGGCGGTTGGCGCGGCAGCGAGGCTGAGCGCCGATTGTGGCGATAATCAGAGTTGCGGCGGCATTATGAAGCGGTTCCTATGCCAGCAACTCGATCTTTATGAGCTTCGCTGCTTGAGGACCAGTCGCGGGCGGCGATGCTGTACCTCCGTCGGTAGTAAAGAACGCGATTTTCCCATATTCGCCAGGCTGTCTTGCCCAGTGACCGGCTGAGGGGCCGATGAGCTCCGGAGTGAAGGGATCCCCTGCGACGCTAATCCTCTTCTCGCCATTTTCTGAGGGTTCGAGCGATAGACGATCGATCGCATTCTGGCGATGCGTCGTCAGATAGGCAAAGCCGGCGTCTTGATCGATCCAGAAGTCATCGTACATCGCGCCGCCGCCGACAGCTTCCGGCTCCCCAACCGGATTGTAGGTCTCAGGTTCGACTTTCACTCGCAGGAGTAGCTGTTTCGCAGTATTGGTGTAGTAGAGATAGCCGCGCTTCAGTGAATACTGCACACCATTGACACCCGGCTGCTCAGGTTTCATCTGCCCCGGGAAGTAGCCCATGCTGTCATGCCTGAGCCATACGCTGGCTTTCGGCTTGCCATCTTGCGTGTTGAGATCTACGCGCCAAATCAAGCTTCCAAAACAGTCTGCAATCAGAATGACGCCCGGCGCGATCACACAGCTACCGTTGAGGCCGCGAACTGGCTGCGGAAAATGCAGAATTGCTTCCGGATGAACAGGCTTGCCAGGAGTCCAGCCGTTCAAATCGAGACGGTAGAGGTCCGATGCAACCCACGTGTATATCTCGGACGTTGCGATATAGAAAATATCCGGCTCAGCCTCGACGATCCCCATGGCCAGATGAGGGAAGGTGAAGAGCAGCCGTGGCGTAACCTCGGCGCCATCGGGAGAAGATGGAACGTACCACAGCTCTTTGTGGTTCAATGCGGTGACGAGAACGGAATTGTCTGCGCGTACGGCGAGGTTCTCCAGAAAGTAGTTTTTGGGAAACGTTGCGACGGTTGTCAGACTGACTTGAGGCACAGGACTCGGTGACATGATGTACTCCATATGTGAGGTGCCCGGCACGCGTGCCGGACGCCTTGAAAAGGGTTGTGATGTTGCTTACCGCGTCAATCCAACAGCATCAGATGAAACGTCATAAGCTATGCGGGATATAAATGCTCTTGCTTTTTATTGCCTGTCTCCTTTGGGCAAAGTTGGGAAAACAGTGCGCATTTCCGTACCGTTAACCTCGACGGGCTTGGCATCTATCAAGATGAATGCAATAACTGCCGGAACCGAGCCTTTGTTGACCCATGTGTGAATCGTGCCGCGTTGGATCAAGACATCACCGGGCTTCAGACGCACGACCTCATCGTTTTCGAGTTCGCAATCAAGCTCACCTGACAACTGAATCGCGTAGTCCATGGTTTCCGTGCGGTGTGTGAATCTCATGCATCCGGGAGCGAATTCGTTAATTCGGAACGTTGTGCCGCCACCATCGCCCACGTAATTGATGTGCTTAACGAAACCGGCTCGTTGGGCGGCGTCAGCGGCCGCCGAGTTGTCGATCGGCATTTGATCAGTCGACCAAATCTCGGCGCCTGATATACCCGCGCCTATCCGCGGAACTGCGGCGATCTGTTCGTCGGTCTTAATAACTGCTTTTCCAGCGGCATTGTGGCCGGTCACGATGCGTCTTACTTTCATAGCCAAAGCACCTCTCAATTCACTGAAAACGGTTGACTAAACTACGTGGCGATGCGGACGTTCGGCCCTTACTGGGACGGTCCAGCAGTTCGTTTTGGTTGTTAAGCTATGGCACCACCGTCGGCGCCCAGGCTAACGCTTCAATCCAATGGCATTCGATGGAACGTCATAGGCTGCAAGTGTCATAGATATGGAGGTAAAGTACCCGATGAGTACGGTGACATCCGTGAGACCCGTGTCCCCCAACAACTTCACGGCGCGCTCATAAAGTCCTTGCGGTACGATGCGCGAGGCTGTCAATGTACAGGTCATGTCATAAACAACCTGCTGCCGCGGATCGTCAAAAGATGTGTGCAGGCCTGCGATCAGTGCTTGCACTTTCTCAGGCGGCAGGCCCGCTCTTTCCCCGATCATCTCGTGCTCGTAATTCGAGTAGGCCGCGTGCCATTTCGCGTTGATCAAATTCACCACGATTTCGCGTTCCGCGTCCGACAGCGAAGAATGGCTTCGCTGAAAGTACTTGCCGACAGGAACCAAAACGTGCAGCAAGTTTGGATTCTGAAGGATGATCTTGTATGGTCCCGGCGCTTCGCCACGTTCTTGGACGATATATTCATACCCCTTCTTCTGTTCGAGGGTCATTTGATCGACTGGAATTTCGGTGTATCGACCGAAGGTACCAAACGTTATTTTGTCCGACATCTCTTTTTCCCTTTCAGTTGCACTTCAAAACGTGATCGGATGTGGCGTTCGTGTGATTTACTGTGGGGACGCTGCGGGCTCATCGTCGAGTGGAACTCGCCCCGTCCGAAGCACACGCACGACGAGCATGTAGGTGCCGATCACGTAGAGCATCTCGGTGATGGTGCGGTCGGAGAAATTCTTCTTCACCGCGGCGTAGGTCTCATCTGTCGCTTTGATGAGATCCATCACTTCATTTGTGAAGGAAAAGGCGATCTGCTCGGCTTCGCTAAAGCAGTTCGCCTTGATGTCCCCCGTCTCGAGAGCTGCGATCTGCTTATCAGTAACTCCGACGCTGTGTCCTACAACTACGTTCTGACGCCAGGCATAGAGGCAATCGGATCGTTTCGCAACGTGAAGGACAATCATTCGTTCCAGAGCTTTGTCGAGTTCCATTGGCCGGACAGCTGCAACATGTACTTGCCGAAGTATGGATAGAGTGTCTCCGCGTTTGCCATTGCACGGAACACATTGATCAAAGGAAGCAATGCAAGGGCATCCGCAATCGGTTGTGAGGCAGTTTCAGGATCAACCAGCTTCAGTCCTGGCGCGTGTTGTTGTGAGTTCTTTTGTTCTACTCGTCTTAGAGGCGATGCCATCGGTTTATCCTGCTTTCTTAGGGTCTATTCTTCTCGCAATTCCTTAGAGCTTGGTTCCGTCTGCTGATTTTGCACCGACAGACAGCTGTGTAACCGGTGATTGGGTGTACAAACTAAAAACTCCTTTTTGCTCGGCGGCCTCGTTTTACCTCGCGTCTTCTCTTGTGCCTGCAGGCAACTTCGCTCTTGCTTCGCGACATGCTCGCACGCTTTAGGGATGCACGCAGGGGGCCATCTCGAAGTGCTCGAAAATAAAGGGATGAGAGGCGGCAGGACATTGTGGATTTCGTGAGAATTATGGAAATCACGAATGTTGTGGAGTCTCTTAATGTTTAGTTGAATTTGGTAAGCGTTTGGCTCGTCGCGTGGCGAACCTTGCCTTAGTTGTGGATGAGTCGAGGCGCCGAGCCCGTGAGTCTGCCTGAGCAAGCCATTTCCAGTCGTAGCTGCTTTCCTGGGTGCGGACCATCACCGGAACATCCTTCCGGGCCTTGGCGCGGGACTGGAGTAAAAGATGTATGCCTCGCAGAGTGTTGGAACGATCTGTTCAGAGAACCTGCGTCCTTCGCCGATAAATTGGCACAGACACGCATTCTCAACTCAAGAAACTGTTTTTAACTGTCGTCCTAGCTCCACTCTTCAAGCAGATAAAAGCAGAAGGCATTCCTTCAGCTACTTTCCTGAGAGTTCACTGTAGGAAACTCGGCTTGTGGAGGATCGAAACGGTAGCCGAACCACGGATCTGTGCAAATGAACTTTGGATATCGAGGGTTGAACTCAACCTTCTTTCGTAGGTTATAGACAAGGACTCGAAGAAGTTCGGATTGGCTTCCGCAATGTGATCCCCAGATTGCTTGGAGGAGCTTGCGGTGTTTGAGTGATTTGCCTCGATTCTTGACTAATAACCGAAGCAGTTCGTGCTCATTTGGTGTGAGACGCGTTACTTTGCCTCTCACGCACACTATTCTTTGTTGAAAATCAATTGTAAGGCCGTTAGACACAAAGACCGGATCCTCCCGCTGCGCGAATGTACGTCGCAATGCGGCGCGAATGCGCGCCAACAATTCTTGAATGGCTAAGGGTTTGACCATATAGTCGTCAGCCCCAGCGTCCAACGCACTCACTTTGTTTCTTTCGCAATGTTGTGCCGCGAACACAAAGATTGGCACGTCACTCGTACTCCGCATCTCGCGACACAGATCCAGGCAAGTGTTCTGCGTTGTGTCAAAGTCCACGAGGACAAGATAACCACGGCTAATATCGTGCTGGATGTCATAGGCAAATCAATCTGATTCGTGCAGCGATTTGATGGTGAGTGCTTAATGCATCTTCAGTTAGTGTCCTTGGCACCTTTCAACTGCATACCAAAGCCACCGTGTCGCCTGAATTAGTCTGCTCGCCGCTTACGTGGAAGCTTTGGCGGCGCGACATCCGCTGCTTCACTATCCTTTCCAATTGTCTTCGGCCACGAAGGATTCGAGATTTCACGGCCGGGACCGAGAGACCCATGACACGAGCAACCTCTTCCGTCGACAACTCGCCTTGTACTCTCAACTCGAGGGCTCTCCGTGTTCCTGGCTCCAACTCATTTATCGCTGCAGACAGTATCTCCTTCTGTTCTTGTCCGAAGCATCTATCTTCTGGATTCAAGCTCGAATCACGAAGATCGAGGGATAAAGCCTCTGCGTTTAGCTGGTCGATTGGTATTTGAACTTTAGGTCCTCTTTTCCGTAACAACATGAATGATTCATTTTTCACAATGCTCGTCAACCAAGTCGAAAAGGAAGAATGTCCTTCAAACTTCTGCAGGTGCATGAACGCTTTTTGAAAGCCCACTTGCACCACGTCTTCTGTGTCGGCCGCGTTGCGAGTGAATCGCATGGCGGTACGCAGCATCTTCGCTCGATGACGGTGGACCAGCATTTCAAATGCGTAATCATTCCCACGTTTGGCCGCAAGAACAAGTAGTTCGTCTTGCACTGTTCCAGCATCGAACACGCTGTCCCGGTGGTACTCGACAAGATTTTCAAATCCAGGCAATAACTCGCCTTTTGCTGCGCCCAACCCTTGTTCTCTGCATTCGGCCAGGTCGTCTCCTCCTCCTCTTGCCGCTTAACGCTCAAATACCGGATGCGGTGTGAAAGATGAACTCGGCGATTTACAACAGCGATTCTCTTGCCAAGACACCCGGGCACTGCACCTGACGGAATTCAAATCGATCGCGGTTAGAACCTTCTTCTATCCGATTGCTTGTCGGGCGCATCAAGGTAGTCTTGGTTAATCCGGCCCAAGCGTATTACCACGAGTCGCTGTTGCTCAAAACGTCCATCGATTTTCCAGGTCATCGTGTGCAGATCTTCTGTATCAAGGGACCGTGTCGATCTGCAAGAAGTGCACATGTTAAGCCAATCTCAACTCATTGGAAACACAGCATAAAAGGTGGTAACGATGCGTTTGTGAAAATTGGGACCCTTGTGAATCCTGCGATTTTCGGAAGTGACTTCAGCCGAACTTGACTTGAATCGACGCTTGCTGATCTTGAAAGTTTCTATCCGGCAGCCGCGATCAACGCCACCGGCTAAGCGGATTGATGTAAGTCGATGAAGGCTAGGTGCGCCGTGCATGGCAAGGAGCGGCATGGGCGATGCATTCGAAGATCAGTTATCTTGATTGGGATAAATGGAAGGAGGCTCCCATGGAGCTTCGGCATCTTCAACATTTCATCGCGCTCGCACAAGAAGGCAGTTTTACCCGGGCCGCGCGCAAGGTAAATATCGTTCAATCGGCGTTGTCAAACTCGATCAAGGAACTGGAAGGAGAACTAGGGTCTAGGCTCGTCGAACGCACCACCCGCAAGGTCGCCATTACTGAGACAGGTATGCTGTTTCTGCCGCACGCTCGTGCCACGCTCGCTTCGCTAGAGGGCGCCGTGCAAGCAGTTCGATCCCAGGATGGAGTCGTTCGCGGGCAACTGCGTCTTGCCATTATGCAAAGCCTCGACCCATATCTTGAATTGGCGCCTCTCTTGAAGCGCTTTCGTTCCGCATTTCCAATGGTCGATATATCGGTACGCGTCCCGGCCTGCGACACGGTCCCTGGGATGGTCCGATCCGGGGAGATCGACCTTAGCTTCCATGCGATCATCGACAAAGATCAATGGCCCGGCATTCAACTCATTCCCTATATGCAGGATCCTCTCGTAGCCGTCTGCCCAAGCGATCACCCTCTGGCCTCGCGCAGCAGCGTGACAATCGAGACACTCTCCCATGAGATCTTTGTCGACATGACGCGCGACCGCCCCCTCAGACGACTCATCGATAAAGTATTTACCCAGCATCACCTCAAGCGCACCACAGCGTTCGAGGTAAGCGAAATTCGAATCGTCATGCAATTTGTCGCTAACGGCCTCGGAGTCGCGATCGTCCCTTCCGCATTCGCAAGATCCTTTATAAAATCTTGGGGCGGCGCGGTGCTGCTGCACATCAGCAAACGAGAAGGCCGCCTGCCTGCCTGGCGGTTCGTTATTCTCAGGCGGACGAAGCGAAAGCGCAACATCGGAACGGACACCGTAGACTTGTTTCTTGATAAGTTGGCCGATGAGTCATGGCGTTGAGGAGTTCCAGAGTCTGAGCGTCATCTCTGCTTGAAGATCGTTCCGGGCAAATAAAGTCAGCTCATGACTTTCGATCACAACGCGGATGAAAATGGGTATTGGCTGTGCGGTCATGCACGTATGAGGTTGTGACCCTGCTGAAACAAGTGGGTCAGGACGGGAGTCCAAGACTGGTGCGTTCGACGAGTGTGGTCACCGGTTCTTCTTACAGGTTCCTGATATTCACCTTTGCGTACGTCCCCGAATAAAACTTCCCTCTTGTGCGAGGGTAACGAAATGTTGAAGACGCCGAATCTCCATGCGGGGCTCAATCCATTTATCCCAATTAGAGATAGCTGACATTCAAACATATCGTTTTACATGTGAAGATCAGTTTCCTAAGCTTGTCTCTATAAGCTGCTTCGCAATTTGGCAGCGAAGAGTCAGGCGTATGAAAAACAAAGATAAGGTGCCCTTAAGGATCATCGGTATATCAGGAAGCCTGCGTAAGGCGTCTTTCAGCACACAAATTTTGAGGGTCCTAGCCATGAAGTCGGCGCCGGCGATCCATGTTCGTTTGGTTACGCTGGAAGAAATTCCGCCGTATAACGAAGATCTCGATACGACGATGGGAGTTCCGGCCGTGAATGCACTCAAAGGTTTGATTTCGGCCTCCGATGGCGTTCTGATCTCGACCCCCGAGTACAACCACGGCATTCCAGGCGTATTAAAGAATGCCTTGGACTGGTTATCGCGTCCGGTCTCCGAGTCCTGTTTCAAAGACAAGCCGGTCTCCATCATCAGTTCCTCGAAGGCCTTCACGGGGGGCATGCGCGCACAGTATCAGCTACGAGAGACCCTGATCTCGATGCATGCGCAGCTGGTCATGGGACCGGAGGTTGCCTTAGGCGGCATCCATCGAAACTTCGGGGATGGGTTCTATGCGGACGAGGACGGATTGGCCTTCATGTTGAAGTCCGTGAATCGACTGAAGAACGCGGCTCTCAGCCAGCACAAGCAATCACAAACGGAAACGTCATCTGGGAGCGCTTCTGGGGCTCTCTATTACTCGGCGCCGGATGAAAATCGTAACCAGGGCATAACGAAGCAAATCTCTCCGTTACCGCATGCAATTTTACAGCGCGTCACGGAATACATGGAGGAGCATTTACAGGACAACCTGTCCCTGGATGAACTCGCACGCGAGACGAGCTATAGCCGTGCGCACTTTCTGAGAATGTTCCGGGCGACAACAGGCAAAACCCCTCATCAATATCTCACCCAACGCCGTATAGAGCGAGCGAAAAGCATGCTCCTGAAAGCAGAGAAAATATCTCTGACTGATATAGCGGCTTGGTGCGGATTCTCTAGCCAGTCTCACATGACACGAGTATTTGGCGAGCAAGTAGGTGCTACTCCCAGTGAGTTTAGGCGGAGACCTGACTCAAATGCCTCGCGTGAGCAACCCTCGCACCTGCTACCAGCGGTCTAGTGTTGTGCGAATTCCGTCGCACTTATTTGACCAAAACGTTATTTTTGTACGATACGACTCCCCGCCATCTCCGGTAGTTTGGATATGAAAAGAAGGTTGCCTTGGTCGGCGGAGGAAATTGAGAACTTGGTATCGAGACAGCACGGGAGTTTGGACCTCTTGCTGAATTTAAATCGTAACCAGGTCGCAACCAAGCAAATCGCTCCTCTGCCGCATGCAATCTTACGGCGTGTCAGAAAATATATGGAGGAGCACCTTCAGGACAAACTGTCCATGGATGAACTTGCACGTGAGACGGACTATAGCCGTGCGCACTTCCTGAGAATGTTCCGGGCAGCAACCGGCAAGACCCCTCATCAATATCTTACGGAGCGCCGCATAGAGCGAGCGAAGAGCATGCTCCTGGAAGCAAAGAAAATATCTTTGATTGATGTGGCGGCCCGGTGCGGATTCTCTAGCCAGTCTCACTTGACACGAGTATTTCGTAAGCAGGTAGGTGCTACTCCCACAGAGTTCAAACGAAAACCAGAATTCAAGAACCTGGTGGTGACAATCCCCCGAACTTACCACCAGTGCTCTAGTCTTGCACTACATGCCGCAGCATTACCCTTCTTGAAATCGCACTGTAGTGTTCGAAATATCATTTTCATCCAAATCACTTCCTGCCCTCTCCGGTACTTTTGATGTGTGGAAGACAAGGGCGTAGCTGCGTTTTCATGCAGTACGGACGAAACGTTGCAGTATTGACGCATCTGTCCCAGGAATCCTGGAAGCGTATGGCAATTCCAAGGCGCGAAGTGTGAGGAGAGATCGTATGAATTCAGATCCTAAGGGCGTTGGTCTATTCCGAAGACAACTCTTTAAATCCGGCGGTCGCGATTGCTGCGATTTCTTTGGAAACCACCAAATCGAGGATCTCGCGTGCGAGATGACACAGGCGCACCTCGTGGGGGCGTAAAGGCAACACCCAAGAACCGTGGGGTTCTACTTCATGCGCCAAGAGTTCGAAAAGGAGTAGATGGTGCAAATCCGAGACGTTGAACGAGTAGCGAACCACGCCGACGCCGAGTCATGCGCGTCCGAGTCTGACTCAGTTACAGCGCCGGAGTTGCTGGCTTTGCAAGCCTCGATATCGCTGGAGAATGCCGGCCTCTCTCCGGATCTGCAACGCAGCGAGACGTTGCTGGCCTTAGCGCAGAGCCTGAGCCACACGGGCTGCTTCGTCTGGAGTGCCTTCCGCAAAGATATCTACTGGTCGGCGGAGATGTTCAATATCTTTGAGCGCGACCCGGCGGTATCTCCTACGATAGAGATGATCCTGCATTGGATCCATCCCGAGGACAGGTCCCTGGTGCGGAAGACCCTCGACCGGTCGTCCGAGACAGGAGCCGACTTTGATATTGAACACCGTCTCCTTATGCCGAACGGTGCAGTCAAATACGTCCATGTCTCGGCCCGAGTATTGACCACCACATCCGGGGTTCCTGAGTTCGTAGGTGCCGTGACGGATGTCACCGCGGCAAAACAGGCAGAGGAAACAATCCGGCAGGATGAACGCGAGCTTCGTCGCATCACCGACGCCATACCGCAGCTGATCGTCGTCCTAAACCCCGATGGCCAGACGGTCTATGTAAACCGGATGGCGCTCGAGTATACCGGTCTGTCGCTTGAGCAGATGCAGGCGGAAAGTGCCCGCGACCGCATCTTTCATCCTGAGGATACGGAGCGACTCAGAGAGGTACGGCAGAATGAACTCCTTAAGGGTGTTCCGTTTGAGACCGAACGGCGGGTCCTCGGAAGAGACGGCAAGTACCGTTGGCACCTCCTTCGTTATAACCCCTTCCACGACGAGCAGGGGCGCCTCGTCCGCTGGTATGCGACTGGGACAGATATCGAGGACCGCAAGCTTGCTGAGGAGCGCCTCCAATACGAGAACGTCGCACTACGCGAGGAAGTGGATCGCGTCTCCATGTTTGAAGAAATTGTGGGAGCGTCCAGTGTTTTGGGCGTGGTGCTTGCCCGCGTCGCAAAAGTCGCGCCGATGGATGCGACCGTCCTCATCACAGGTGAAACGGGCACAGGGAAGGAACTGATCGCCCGCGCCATCCACAAGCGATCCCGTCGTGCACAGCGTGCGTTCATCAGCGTAAATTGCGCGGCGTTTGCCCCTTCGCTGATTTCATCCGAACTGTTCGGCCACGAAAAAGGAGCGTTCACGGGCGCAACCCAACGCCATGTGGGCCGTTTCGAACTGGCGAACGGTGGCACGCTCTTTCTGGATGAAGTAGGAGAGTTGCCGCTAGACACCCAAATCGCGCTCCTGAGAGTCCTGCAGGAGAGGGAGTTCGAGCGAGTAGGAGGCAAAGACCGGATCAAAGTAGACGTTCGCATCATCGCCGCCACGAATCGTGATCTAAACGCGGGACAGGCGAATGGAACATTTCGTTCCGATCTCTTTTATCGATTAAGTGTGTTTCCGATCCATGTCCCGTCGCTTCGAGAACGTCGGGAGGATATTGCAATGCTGCTCGAATATTTCCTCCGTCGGTATGCAAAGCAAGCGGGCAGGGTATTCAGAAGCATTGATAAACAAACTTTGGACTTCTTTCGAACTTACGAATGGCCTGGCAATATTCGCGAACTGCAGAACGTCGTCGAGAGATCGGTGATATTGAGCCCGGATAATGTATTTTGTGTCGATAACTCTTGGCTGCCATCGATTCCGTGTTTGCAGCGCATGAAACAGAACCACGAAGATGGCAGTGACGAGGATTCTCAGCACGAACGGGACATGATCGAGTCTGCTCTAGCTCAGAGTCGCGGGCGGATATCCGGGCCAACAGGGGCGGCTGCGATGCTTGGACTGCCGGCTTCTACATTGGATTTTCGCATCAAGAAGCTGAGGATCCGCAAGGGCCGATTCAAGCTCTCCCCCGGAGAGAAGCAGCGGGTGAGAAAGTTTGTGGCTGCCTGGTTCATGGAAGTACCTCGGAGACGGCTGAGTTACTGAGGCTTTTAGCGCGAGAGAAGCCCGGCTTTCGCCGGGCTCTCTGGCTGATGAAGGAAGCAGCCTATGCGGCCTCTTCCTCCACCGGGATCTCCTCGGCGTCCTCCGCATCCGAAGAGGTCTTTTGCGAGCGGTCGAGCTTCTGGATGTTCGTCACCCGGATGCTGTCGGACTGCTGCGTGGTGTTGGTCTTCTTGCTCTCGTATTCCGTGTGACGCAACTCGCCTTCAGCCAGGATGTGGTCACCCTTCTTGAGCTTAGCCGCGTACTCGCCGCGGCCGCCGAAGACGACCAACGTGTGCCACTCAGTGCGGGAGACGTACTTGCCCGATTCCTTGTCCTTGTAGGACGACTTGGTGGCGAGTTCGAGGATGGTGAAGTTGCCGTTGTTGCCGGTGTGGACGGTGGCGTCTTTGCCGAGGAAGCCTGCGAGGATTACTTTGTTGAGATACATGGTGAGTCTCCGTGTTTGAATTCCCGAACTTGCTCGGGTCACTACTAAGCGAAGTGGGCCCATGCTCCCAAGTGCCAAGGAGTGCTTTCTTGGGCGCAGGCCGGAAGAAGTTTGAGCGGCGTTCTTTGCCGCTGTTCTCAAACTTGTTATGGAGGGCACCGGGAAAGCAGAACGACGCCGTGCCGCAGGGCGCAATGGGAGTATTCCCCGGAGCAGTGACCGAGCATGAGACGGGATTGCATTGGGGAGACACACGGCTGAACCGTGGTCCGTCCCGCCGGCCCCGCTGGATGCCCTCGCCCGGCAATGCAACTCATCTAAATCGCCACGGTGTCCCGAAAGGAATCGGCTGTCGCACCGAATAGCAAACGGCTTTGCGCTGCCGCTGCATAGCTCAAGAGACCATCTCCAAGTGAAGCGATGGTGCGCCGCATTGAGAGTAAGAAGTTTCATAGCAACAGTTCGTTTCGGGTTACGCTGCAGAAGCCGATGCCCTGTAAATCTCCTCGGTTTGGAAGGACTGATCCGCGTGGGTATAGCCGGTCACTGAAATCAGTTCTTCGACAGCGCCCTGCTTCTACTCTGCGATTGTGTACTGACGCATCTTCTAGTCGAGCGATCGGCCACATGGCTTCTGCCGATAGACGAGGATATCCGCTGGAGCTTTCTGACGACACGACCTCGTCGCGAGGTTTACCTTGAATCATCAGGCTGTTAGAAGATAATCTAACGTGATTACTTGGGAGGCTCCTCTTGAAAAGACTCACGCTGAGTACCCTAACGCTCCTACTACTGATGAACAGCTCAACATGGGGCTCCATGGGACAAGGCGCTAGAAGTGAAGTGCCGCAAACCAGTCAGTTAGACGCCAAGCCGATGTCGGCCGATGCAGACCCCAGCTTCGAAGTGGCCACTATTAGGCCTAGCAATCCGGATCACCCAATTGACGGCACCCCGATTGGCCACCGAACTGTTTTCGCCGGTGTCACCATGCGCTTCTTGATGACGTTCGCTTACGGGGTGCACGATAAACAGATCGTAGGAGCGCCCAATTGGTGGGACTCCCAGCCCTTCGACATCGAAGGGCTATCTGATATTCCTGGGAATCCGAGCCTTCCGCAGATGAAGACCATGCTTCAAAAGCTTATGGCCGATCGCTTCCAGATGAAGTTTCATCGGGAGAAGCGCGAGATATCGGCATACGTGCTCACAGTGGGGAAGAATGGAGCGAAGCTAGACAAAAGTATGTCCGATAAAGACACTGTGCCCAGCCTGCTTGGACGTCCAAGTATCGGGATGAAGGGGCGAAATCTCACGATGGTGGTCTTCGCTGACTTGCTGCAGTCGGGCATTTTAGATCGACCAGTCGTTGACCAGACAGGCTTGCAGGGCAGGTACGATTTTCTGTTGAGGTGGACTCCGGATGAATCGCAGTTCACACAGGTGGGCGGCAGGTTTCCGCCCCCGACCGAAGGCGCTGACGGACCACCTGGGTTGTTTACGGCTATTCAGGAACAGCTTGGGCTAAAGTTGAATGCAGAGAAGACAGCAGTTGATGTTTTGGTTATTGATCATGTTGAGAAGCCTTCGCAAAACTAGAGAGCTTTGAATTGCTTGACAACTTCCTACAGTAACTAAAGGGGCAAGGTGGCTGCGATGCTCAGTAAGGCTTACTTTAGTTTGAGTCCTGTGCAGTAGCGTCAGTGTGCTTGGTCCCAGTGCGGCAACCACCGTTGTGTCACGTAGTGGAATAAACAATGTCCGCGTAGCGTGCAAGTGACACTCGAACGTTGATGGCTTTGTGCAGGGCAATACGTACAAGTTCGAAAGGATATTTTTTCATGCAGATATCGCTCATCGATGGAGGCTCATTTCCTTCAAGGAAAGCTAAAGACTCGAGCGTGACGCCTCCGCAGGGTGAGACCGAGACCATCCTGGCCGCCTCGGAATCGTTGCTTTATTGCCGCCATGTGCGATTGCAAAACCAAAACCTAGAATGATCGTGCAACTGTATGCCGAGAACTCTCACGACTTGGCCCAAATGCTCGGCATCATTCAAGTGTTTTTGGTTTTGCCAGATGGGCTGGGCCGAGTCCACATCTCCCAACTGGAATATATCGTGCGCCATTATCTGATTGGCCGGTTCGGCAATGGGATAGCAGACGATATCAAATCACTCGACATTCAACGGTGGATGAAATCGCTGCATGCGGATCAAGGCCTGGCATGGACGACCGTCTCCAAGATACGGGGCGTTATGCTCCGCATCTACAAAGTCGGGCTCCTGCACGAGCTTTGTACCCGCAACCCGGCACAACCGGTCGAGACACGCAGCAAAACCGACTACCGGGCAATCGTTCTCACCCCACAGCAGACGCTTGCCATCATAAGGGCGCTTCCTAACATCCTTCACCGCATTCTGGTGCTCACCTGTGCCGCGACCGCGCTTCGCTCTTCAGAGCTGCTCTCGCTGCGCTGGGCGGACGTCAAGTGGGATGAGGGCAGGATTCGCATTTCAAAACGCTGGGCGGCGGGCAAAGATGGCAATACTAAAACGGAGGGTTCAGACGGGTACGTTCCGCTCCATTCCGCTTTGGCCTGCCATCTGCTCGACTGGCGCTCCCAGACGCCCTATGCCAAAGAGACGGACTTTCTGTTTCCGTCGCTGCGGGCAAAAGGTCGGGTTCCACTCTCCCCCGCGATCTTTGTCGCCGACCATCTGAGGACGGCGGCTATCGGTATCGGGATACCCATTGAGAAAGGCCAGCGCTTCGGCCTTCATAACCTCCGTCACTCGCTCAGCAACTGGCTTATCAACAAGGCTAAGACGGAGCCAAAGACGGTGCAGGGTCTTCTCCGGCACAGCAGAATCCAGACCACGCTGGATCTCTACACTCAAGAGGATGGCGAGGAAACACGGGCAGCCCAAGGAGAGTTCCTTGCGGCGCTCGGAATGCGCACACCCATGGTGCAGTAGCTGTGGGCTCAGTTGTAGGTTGGCTTTGTTGCTATCAACGTCTGTAAGTAGCTGAAAATGATGGTGGGCACAGCAGGATTCGAACCTACGACTTCCACCGTGTGAAGGTGGCACTCTACCGCTGAGTTATGCGCCCGGAGTTACTTGCGGCGGGTCGGAAAGGCTTCCGACTCTCTTGGCTACAGGTCAAGAATAGCATCTCCCAGCGGCCGCCATCAAACGCGCAAGTAAGCAGCAGAACTGGAGTTCAAGTTGCTGATACCCTTGGTGCCTTGGTTCGTTATCATTACAATCAGGCTAATAGGATGTCCGCACCTCCTCCAAAATCCGCTCGTCCTGGCATGGAATCCGGCCTCCAAGACCCTACTTCCTCCGGAGAAGGTGAGATTCCACCGGAAATCGACGGAAAAACGCAACCCGATGGCGAAGATGGGGTTATGGAGGATATGGCGACGCTGGCGATCAACCCGCTGCTCCTCGAAAACCTGCAGGTGGCCGAGACTCATCATACCTCCGGCCAGTTCGGGCAGATGGACGACGCCACCATCATGCTGGAGTTGCGCGCCGGCAATATGGCCGGATTCGACTTCCTGATTCAGAAGTACCGGAAGCCGATCATCCACTTCATGTACCGGATGGTGCATAATCAGGCGGTCGCGGAAGAGCTGGCTCAAGAGGTGTTTCTCCGTGTCTACCGGTCGCGTGAGACCTATCGCGCTGAAGCACGGTTCAGTACGTGGCTTTACCGGATCGCCACCAATCTGGGGGTAAACTATGCCCGCGATAACCGGCACGAGCGCATGGCCTCGACGGTCTATCTGGACGAGGCGGACTCCGAGACAGGCACCACGCCGGATGTAGCAGATACAACCCCGGACGCCGAGACGAAGCTGCTCCGGCAGGAACGCCTGAGCGCAATTCGTGAACATGTAATGGGGCTCCCGGAGCGCCAGCGTATGGCGGTATTGATGCATAAGTACGAAGGCATGGACTATAAACAGATCGGCGATGTGCTGAAACTGAGCGAGTCCGCAACAAAATCTCTGCTGTTTCGCGCCTACCAGACACTGCGCGAAAAGCTGAAGGCTTTTATTTAGGCCGACTGGAAGGCACGCGCGAACTTTTTTTGCGAGGCGCGTTGAAGCATTGAAGCTGGAAAGGGTCACGATGAACTGCAAAAACTGCCAATCCGTTTTTCTCGATCTGCTGCTGGACCCGAGCGCGCCTTCGAACGCCGCTGCGAGGAGCCATATCGAGTCCTGTGCCGCGTGCAGGCAGGAGCTAAAGTCGCTTGAAGCCACATTTGCGCTGCTCGACACTTGGAAGGCGCCCGAGCCTTCCCCTTACTTTGACCAGAAACTTACGGTGCGTCTGCGCGAAGAACAGAGTCTGGCACCGGCCGGATGGTTCGAACGGCTGAAGTCCCGCGTTCTGTTCAATACCGGGCGACAGTTCCGACCCGCGCTGGCTGGCGCTCTGGCGCTAGTGCTGGTGATCGGGGGCGGAACATTTGCCGGCGTATCGGGTCTGTTTCACCCTGCACCGCAGGCCTCGGCCACGGTGCAGGACCTGCAACTCCTTGACAAGAACGATCAGGCGCTGCAAACGATGGACCAGCTCTTGCAGGACGGTGGCTCGGCCGATGATTAAACTGCTCTCCGCTGAGTAAGCCGATTTCCATTGAAATATGGAATATCACCGAACTACTATCTCAAAGGAGAACCGGAAGCAGTAAGCTGCCGTAGTAAAGCTACAAAAGACGTACGGGTTTTCGTTCCAACACATGACATCTTCACTCCATCTGCGGCGCGTCCTACGACCAGCTCTCGCTGCCCTGCTGCTGTCGGCGGCAACGGCGATGGTTGCGGCCCAGCCTGCATTCATGCGCAGGGCAGGGCAGGCGGGGCATCCGGCGATGAACGCACCGCGGCCCGCGCCAGGGGCGAAGCAGGGTGTCGGCTCGAAGCAAAATCAAGAGCATTTGGCCCAATGGATGGACCGCCATAGCAACCTCCCCCTTGCAGATCAGCAACGTGCGCTCGAGAATGAGCCCGGCTTCCGCGACCTTCCGCCGCAGACCCAGCAGGCCATGCGGAACCGTCTTACCCAGCTCAACAACATGCCGCCTGAGCAGCGCCGTCGCGTACTGGAACATAACGAAGCGATAGAACATCTCACTCCGCCAGAGCGGCAGCAGCTTCGCGGCGCGCTCGATCAGTATCGCGGTCTCCCTGAGGATAGGCGGCGGCTTGTAGCCCGCGCCTTCCGCGACCTGCGTGAGATGCCGCCGGCTCAGCGTCAGGCCCTCATGAGCCAAGACCGTTTCCGCAGTCAGTTCTCCGACCAGGAGCGCAATACGCTCTCCGGTCTGCTTGCAGTTGAACCTTACATTCCGGTGCGGCACCAGAATGAAGGTCCTGCCTACGGAAAATAAGTCTTTTCCTGATTAAGAGAGGTAGCCGCCCGAAGGCGGCTATTTTTTGTTGCGGGGAGGGGGTGGGGCCAGGAGAGAAGAACACCGTTTGCTTTTGCCCAGCGCCAGAAAATTTTATCGGACGAATACGATCAGGCCAGTCAGAAGTGTGGCGAAATGATCGCAAAATGTTTAGGCAATCCGGCAAATCTCCTGAACGGTCTTCTTCTCCCTTAGTGGATGTAGTGTGCATGTATTTGGCCTAAGTGCCTATACAACTTTCGCAGGACCCCTCCCCATCGGCGCATCGAGTAGCGAGATCGCTTGACCGCGCGCTCCCGGCAGGCCTACCCTGTATTCATGCATGCGCAGCCCACCTTCTGTTGTTGTCGCCGCTCCCCGCTGGCCAACGCAGAAGCGCGTTAAATCCGCGAATCAGCAGTATTTCTTCAACACATTCCAAAGAATCGAGCCATCTTATGAAGCTCTTCGCCAGCCTTCTCCTGCTTGCCGCATCTGCGTTCGCGCAAACGCCACGACAAGGTTTCATTACGGGGACGTGGGAGGGAAACGCAACCGTCCATGGCCAGCAGGTTCCGGTCCGCCTTGAGATCACTGGCAATGGCAGCAATCTTCACGCTGCCCTGCTCAACGGGCCGGAGAGCAGTCCTGCTTCGAGCGCTGTGTTCACGGACGACCATCTCCTGCTGACCTTCAACTACTTCGCCAAAACGCTGGACGCCACGCTTACCGACGGCACTCTCACCGGCAGCTTCGGCACTGCGTCTACGCGCTATCCCGTCAGTCTCAGTTCGCATCCGGCGGCAATAAATTCCAGCGGACGAGTTGCTCAGGATATCGACGGAGACTGGGAGATTGCGGTTAAATCTGCGAAAGGGGAGTCGGCCTGGCAGTTGCGCGTAGAGCCGACATCGCACACATCGCTTTTTGTTAAAGCTGTGATTCAGCGGATTGATGGAGACACCGGCTCGCTCTATGGTTCGTGGACGGGCAGCGAATATCGCGTCAGTCATTTCATCGCTGCTGGGCCTGCTCTTTACTCACTGACTCCGCAGGCTGATGGGACTTTGCTGGTGTCGAATCTGCTTCGTGCGGATGTGAAGGATCAGCAGAATCTTGTGGCCCGGCGGCCTGCGCAGGCGCGGGCTGCGAAGCTTGTTGGGCCTACAGATCCGACGGAGCAGACTACGATGAAGGACCCGTCTGCGCGGTTTGCCTTTAGTTTTCCGGATCTTAGCGGTAAGACGGTTTCGAACACCGATCCGCAGTTTGATGGAAAGGTTGTGATTGTTGCGATTGGCGGGTCGTGGTGCCCGAACTGCCATGATGAGGCTCCGTTTCTGGAGAGCCTTTACAAACAGTTTCATGGGCGTGGGTTGGAGGTTGTGAATCTGTCGTTTGAGGAGGCGGATCAGCTCAAGAATCCTGAGCGGCTGAAGGCGTTTATCTCACGGTATGGCTTGACTTACACGGTTTTGCTGGCGGGGGAGACGGAGCAGTTGCAGGAGAAGGTTTCGCAGGCGGCGAATCTGAATTGCTGGCCTACTTCCTTCTTTCTTGGGCGGGATGGGCGAGTGCGGGAGATTCATGCGGGGTTTGCGGGGCCGGCGAATCCGCCTGCGCATGAGGCGCTTGTGAAAGGGACAACCGAGCTGGTTGAGCAGCTACTTGCGGAGCCGGTTCCGACGCAGAATGCTTTGCGATGATTTTTGGTTTTTTTGCAGAAAAAATTTCTGGTGGTCGCGAGGCTGGTTTTCGTCGATTTTGGGGCCTTTTTAAGGGGGGTCTTGGAAAAAACGGCCGGAAAAAGATGGTTTTTGCGTGGTAATTACGTGGTGATAAGCGTACAAATCGTGGTTGTTAGCCGGCCTTATTTGCGGGTCGAAAAATACGCCAACTTTTAAAATTTATTTTTGAACCAGCCTTCTTTCTTCCCTGACAAGGGTGGATTCGAGCGATGGCGCTTCGCCCTCGAATGGGGTTACGTTCCAGATGTCTCTGCAGTAGTTCCGAATGGACCTGTCGGAGGAGAATTTTCCCATGCGTGCGGTGTTGTAGATCGACATCTTCGACCAGTTCTCCTGGTCGAGGAAGTTTGCGCTGACGCGATCCTGGCAGTCGACGTAGGATTGGTAGTCGGCGAAGAGCAGGTAGGGGTCGCTGTTAAGCAGGCCGTCGATAAGTGGAAGGAAGAGATTGCGATCGCCGCGTGAGAAGTGTCCTGAGAGGATGCTGTCGATGACCTCGCGCAGCGCCGGGTTGGACTCGTAGATGGCATGAGGGCGATAGCCGGCGGCCTTGGTCGCGGCGACCTGAGCAGCGGTGAGGCCGAAGAGGAAGAAGTTCTCGTGTCCTACGGCGTCGCGAATCTCTATGTTGGCGCCGTCGAGAGTGCCGATGGTCAGAGCACCGTTCATCGCGAACTTCATGTTGCCGGTGCCGGAGGCCTCTTTGCCGGCGGTGGAGATCTGTTCGCTGAGATCGGCGGCGGGGTAGACCAGCTGGCCGAGGGTGACGTTGTAGTCGGGAAGGAAGACCACCTTCATCCGATGGTTCACTTCGGAGTCGCTGTTGATTACCTCGGCGACTGAGTTGATGAGCTTGATGATCAGCTTGGCCATGAAGTAGCCGGGCGCAGCCTTTCCGCCAAAGAGGTACGTGCGGGGCGTGATCTCGAGGGTGGGATCTTTCTTCAGACGGTGATATTGGGTGAGGATGTAGAGCACGTTCAGATGTTGCCGCTTGTACTCGTGAATGCGCTTTACCTGCGCGTCGAACATCGAGTGAGGATCGACGATGATTCCGGTCTTGTCGGCGATGTGTTTGGCGAGCCTTACCTTGACGTCGTACTGTACGTTTCGCCACTCGGCACGGAAGGCGGAGTCTTCGGCGTAGCTTTCCAATTTCCTGAGCTGGTCGAGGTCGCCGATCCAGCCATCGCCGATCTTGCTGGTCATCAAACCCGATTGCTCGGGATTGCTGACGGCCAGCCAGCGACGGGGAGTGACGCCGTTGGTGACGTTGACGAACTTGTGCGGCCATAGCTGGTAGAAGTCGTGGAGCAGATCACTCTTCAAGAGCTCGGTATGTAGCTGGGCGACTCCGTTGATGTGACGGCTGCCAACGCATGCGAGATAGGCCATGCGGACGAAGCGTTCGCCACTCTCGTCGATGAGGGACATGCGGGCCACTCGTGCCTCATCGTTGGGAAAGCACGTCCGCAGCATGCTGAGGAAACGCGCGTTGATCTCGTAGATGATCTCCATGTGACGAGGGAGCAGCGAGGTGAACATCTGCAGGGGCCAACGCTCGAGCGCTTCGGGGAGAAGGGTGTGGTTGGTGTAGTTGAAGGTCCGCGAGGTAATCTCCCACGCCTTGTCCCAGCCGAGGCCATGAACGTCCATCAAGAGACGCATCAGTTCGGCGACGCCGATGGAGGGATGCGTGTCGTTGAGCTGGATGGTGCACCGCTCATGGAAGATCTCGATGGAGTGACCGTAGTAGAGATGACGGCGGATCATGTCCTGCAGGGAGCATGAGGTGAAGAAGTATTGCTGCTGGAGACGAAGCTCTTTGCCGTGGATGTCTTCGTCGTTGGGGTAGAGCACCTTGGAGATGTTTTCGGCGAAGACCTTTGCGCCGACGGCACCGGTGTAGTCGCCGCTGTTGAATTTTCCGAAGTAGAAAGATTCGGTTGCCTCGGACCTCCAAAGGCGAAGAGTGTTTGCGATGCCGGAGTGGTATCCCAGGATCGGCGTGTCGTAGGGAACTCCCTTGACGATCGTTTCTGGTATCCACTGCACCTTGTAGATGCCAAACTGATCGGTCCAGGACTGGGTGTGGCCGCCATAGCCTACTTCGACGCTGGCCTGGGGACGGCGGATCTCCCAGGGATTGCCGTAGCGGAGCCAGTAGTCGGTCAGTTCGACCTGCCAGCCGTCGTGAATCTCCTGGTGAAACATTCCGAACTCGTAGCGAATGCCATAGCCCATGGCGGGGATTCCCAGTGTCGCGAGCGAGTCGAGATAACAAGCAGCGAGGCGGCCTAATCCACCGTTGCCGAGGCCGGGCTCGCTCTCCTGCCGGATGAGTTTATCGAGGTCGAGATCGAGTTCTGCGGTCGCCTTCTGGACGTTCTCCTGCAGCCCGAGGTTGAGGACGTTGTTCGCGAGGTGAGGCCCCATGAGAAATTCGGCGGAGAGGTAGTAGACGCTGCGCACGTCATACTTGATGTAGTCTTCCTTGGTCGTGAGCCAGCGGGCGAGAATCCTGTCGCGCACCGAGTAGGCGAGAGCCATGAAGTGGTCCATGTCGGTCGCGGCGTCGGGCCACTTGCCGACGACATAGAAGAGATTTTCGAGGATAGCCTGTTTGAGGACTGGGACGCTGGTGCCGGTGCGTTCGTCGATCAGGTTGTATCCGTTGGATGAAAGATTCTGCATAGCGCGCCTCATTCCTGTGGGTGGAGAGTGCGAGTTCGTGGAGCTGCGCAGCTCCGAAAGCGCGGCTTGTCAGTTTAGGCCGCGGTGAAGACGATGCTAGATCGGATGCACGGCGATGACAACTGGACCGGGCAAAATTCACGGAAAATTATGGCAAGAATCTACCGGTTCTCGTGAAGAAGTTTTTGATGCTCAATCGTGTCTCAGCGCGGCTATGGGGTCCAGCTTCATGGCTCTGAGAGCGGGCAGGTAACCCGCAAGGATGCCGACCAGCATGAGAATGAATGAGGCGCTTGCGAGGGTCGTGGGATCAGATGAAGACAGACCGAAGATCATGTGAGCCACGAGACGAGTGGCAGCGATGGTGCACGGAAGTCCGACGAGGATACCTGCAAGAGTAAGAAGAACTGCTTCGCGCAGGATCAATCGAAGAATGCCCTGGCGCTGTGAACCGAGTGCCATGCGAATTCCTATCTCGCGTGTGCGCAGAGTGACAGCGTAGGACATGAGTCCGAAGAGTCCGAAGCCGGCGACAAGCAGAGCGATGGCGGCAAAGAGAGTGGAGAGGGTGGCGGACATCTGCTCGTAGACGAGGGAGCGCTCGTTCTTCTCTTCGAAGGTGTTGGCGCTGGTGGAGAACTCGTGACCGAAGGAACGTATCTCTTCGTCGATGGTGCTGGCGATACCGGCGGAGGTTGCGCCGCGGAGAAAGAGGTTGCCGCCAACGCCGAAGTCGCGAGCCTGGATGGCGGGGACGTAGATGACGGGGAGGTTGCCGTCGCGAATGTCGAGGATTCGCGCGCTCTGCGCAACGCCTACGATTTCGAGGTCTTGAAAATCGGGCTGGACGCCGAAGCGAAGGTGTTTGCCAATGGGATTGACATTGGGGAAGAGCTGTCTGGTGACGAGGGCGTCGATGATGACGGCGGGGGGATGTTGTTTGTCGTCGGACCAGGTGAAGTCGCGGCCGGAGAGGAGAGGAATGGCGAGGGTCTTGAAGAAGCCGGGTGAGATGGCTGCAAGGGTCGCAGTGGCGTTGGCGGAGGGGTTGGTGTCTGTGGTGTCGGCGACGGTCTCTTTCCAGCCGGTATCGGGGATGGCGAGGTTCGAGAAGGCTGCGGCGTGGACGGATGGCAGACTGGCCATTGTCTCGATGAGTTGCCTGCGGTAGCTGGCCATGTCTAGTTTCGGATCACTTTGAGGCATGGGTGCGAGGCGGACCTCGAGGAGACTGGAGCGTTCGAAGCCAGGGTCGAGAGTGCGGAGAGTTTGCAGAGTCCGGATGAAGAGTCCTGCGGCCTGCAAAAGAACGAGGGAGATGGCGATCTGCGAGACGATGAGCGCTCTGCCGAGCATGCCTATGCCTGCGCCGACGGTACGGTGATCGTCGGTGCGCAGCGCGGTATTGGGGGAACGGCGTGAGAGCTGCCATGCGGGGATGAGGCCGATGAAGAATCCTGTAAAGAGGGCAATGAGAGCTGAGAAGACGAGGATGCGCCAGTCGGGCCTGAGATCGAGGAGGACGGGAGCGTCGGCTCCTTTGGCGAGGAGCGTGACGAGGAGGCGACTCGCCCAGAATGCGAGCAGCAGACCAAGGGCCGCTCCGATGGATGCGAGGGAGACGGTCTCGACGACGAACTGGCGGACTGCCTGCCAGGGCGTCGCTCCAAGTGCGATGCGGGTGTTGATGTCGTGACGGCGCGCGGAGGCTCGGGCGAGAGTAAGGCTGGCGAGATTGACGCAGACGACGAGGAGGATGAGCGCGACGATGCCGAAGAGGAGATTGAGCGGCTTGAGGAAGCGGGCGCGCAGTTCGCGGTTAATGCCGGTGGATGCGGGGTCGAGCCGAAAGCGCATGGCGAGGAAAGATTGCCGGCGCGGACCGACGCTTTGCGTGGGAACGGCGTCTTCAAGCAGGCGCGGCCAGAAGGATTGGATTTGCGAGGAGACCTGCTCGATGCTGGAACCGGGCTTGAGCCTGCCGGTGACGAAGAGAAAGAGGAGAGAACGATTGTTGAGATCGTTAAGTTGTGCGGCGCCGACAGGGATGGTGATCTCCGGCGGTGCGCCGACGATCATGCCGGTGAACCATTGGCGAGTGACACCGATGATAGTGAAGAGTTTTCCATCGATGCGGATGTCTTTGCCTATGATGGCGGGATCACCGCCAAAGCGTTGCTTCCAGAACTCGTAACCGATGACGGCGACCTGAGAGATTTGTGTGCCTTGCGTGTCGGCGGGAGAGATGAGGCGTCCTAGAAGCGGGCTGACGCCGAGGACGGAGTAGTAGTTTCCGGTGACGGAGTGAATGGGCGAGACGGAGAGGCTGCCGTTGGCTTCGACGTTGAAGCCGGCGCCGGCGCTCCAGGCACAGATGCCGGAGAAGGTGCGCTGTTGGCGCTCAAGCTCGGCGTACATGGGATAGGAGAGGGGGATGGTAGCGTTGCTGCGGTAGATTCCGGAGAGCTCGACGAGCTGCTCGGGGTGCGGCAGCGGGAGCGGACGGAAGACGAGCGCGTTAAAGACGGTGAAGACCGCAATCGCAGCGCCTATCCCGACGGCGAGAATGAGGACTACCGTGAAGGAGAAGGCAGGGGTTCGCGAAAATGCACGAAGTCCGTAGAAGGCGTCCTGACGAAGCGATGGCATAGTTGAAGTCTAATAGTTAGACGTCGAAGGGATCGTTCAGTTTTTGAAGAAGTTTTTGGCGAGGAAGAGAACGTTGGCGGGGCGCTCGGCGAGGCGGCGCATGAAGTAGGGGTACCACTCGGGGCCAAAGGGAATGTAGACGCGGACGCCGTAGCCTTCGGCCGCGAGGCGACGCTGCAGGTCGCGGCGGACGCCGTAGAGCATCTGGAACTCGAAGGCGTGCTTGTCGATCTTGTGCTTGTCGACGAAGTGGCGCATCTTGTCGACGATGGCTTCGTCGTGGGTGGCGATGCCGCAGAAGACGCCCTTGCCGGGCTGTGCGCTCGATGGCGGATTTGCGAAGGTGACCATGCGCTTCATCAGCTTGACGTAGTTGGCATCGACGTCGGCTTTGGAGGGGAAGGCTACTTCGGGGCCTTCTTTGTAGGCTCCCTTGCAGAGACGGATGCGAATTCCCTGCTCCAAGAGACGCTCGGTGTCGCTGTCGGTGCGGAAGAGGTAGGCCTGAAGTACGGTGCCGACGGCTCCGGGGAACTTTGCGGAGAGGCGCTCGGTCATGGCGATGGTGGCTTCGGTGTAGGGTGAGCCCTCCATGTCGATGCGGACGAAGGAGTGGACTGCGGCGGCGTGCTCGACCATCTCGCCTACGATTCGTTCGGCGAGGGCTTGATCGAAGTCCATGCCGACTTGCGAGAGTTTGACGCTGACGTTGGCGTTGAGCTTGCGGGCTTCGATGGCGTCCAGAAGCTGGTGGTAGATGCCGGCGGATTTTTGCGCTTCAGCCTCAGTGGTGACGGATTCGCCGAGCGAGTCGAGCGTGGCGGCGATGCCTTCCTGATTGACGCGCTGACAGGCTGCGAGGACAGCGTCGACAGACATGCCGGCGACGAAGCGGCTGGACATCTTGCGTCCGATGGAGGAGCGCTCGGAGAAGGAGCGCATGTCTTTGTTTTGAGAGAGAGCAATAAAGAACGAACGCAGCAAAATCCAATACCTCTGGCAACGCCTGGATGGCGCACAAAGGGTATTGTTTCACGCAACACGCGTTGTGCGCGAGTGCGGTATCGTTAGTTGCTCACTCGCCAGGGAGAGACGTTTTGCCATTTCCTGAGTTCGGTGATGGCCCATTGGTTCGATTTGTCTTTGTGGCAGGAGGTGCATGGGTTGGGGATGCCGGACTGCTGGGTTTGAATCGGCGAGATGAAGCGGAAGGTGTGGGCGCTGACGAAGTTGTCCTTGATGGTCTGCTCGATGCGCGGCATGTGACAGGCGATACACTGGCTTCCGGGGCTGTTTGCGGCGTGATGCGTGTGTTCCGGGATGGAGCCCTTGAGGCCTGCGGGGTTTTGGCCGGTGTGGCAGGCGAGGCAGACCTGGTTGCCGCGAGCGTTGAGGCTGGCGGGGTTTTCGTTGCTGTGAACCTGGTGGCAGTCGAAGCAGCGAATCTCGCGGTGGTACATGTTGCTTTGGATATAGTCGTTGCCCTGCATGCGGTTTTTGTGCGCGGTAAGATCGGCGAACTGGTAGAAGTTGGTTGTGCCGGGCTTGAGCTCTTCGAGCTTCCAGTAGTCGACGAGACGCTGGCCCACCTGGAAGCCGACGGGCCAATCGTAGTATTTGCCCTGGATGGGATTGCCTAGAGGCTGGCCCTGGCTGTGGCACTGGATGCAGGTGTCGTTGGCGCGGACAAAGTCGAGGCGGTATGGGTTGACTATGTTTTCCTTGGCGGGATGCGCGACGTGCAGGCTACCGGGGCCGTGACATTTTTCGCAGCCGACGTTCCACTCGGTGACCTGGCGGGTGTCGATGTTGTAGTTGACGGAGTGGCAGCCGTCGCAGAGCGGGCCGGTTGGGCGCTCCTTGTTGCTCTCGCCGTAGAACGGGACCCACCAGTCCGTTCCCTTCTCGACGTGGTATGGCAGCCAGATTTTTTTCTGCACGTCCCACTGCGCGGGCAGGACGAAGTAGTCGTCGCCGATCTTTGTGAAGTAGCGCTGCTTCCAGCGGCTGCCGTAGACGAAGGCAACCTGCTTGAGATCGAAGGGGCGCAGCGGATCGGCGTGGGTGAAGTCGCCGAGGACTGCGTCGGGATGGACGGCTGGGTCGCGTACGACGTTGGCCATGCGGGTCTGCTTCCATCCGGCGTACAGCGTGGCGTGGCAGCGCTCGCAGGTTTGGGAACCAACGTAATGAGCTGGGGCAGGATCTTGAGCGCAGGCAAACGAACGTCCCATGACGACGAGCGCGAGAAGGGACAATGCCTGGAGAAGGGAGAACCTCTCGGCCTTTCGCATTCCTCTATTTTGCCATTATCGGTTGCTACGCCGTTTCGTCTTCGATGGGCGCCGAGGGTGCATTGGTTTTAACGGAGGCGATGCCTTCGTCCGCGGAAGTGGACGCGGCGGTCGACGATCTCTCTATAGATTGGCAAAGTTCAGGTTTGTGGGATGCCAACTTGCGCCAGGGTCAGCGGGCTTTGGCGCCGGCTTTAACTCCGGCCTTAACCACTTGCTTGACCGGTTCGGTGACCATAGTGCTGGTGTCCTTCATGGCGGCGATGGCTTCGTCGTAGCGTCCGGCGATGGAGTTGGCGCGGATGCGGGCCATGTCTTCGAGCATCTTCATGCCGTCTTTGAGGTAGCTCATGCGGCTGCGCTCGTCGTGGCCCCAGGTGACTGGGACTTCGCGGACAACATATTTGAGCTTGCGGGCGATGAAGAGGATCTCCGGATCGAAGCCCCAGCGCTCGATGGTCTGGAGGCGGAAGATGATCTGCGCGGCGTCGCGTTTGAAGGCTTTGAAGCCGCACTGGGTGTCTTTGTAGGGCAGGCCCATGATGGTGCGGGTGACCCAGTTGAAGCAGCGGCCGAAGAACTGACGGTAGAGCGGCTGATGGATGGTCTGGCGGGTGCGGTCGAGCCAGCGTGAGCCGATGGCTACGTCGGCGCCGGACGTGATGGCGTCGAGGAGGCGCTGCGCCTCTTCCATGGGGGCGGAGAGGTCGGCGTCGGTGAACATGACGATGTCTCCGGCGGCCTGCAGAAGGCCGTTGCGAACGGAGTAACCTTTGCCCTTGTTTCCGGGGTTTTGCACGAGGTGGAGCCGGGGATGTTCGACCATCCAGCGCTGCACAATTGCGGCGGTATCGTCTTTGGAGCCGTCGTCAACGACGAGAACTTCAGCGTCCCAGCCCTGTTCAGCGATACAGGTGAGGACGCGATCCAGCGCATGCTCGATGCGGGCGCTCTCGTTGTACGCTGGAATTACGATACTTAGTTGCGGATGTGCCATAGCCGGTCGACGACCCTACACTTTCAAGGCTTGCTCTTTTATGCGGTTGCACAGAGGGCGTCGCCGTTCATCATACTGCAATAATTTGACGATTGGAATGGCCTTTCCGTTTCATTTTTTCCACTTGGGAGCGGGTTTTCCTGGCGCCGCAAGTGCTGTTACTGGTTGTCTTTTCCATCTGACGATTGCTGCTCAGCTTTGAAGCTAAGTCTTCAGATCGAGACCACGTCCCTGCTACACTCCGAAACATGCCGGAAGACTATGCAACACCACCGCCGCCACCACCGCCGCCAATTCCGACTTACCCCCGGGCCGCCGCGTATCCTCCGCCTCCTCCGTACTCTCAGGACTATGGTGCACCTCCTCCGCGGAGGCGATCGGCGTGGTTCTACATCGGCATCATCGGCGGATCGCTCGCTGCGGTTTTTCTTCTGATCTCGCTGCTGGTCTGGGGAACGATGCGCTCGATGGGCGATTCCGCGGGCTTTGGCCTGAGCTCGGACAGTATCGCCGTGATCGATCTGACGGGAGTTATTCTTTCGCCCGAGACGGTCAACAGCCAACTACGGAAGTTCGGGGACGATCCGTCGGTGAAGGCGATTGTGCTGCATATCAATTCGCCTGGAGGAGGCGCGGCAGCCTCGCAGGAGATCTATCACGAGGTGCTTCGCGTGCGGCAGGAGAAGCACAAGAAGGTCATCGCTTCGATTGAGTCGGTCGGGGCTTCGGGTGCATACTACATCGCCAGCGGATGCGACAAGATCTATGCGAACGACGCGTCGGTGGTGGGCTCGATCGGCGTGATTATGGAGTGGACCAACTACGGCGATCTGCTGCGCTGGGCCAAGCTGAAGAACGTCGTGATCCACGCCGGCGAGTTGAAGGACGCAGGCGATCCGAGCCGTGATTTGACGCCAAAGGAAGAGGCTTACTTTCAGTCGCTGGTGGATAACATGTACGGGCAGTTTATCCACGATGTCGCGACAGGACGGCATACATCGGACGAGAAGATCAAACCCTTGGCGACCGGGCAGGTGTGGACAGGGCAGCAGTCGTTGCCGCTGGGACTGATCGACAAGGTCGGCGGCTACCGGGTTGCGCTGATGGAGACGGCAAAGGATGTGGGAATCTCGGGGGAACCAAGTGTGGTTCGTCCGGCAAAGAAGAAGGTGGGACTGCTGTCGATGCTGGCTGACGACGGCGAGGACCTCTTTCCCAACCCGAGCCAACTGCTGGACCGGGCTCCGGGGTTCTACTTTATCTGGAAGTAAGACACGGTGGGTCAGCGTTTAGGTGTGCCTCTGGTCTCGTCGACCACTTGCGGACCACTGATGGGCTCCCAAAAAGGGGGCTCATTTTGTTGCAGACACTACCCTTTGGGCAGCTTTTGCATCCTACGGAACAAATGTTGATTTCCGGCACCCCTTGACGTCTTCCGCTTACTTATTCGGAGTCATCCTGTCTATAATCAACAAGAACCGATCTTTGATGCGGCCCCGGTAGCCCTCCCAAGCACGAAAGGAACTCATACCATGACTAAAGCCGACCTTGTAGACCAAGTCACTGCGATTGGCGACCTAACCCGTCGCGACGGAGAGGTGATCGTCGATACGCTCTTCGACGCTGTGATCGGAGCCCTGAAGTCAGGGGACAAGATTGAGATTCGCGGCTTTGGCAGCTTCCGGACACGGCAGCGCAATGCTCGCACGGGCCGCAATCCGAAGACCGGCGCCAAGGTTGACGTTCCGGCCAAGCGCGTTCCATTTTTCAAGCCGTCAAAGGAGCTGCGTGACTCGGTGAATCCGAACGGAGCCGTGAAGTCAAAGCCCGCTGCCAAGAAGTCCGATACCGATCGCATCGATCCTCATCATCCGCCGGCGATGTAGTTGACCGCATAAGTAAACGGACGAGCAGGTGCGCTGGCATCTGCTCGTTTTTTGTTTTGTGCGTCTTTGTTGTTGTGTTAATAATCGCCGTTCTTTATGGGTTACTCCGCGACTCCTTCGAGAACCACGGGCGATGCGGGTTCGGTGCCGAAGGCTCCCTCCCATTTCGCGACGATGACGCTGGCCAGGCAGTTGCCCGCTACGTTGATCGCGGTGCGCCCCATGTCGGCAACGGCATCGATGCCGAGGATGACGAAGATCGGTTCGGTTGGCAGGCGAAAGGTGGCAGCGGTTGCAAAGAGCAGAACCAGCACGGATCGTGGGACGCCTGCGACGCCTTTGCTGGTGACCATGAGCGTCAGCATCATCAGGATCTGCTGGCCGAGCGAGAGAGAGATGCCCGCGGCCTGGGCGACGAAGATGCTTGCCACGGCAAGGTAGAGGGTTGAGCCGGTGGAGTTGAAGCTGTAGCCGGAGGGAATGACGAAGGCCACGATGCGGCGAGGCACTCCGAATGCCTCCATCGACTCCATGGCGCTGGGGAGCGCGGCTTCGCTGGAGGAGGTCGCGAAGGCGATGGTCGAGGGTTCGGCGACGGCGGAGAGAAACCGCCGCAGCGGGACACGAAAGATCAGAGCGGATGGAACGAAGACAAGCAAGGCGAAGGCGATAAGCGCGATATACAACGTAAGCAGTAGTTTGCCGAGATTAATGAGGACGCCAAGTCCCATCTGTCCGACTGTAAAGGCCATGGCTGCGCCCACACCGATCGGGGCGAAGTACATGACAAGGTTGGTGAACTTGAACATGACTTCGCTGAGGCTTCCGAAGAAAGTCAGCATGGGGGTGCGTTTTTCGCCGCTCAGACAGGCAAGCGCGATGCCGAAGAAGATAGCGAAGACGGCGACCTGAAGAATCTGCCCTTCTGCTACTGACTTGGCGATGTTTTCAGGGAAAATGTGGAGGAGAAAATCCTGCCAGCGAATGGGGGCGGATGCGGGGATAGGTTCGCTTGAAGACGCTGAGGCGTGTAGGGTTAGCCCGACCCCGGCATGGCTGAGATTGATGGCGATGAGGCCGATGACGAGTGCGAGTGTGGTGGCGACCTCGAAGTAGAGGAGACTTTTGAGGCCCATGCGGCCGACACTCTTGAGGTCGCCGTGTCCTGCGATTCCGGTGATGAGTGTCGCGAGGATCAATGGTGCGACGATGGTCTTGATGAGGCGAAGGAATATGTCGCTGAAGACACGCAGGTTGACCGCGACTGCAGGAGCGTCGAAGCCGAGTTCCGCGCCTGCCACCATCGCGACAAAGATCCACGCGGTAAGCGAACGACGTTGCCATGCGAAGACTGAGAGTAACCCGATCGCAGCACAACGCAGAGCGATTCCGATATGAGAGAGCGGTTGCTGGGCCAGTCCTAACGCGATACCGGCGGGGAATAAAACCATGGCCGAAAGCAACAGAAAGCGTTCCGATTTCGTCTTAAGCATCAGGTGCGAAGAATATCAGTCTTCCGCCGAAACTACTCTCCCTGCGGCCCGATTTCAGTCGCTGATAGCATAATCAACATGGCACGTCACGTAATGTTTTGCTTGTTTTCCTGCGTCTTTGTTGCGAGTACTCTGGTCGCCCAGAGTCCGGCCGCAGCGCCCGCTTATGACGTTCTCGCACAGTCCTCCGGCATCATCACCAACCCTCTCGCGCAACCGACTTTGAGCCCCGGCGTCCTGCAGTTGATGGAGCTGGAGGGACGTTTTGCGCAGGCAGTCGCAGCCGGTGGAGGCAAGGCCTTCGCAAGTTGGTTTGCAGACGACGCCGTGACGTTGAACAACGGGAAACCAGCAGTTCTCGGCCACACGGCCATAGCGGCTGCGGCACAGTGGGATCCAAAGACTTATCAGCTCACCTGGATGCCGCAGGGCGCGCAGATGGGGCCCTCCAACGACATGGGTTTCACGTGGGGGCACTACGAAGGACGCTCCAGAGACAAGAACGGCGAGCCCGTTGTGATCTCGGGCCGCTACTTCACGGTATGGAAGAAGATGCCCGATGGATCGTGGAAAGTAGCCTTGGATGCAAGCGCAAATGAGCCTCCCGCTGCCGGCGAGTGCTGTGCTCTGCCAAAGCCGTAACTTATTGCTGACACAAAAGTAGGAGTGCGCAAAGATTTGCATATCCCTACGATTGATTAGTCGAAATGAATGCACTTTTAGTCAAAGACGAAGCTCTGCGGATTGAAGCCCTCCATCAATACGAGGTGCTCCATTCTGCGCCTGACCCTGTGCTTGACGACCTGACCCAGCTGGCGGCGCAGATCTGCGATACGCCGGTCGCCGCGGTCTCGTTTGTCGGCTCGGACCGGATTTGGATCCGTTCCCGTATTGGCATGGATTCGGTCGAGCTTTCGCTCGGCAGCCTTCCGTGTGAGACGACTATTCTCGGCGACACCGTTTACGAAATTCAGGACACGCGCAACGACCCCGACTATACGCCTGAGGGCATTCTGCTCGAAGGCCGCAACTATCGCTTTTACGCAGGCGCTCCGCTGACCACTCCGGCCAGCGTGAACATCGGCGCTTTGCTTGTGCTTGACGTACATGCTCGCGTGTTGACGCCGGCGCAGTCCTCCGCGCTGGGCATCCTGAGCAGACAGGTGATCAACCGGCTCGAACTCAATGGACGCATTCTGCAGATGGACCGCGCGGCGCGGTCACGGCAGCGAGTTGAGTCTGCACTGACGGTTGAACGCAACTTCGTCTCCGCGGTTCTCGATACGGTAGGCGCGCTGGTTGCCGTCTTCGATCCGGCAGGGCGCATCGTTCGCTTCAACCGCGCCTGCGAGATCGCTTCGGGTTATGACTTCGCTACGCTGGTGGGACGTTATGCGTGGGACAAGCTGATTCCGCGGCAGGATATTCCGGAGGCCATCGAGACGTTCGAGCGGCTTCGCTCGGGCCAGTTTCCTGCCAACTTTGAAAACCAGTGGCTGAACCGCGACGGCACCCTGCGGCGCATTGCGTGGTCGGCCACGGCGCTCACCGATTCGCAGGGACAGGTGGCCTTCATCATCGCAACCGGCATTGACGTGACGACGCAGCGCGTGGCCGAGTCGACTCTGCGCGAGAGCGAGGCCCGGTACCGGCAGTTGGTCGAAGGCTCGCTTGGCATGGTCTGCACACATGATCTTCGCGGCAAGCTGCTGACCATCAACACGCACGGCGCGGAGATGATCGGCCGCACTGTTGAGGAGATGACTGGCCGCAATCTCGCGGAGTTTATCGAGCCGGAGAAGCGAGATTCATTTCCTGCGTATCTGCAAAAGATCGGCGAGACCGGCGAGGCGCAGGGAATGCTCCATCTCATGCATGCCGCCGGCGATGTTCGCGCTGTTGCGTACAGGAACAAGCTGATTGTTATTCCTGGGCGCGCGCCGTACGTGCTTGGATTCGGCGTCGACATCAGCGAGCAGGTTCGCGCGGAGGGACGTCTGCGCACGCT
>Ga0208193_1000034_pt1 | contig 100510 bp, 99 predicted proteins | sample June2015DPH_17_2_FD_184716 | JGI IMG/M metagenome (GOLD analysis project Ga0208193, IMG submission 184716) | Peatland microbial communities from SPRUCE experiment site at the Marcell Experimental Forest, Minnesota, USA - June2015DPH_17_10... | ecosystem: Environmental > Terrestrial > Soil >...
TTCGCCGATCTCGGTGATCGCGGACGACGCCCGCAAGTTCTACGCCATGCAGTTCCACCCCGAGGTGGTGCACACGCCGGACGGCGCCAAACTGATCCACAATTTCGTCCGCAAGGTCGCAGGGCTGGCCGGCAACTGGACCATGGGCGCCTTCCGCGAGGCGGCGATCGAGAAGATCCGCGTCCAGGTGGGCAAGGGCAAGGTGATCTGCGGCCTCTCCGGCGGGGTCGATTCGGCCGTGGCGGCCGTGCTGATCCATGAGGCGATCGGCGATCAGCTCACCTGTGTGTTCGTCGATCACGGTCTGCTCAGGCTGAACGAGGCCGAAACCGTCGTCGACCTGTTCCGCCATCACTACAATATCCCGCTGGTTCACGTTGATGCGTCGAAGCAATTCCTGGGGGAGTTGGAGGGCGTTACCGACCCTGAACAGAAGCGCAAGACCATCGGGCGCCTCTTCATCGACGTGTTCGAGGCGGAAGCCAAAAAGATTGGTGGCGCGGAGTTTCTCGCGCAAGGCACGCTCTATCCCGACGTGATCGAAAGCGTATCGTTCACTGGCGGACCGTCGGTGACGATCAAGAGCCACCACAATGTCGGCGGTCTCCCTGCGCGCATGAACATGAAGCTGGTCGAGCCGTTGCGCGAACTGTTCAAGGACGAGGTGCGCGTGCTCGGGCGCGAACTCGGCCTGCCGGAGATTTTCGTCGGCCGGCATCCGTTCCCCGGACCGGGGCTCGCGATCCGCTGCCCCGGCGACATTACCCGCGAAAAGCTCGACATTCTGCGCAATGCGGACGCGGTTTACATCGACCAGATCCGCCAAGCTGGCCTTTACGACAAGATCTGGCAGGCCTTCGCGGTGCTGCTGCCGGTGAAGACCGTGGGCGTGATGGGCGACGGGCGGACGTATGAATATGTCGTGGGCCTGCGCGCGGTGACCTCGACCGACGGCATGACCGCGGACTTCTATTCCTTCGACATGAAATTCCTCGGCGAAACCGCGACCCGCATCATCAACGAGGTCAAGGGCGTCAACCGCGTGGTCTATGACGTCACGTCAAAGCCGCCGGGGACGATTGAGTGGGAGTAGGGGGCATGAGCCCGGCGGTGCACATGGCGGTCAAGCTCCTCGGCGCAGGTGCGATCTCACGAAGTCGGCCAGTTCTGACGATCTGTAAACCCTAGTCTCGGTGAGGATCAAAATGTCGGTCATGCCTCGTCCAATTAGACCCATTGCTATTTCGTGAGCATCCTGCGGCGTTGCCGCTTGCTCGGTTACGTGATCTTCTCCCGGTTTCAACGTACGGGCCTGAATAATGAACGCCATCGCGCCCTCCATGTCTGGGCTACAAAAGCGTGACCGTGGGGGCGCTTAAAGATTCGTTTACGGCGACCGACTGTACCTGCAGCGGGTCCAACATCGCAGGGCTAGACTGACGGCACCGGCCCCCCGCGCGGGTCCCGTCCACCGCGCCATAATCCGATGGGGCGTGTCGCGCTTGCTATCCATCATTGAAATTGAAAGAGTTTCAGATGCCGTTACCTTTCAAGAACGGCAACTGGAGGGTTCGGGCGGCCCGGAGCGATGGAGATCCTAGCGATGACAACTGAGAAGAACCCCGTGGACCTAACGCTGGACGAAAAAAGGGAACGTCATGAAGCAGATGTAGAGGCATGGCTAATGGAAGGTATTGCTCTCGACAAACGCGAGCAAGCTTTCAAGGCGAAGTACGGCCTCGTCCTTAATCGTTCGGAACTTGATAATCTGCCATCTGAAGCACGTAAAGAGTGGACAGGCATCTACCTCGCCCAGCAAAAGCATGTGAGCGAGGGAAAAGTTCTCCAATTGGTGTCCCGAGCTATTGAGAAACAAGGCCGGATGCCCGGTATAGGCGGCTTTATCGGACGCCTCTTCGGCTGGGGCCGCAGACCCGGATCATACAAAGTAGAATTACGGTGACAGTGCACTTAATTTTGTATAGGAGCTTACACACTTTCTTCGAACCTATTTGTCAGAGTCAAATGCACTGTCACCGTAATTCCGATCCCGCTGGCTGTCAGCCGTAGAAGTTCGCCTCAACGTGTTTCGTTACGACGGCCGGCGAAACGGATTGACGATCCGCAACCCTTCCTTCAGCGCCAAGCCGTGCTGCATATCTTCCGACCATAGCGTGTCGCAGCCGGCGTGAAGCGCTGAAGCTGCGATCATCGCGTCGTAGGTGGAAAGGCCGTATCGCTCGGCAATTCCAAGGCCGGTCTCGTGAGCTTCGACTGTGAGGGGATGAACCGTCAATAGGTCGCGTAGCATGTTGAGCAACGCGTGCGTCTCGTCCCATGACATGCGCATCTTCCGGCGCGCAACGTTGGCGAGTTCGTTGAGAACCTGCACGCTAATGGAGCCGCCCTTGGCAATCGCCGCCTCCGCCCGATCGGCCTTCTTCGCATCGCCTGAGGCGAGGTAAACGAGAACGTTGGTGTCGAAGAAGCTAACGGGCATTCGCCTCGTCCCTGTCGAACTTGAAATCGGCAGGGAGACGGCCGCGGAAGGCGCGTAAGCGTTTCAACAGTTCGCCGCGTCCGGGTTTGCGTGTCACGCCGAACCGCCGGCCATCCGCGATGTGGATTTCGATCTCGTCGCCTTCCTTGAGTTTGAGTGCTTCAACGACAGCAGCAGGCAAGCGGACCGCGAGACTGTTTCCCCACTTGGCAACTTGCATGGCCTCACCCTCGATTGATATACAATTACAAAATTGTATATCTTAGATGCTCGAAGGTCAAGGGCGTCAACCGCGCGGTCTATGACGTCACGTCAAAGCCGCCGCGGACGATTGAGTGGGAGTAGGAGCCACCTTCGGCGCTAAACCGACACACCGATCAAGGTCGTCGATACAAACAATCTGGTCTTGAATGAGCGAAAAGTAGAGCGATCGCGCCTTCGTAAAAGCTTGTCCGACCCAAGGAAGCGCCCCGGCTAGCTTTGATAGCTTCTTTGCCCTTGCAGCTAGCGCTTTCGCACCGGCTTTACCTCGTTGAGCGAAGCTGGTCGCATCCTGGTCGAGCCATTCCATGTTCTCGAACAGAGCCGACTTCACGTCATCGAGCGAATTCAATCCAAACAGGGATACGTAGGAATACCTGGTAAAGGGCAGGCCGCCCGCTTGTCGCAATTGATCGAGAGCTTGTCGCCAAAGGAAAGTCTTTCCGACGCCCCACGCGCCATTGATGCACAGCACTCCGGGATCGCTTCCCTTCAGAAAGCGAATGATTGCCGATTTTGTTGTTTCGGCAGATGCTGTCATCCAGCGTGTCCGGCGAGGGCTTCAAGAGTACCGAGCAAGTATCGCAAAGTCTGCCCTTCGAGATTGTGGCACTACTTAAGATAGATGCGCAATAGTTGCGCGACTAAATCGCGGATCACCATTCACCCCTGATACGCAAACAGCTCGATCGGGTCGTTGAAGCCGCGCACGGGATATTCGCCGACGCGTTCTAACTCGAACTCGCTTTTGACGAGATCGGCAAACGCGCGCGACAGCAGCACGTTTTTTCCCAATTGCTTGGTGAGCGCCTCCAGGCGTGAGGCCATGTTGACCGCGGGGCCGATGACGGTGAAGTCGAGGCGGGTGGTCGAGCCGATATTGCCGTACATGACGTCGCCGACATGGACGCCGATGCCGTAATTGAGCGGCGCATGACCGGCTTCGCCGGTCTTCTTGTTCAGCTCGATCATGGCCTGACGCGCCTCGGTCACGGCGCGCAGCAGATTGGCGCAAGCATCCGGCTGGTCGAGCGGGAAGATCGCAAGCAGGCCGTCGCCGATGAATTTCAGGATTTCCCCGCCATGCCGCGCAATCGGCTCCGACATCGCGTCGAAATAGCCGTTGAGCAGATCGATCACGTCGTCGCGCGGCCAGTTGTCCGAGATCTTCGTGAAATCTCGGAGGTCGCAGATCATGATGGCGGCGTGAACCGTCGTGCCCGTTCCGCGCCGCGTCGCGCCGGCCAGAATGAGTTCGCTGGCATGCGACCCGACATAGGTCTCCAGCAGCGTCCGCGCCAGGCGGTTCTTGACACGGATTTCGCTGACCAGCGCCAGCACGGGCACCAGTTTTAAAAGGCTCGCGATCTGCGCTTCGTCGAAACCGCCCGGCTGGTCGGTCGCAAAGGTCACGACGTGCCGCTTGCCGAGCGTATGATACAGCGGCCACGCCACATAGTCGGTGAGGCCCATCGCTCGCATCTCGTCATAGACGGCGTGCTTGCGGCCGAGCGCGGGATCGGTTGTGAGATTCTCGCGCACTTCGGTCGCGCCGTCATGGATTTCGGAGACCGGGCTGCCGATGTATTGGGGCCGTCCCCTGACATCGTGGTCCGCCCGCGTCATCTCGGGCTCGCGCATGCCGTCGGCCCACATGATCTTGGCGCCAAGCCATTGCGGATGCTGGATCACAACATGCAGCGTCGCGCGCTTGAGCGGGATGCCGGCGCGCTGCAATCGGATGCACATCTCGGCAAAGATATTGTCGATGAAGCGCTCCTCGCGCGCGTCGTTGGTCAGCCAGTGCAGGACGTCGCTGTCGGAATAGGCGGTGGCGGGTGTGATGTTGGGCGGCGCGTTCATGTCTTGCTCCGGACGGGGCGGTGCAGGATATGTCGTGTCTCGGTGGGGTGGCGTCAATGGACTCCTGAGATCGGGCAGGGCCAGTACCGTTCCCCGGACGCTGCGCGATGCGCCACGAAGCGGCGTGTTGCGCTGCTGCTGATCCGGGGGCCATCGTCCCTGGCGGGTCAAGAATGGGTTCCGGATCTGCGTCGCGTCATGTCATGCCGCGCCGCGTCCGGGACACGAGGCGAAGCCGGCAAATCAAGTTGCGCCAAAAATCGAATTTCCAAAACGCGATCAACGCTGAGTCTATTGTCCAGTCCTGCGCGCAAAAATATTTCGTTTCACCCGTCGGGCAAATCATCTCTATCAACTCGGGCCGTCCCGCCTCATCAAGAGGGACGTTGGCCATCGTCACGAACGTTGGGCGGGATGCGGTGGACGCGAAGGCGCCGAAAGACGAACGGCGCCTTTGCCCGGCGAAGCCTTTTGGCGAAGACGGGCGATCGCGGACGGCGAAGTCGTGTGGTCTCGATGCCTCGACGCTGGCGTCAACCGGCCGATGATGCCTGGCGCATCACGGCGGGGATGGTGACAAAAAAGCCCGATCACCAGAGAGAGCACGAAGTAACCCGTTAAAACCATTGCGCAGGGAAGGCCGGAAGCGATCCGGTGAACCTGTGGTGGCTAACTCGTATGTTTTTCATTTTTACATACGAGGCTGCGGGCGCATCAGACGCCCGGTCTTCCCTGCGCCCTCTCTCTGGAGGGACAAGGTCCGTGCATCACCTGGGCGCGATCCCTGCCGCGGGATCGACGGCGCATGCTTGTTCGACGGATATCGCGCCTCTTTATTTTCCTGTCTTGGTTGCAAGTCAAAATGAGATCGCGTTATCTTGAACGGCGCGACATCATTGCAATCGCACTGCCGCGGCGCGGTTCGTGTCTTCAAGATTTCATCAAGAGACAAATTTCCGGAGGATTTGGTGCGAAAATTCTTGGCCGCCGCGAGCGTCGCGCTGTTTGCCGTATTTGGATCGTTGACTGCATTTGCTCAATCCTCGCCGCCGAGCGAAGCCTCGAGGCAAGCGGAATTGGAAGCTTCCTGGCAAGCCGCCGGCAAAGCCGGCACCAGCGGCCCCAGCGACATCGCCCTGATCGACAAGGCCACGCTAAAACTTCCGAAAGATTACTTTTCGTACCGAAGGCCGAAGGCGCGCGTATCTTGCGGGCGCTCGGCAATGTCGTCGACGAGACGGATCTGATCGGGCTTGTGCTCGGCGAGCGCCAGAGCGACCAGTGGATTGTGGTGATCCGCTACATCAAGGAAGGATACATCAAGGACGACGACGCCAGGAACTGGAACGCCGACGAACTCCTGAAAAACATTACCGAAGGGGTCGCGGAGGCGAACCAGGATCGCGTGGCGCGGGGGTTTGCCGAATTGCAGGTGATCGGCTGGGTCGAGCCGCCGGCCTATGACGCCGCGACCCATCGCCTGGTATGGTCGATGCTGGCCAAGGACAAGGGCGAACCGGACAGCGCGCCGAAGGGCATCAACTACAATACCTATGCGCTGGGGCGCGACGGTTACTTCAGCCTGAACCTGCTGTCCAACTCGACACAGATCGCCGGCGACAAGACGGCGGCCCGTGAACTGCTCGCCGATCTCACCTACAACAGCGGCAAGCGCTATGAGGACTTCAGCGCGACCACCGATCGCATTGCCGAATATGGGCTTGCGGCGCTGATCGGCGGAATTGCGGTCAAGAAGCTCGGCCTGCTGGCGCTTGGGACGGCGCTGGTACTCAAGTTCGCGAAACTCATCTTCATCGGACTGGCGGTAGTCGGCGCCGGCATCATGAGAATCTTCCGCCGCAAACCGCGTGACCCTGCGGGCGGGGCGGCGTGAAGCTCCTTTTCCTTCTCCTCGCGGGCCTCAAATGGGGCAAGCTTGCCACCAGCGGCGGCAGCATGTTGCTGTCGCTGGCCGTCTATGCCGCGATCTGGGGTTGGCAATACGCCACGGGCTTTATCGGATTGTTGTTTGCGCACGAGATGGGGCACTACATCGCGGCGCGCCAGCGCGGCCTCAATGTCGGGGCGCCGGCCTTCATTCCGTTTGTCGGTGGCTGGATCGCGCTGAAGGACCAGCCGGTCGAAGCCTATGTGGCGCTCGCCGGTCCCGTGGTCGGGACGATCGCTGCGCTCATCGTGTATCTGTGGGCGAGGTCGGATGATAGCGGTCTGCTGCTGGCGATCTCCTATTCGGGCCTGTTCCTCAATTTGTTCAATCTGCTGCCGATCTCCCCGCTCGATGGTGGCCGGGTGACGGCTGTGCTCAGCCCGCGAATCTGGTTTCTCGGCGTGCCGATCCTGCTCGCGTTGATGTTTTACCGGCCGAGCCCGATGCTCATTCTCGTGGCGGTACTCGCAGCCCCACAACTCCTGAAAGCGTGGCGGTACGATCCCAATGCGCCGGAAAACCTGGCCTATTACGGGGTCCCGTTCCAGACCAAGCTCGAATATGGAGGCGCCTATCTGGCACTCGCCGCGCTGCTCGCGGTCATGACCTACGATGTTCATGAGATGTTGAGCCGGTTCGCGCGCCCTGTGGTGTGAATGGAATCGTTGCGAACGGGAAACGCATCATCAACGAGGTCGATAGCGTCAACCAAGTGGTCTATAAACCTGCGAGAAGGGAACAATTCCCATGCCCCGGAAAGCGATCAATCTCCTGCAAAAATTCAAAATGTTCGACGAGCAATGGTCGCCTAAGGTCATTGCCGAAATGAACGACTATCAGTTCAAGATCGTCAAACTGTCCGGCGATTTCATCTGGCACGATCACAAGGATACCGACGAAACCTTTATCGTCATCGAGAGCGATCTGCGGATCGATTTTCGCGACGGATCGGTCGACATTTCCGCAGGCGAGGTGTTTGTTGTGCCCAAGGGCGTCGAGCATAAGCCTTTTGCCAGGGAGGAAGTGAAGCTGCTGCTGACCGAACCGCGCGGCGTTCTGAACACCGGCGAGGAAGCCAGCGAACGCACTGCCGAGAACGACGTCTGGATTTGATAGCAACGATTTCGAAAGAGCACCATGAATTCATCGGAACAGATCGACAAACTGATTGCAGGAATCGCGGACTGGCGTGGCAAGACCTTGGGCGCCCTCCGCAAGACGATTCTCGCGGCCGATCGGGAGATCGTCGAGGAATGGAAGTGGATGGGAAGCCCGGTGTGGTCGCGCGACGGCATCGTCTTGGTTGGCAACGCCCACAAGGGCAAGGTGAAGCTCACCTTCATGTATGGGGCGAAGCTCGCCGACCCGGACAAGCTCTTTAACGCCGGCTTCAACGGCAATGAGCGGCGCGCGATCGATTTTTTCGAGGGCGACAAGGTCGACGCGCCGGCGCTGAAAAATCTGATCCGCACGGCGATCGCGTACAATCAGGCCAGGAAATCGAAAAAGAAAGCGCCAGCGGCGAAAGCAGCGAAAGCGAGCAAAACTAAAAAGAAGTAGATCTCATGTCCGACAAACCCGTTGCCGAGCGTTTGCAGGTCAAGGGCGATCGCCGCCTCGCGGTGATCGGCGCCTCCGCCGCGCTTGAAAAAGCCATCGGTGCTAACAAGGCGCGCGGCGATGCAGCGAGCGCCGATGTGGTGCTTCTCTTTGCGCCGGATCGCGCAACTCTTGAGAAAGCTCTACCGAAGCTGCTCAAGACCATGACGCCCACCGCGATCTTTTGGGTCGCGTATCCCAAGCTGTCATCGAAACTCGCGGCCGACCTGAGCCGAGATGTCATCCATGCGCTGGCGCCAAAGCATGGTCTGGATACGGTGAGCCAGATCGCCATCGATGAGGACTGGTCGGCTCTGCGCCTGAAGCGTCTCAAATAGGTGGGAAAATCTTTGTCGGCCTGTCGGTTCCCGGGGGTTCCGTTCGTCCTCTGGTCAGACCGGACTGGAAGGGAGAACGGGAATGACCAATTCGCACTATCGCTGGGTGATCGTCGCGGCCGGGGGCTTGCTCGGCTGCGTCGCGATCGGAGGCATGTTTTCGCTGCCGGTGCTGCTACAGCCGATCGCGCGGGATACCGGCTGGTCCGTCACCGGCGTATCCAGTGCCATGACTATCGGCTTTCTCGCGATGGCCATGACCAGCATGATGTGGGGCACCTTGTCCGACCGGTACGGGCCGCTGCCGGTGGTTTTGACCGGTTCGGTGGTGATCGCGGCAAGCCTGGCGCTCGCGAGCCAGGCGAAGTCGCTGCTCGCCTTTCAATTCTTGTTCGGTGTGATGGTCGGCGGCGGCACGTCCGCGATCTTTGCGCCGATGATGGCGAGCGTCACCGGCTGGTTCGACACCCATCGCGGCCTTGCGGTGTCGCTGGTATCGGCCGGCATGGGAATGGCGCCGATGACCATGTCGCCGCTGGTCGCCTGGCTGGTCTCCTCCCACGACTGGCGCACTACCATGCTGATCTTAGCCGGCGTCGTGGCCGCGATCATGATTCCGGTTTCGCTGCTGGTGCGCCGACCGCCCGCGCTTGATGCCGCTGCTGTCGCGCCGGCCGCCAACAGCCCGCCGCAGATGTCGCTCGGGGAGGCGCTGCGTTCGCCGCAATTCATCATTTTGCTCGCGACCAATTTTTTCTGCTGCGCGACGCATTCCGGCCCGATCATTCATACCGTGAGCTATGCCGTCAGTTGCGGGATCCCGATGATCACGGCGGTGACGATCTACAGCGTGGAAGGCCTCGCCGGATTGGGCGGCCGTCTCGCCTTCGGTTTGCTCGGCGACCGCTTTGGCGCCAAGCGCGTGCTGGTGACCGGCCTGTTATTGCAGTCGTTCGGCGCACTGGGTTACGTCTTCGTGCAACAATTGGCGGAATTCTACGCCGTGGCCGCACTGTTCGGCTTCATCTATGCCGGCACCATGCCGCTTTATTCAGTGCTGGTGCGCGAGAACTTTCCGCTGCGCATGCTCGGCACCGTGATCGGCGGGTTGGCGATGGCCGGCGGCCTCGGCATGGCGACAGGACCCATCGCCGGTGGTTTGATCTATGACACGTTCGCCAGCTACGCATGGCTCTATATCGGCTCCTGGGCCGTCGGGCTCGGCGCCTTCTTTATCATCCTGACATTCCGGCCTTTCCCCAAGGTCGCGGCGCAGCCCGCGGCCATGCCGGCGTAGGCGGCCCGCCCTGAGCGCGCCGGCCGGAAAACGCCGTCGGGTTGGTCCGCCAACCCGGCGGCGAAATTTTTCCGGCAGGTCTGACTCCTTTTCGGCCTCTCAAACGTCCTGGCTATATCGGAACGCCTACAAAGGGGAGATATGAGATGGTCGATATCTTGCACAAAGTCGGGATCAAATCGTCGTCGCTGGATGACGTCTATCAGGCGTTGACCACGATCAAGGGTCTTTCCGGCTGGTGGACGTCAGATACGCGCGGAGAAAGCAGGGCCGGTGGCATCATTCAGTTCCGCTTTGGCGCCGGCGGCTTCGACATGAAGGTTCTCGAACTCGACAGCGCGAGGCGCGTCGAATGGCTGGTGGTGGACGGGCCGCAGGAATGGCTTGGCACGAAGGTGATTTTCGAACTCAGGCAGGAAGCCGACTGGACCATCGTTCTATTCAAGCATCATGGTTGGAAGGAACCGGTCGAGTTCATGCACCATTGCAGCACCAAATGGGCCGTCTTTCTGTTGAGCCTGAAGTCGCTGCTTGAAACCGGGAAGGGGTCGCCCGCGCCAAACGAGATCAAGCTCGACAGCTGGGAATGATCGCCCAGAACGAGCGTAGCCGCACTCGTTGATTTCGTTTCCGCGCCCCAACCGTCTTACCTTGCCCCACAGAGGAACACGCTCATGAATCTCCGCGATCAGAAAGTTGTCGTCACCGGTGGAAGCCGCGGCCTTGGCCTTGGATTGGTCGAGGCACTGGTCGAACATGGCGCCAAAGTGACGATGGTGGCGCGCGATAGCGATACACTCGCGGCGACGCGCGAGCGGTTAGGCGTTACGGTGATCGCCGCCGACATTACGGATGAAGCCGCAGCTCACCGCATTCTGGGTGAAGTTCATCCGGACATTCTCGTGCTTAACGCCGGCGCCAAGCCGGCGATGGGCCGGCTGGACCAGTTGAACTGGCAAGATTTCAGCGCGACGTGGGAGACCGATGTCAAGGGCGGACTCTATTGGATTCAGGCGGCGCTGAAGACGCCGCTCAAATCCGGCAGCCGCGTTCTCGTTGCCTCCAGCGGCGCAGCGAGGGACGGCTCGCCGCTTTCCGGCGGCTATGCCGGCGCCAAGCGGATGCTGTGGCTGATGGCGAAATATGCCAACGGCATCTCGGTGCAGAGCAAGCTCGGCATTCGCTTTCAGGCGATCGTGCCAATGCAGGTCATCGGCGATACCGGCGTGGGTGAGGCCGGCGCCGACGCCTATGCGGGCGCGATGGGCATCGGACGCGACGCGTTCCTGGCGCGCTTCGGGGCGCCGATGCCGCCGCGCGAATTTGGCGAGAAAGTTGTTTCGGTGCTTGAGGACCCGGCCTACGCTGACGGTGTGGCATTCGGGCTCAAGGGTGACACGGGAATAACCGTGATCGAGGGAGCGGCGGCTTGAAGGCAGGACCATCCTCGCAGAACCGCGACCGCCGGGAGGAGCTTCTGGCGCTGACCGGCGAGTTGCGCGGCGAATTGCACCGCTATTGCGCGCGGCTGATGGGATCGGTGATCGACGGCGAGGACGTCGTGCAGGATACGCTCGCCCGCGCGCTGGTGGCGCTCGACCACGTCGGGGAAACGCCGCAGTTGCGGCCATGGCTGTTTCGAATTGCCCATAATCGCGCGCTCGACCTCCTGCGCAGCCGAACCGTGCGCAAGGCGGAGCCGATCGAAGCAGCAATCGATATCGCCGATGAAGCCAACCCTGACCCGATGGAGGCCTTGATGCGTCAGGAAGCGGTCGAGACCGCCGTATCACGCTTTGCCGAGCTTCCCCTGCTTCAGCGCAGCGTCGTGATTCTCAAGGACGTGCTTGACGAGTCGCTCAAGGATATCGCCGAACTGCTCGATCTGACGGTCGATGCCGTGAAGGCCCATCTGGCGCGGGGACGCGCGCGTCTTCGCGAAATCAATGCGCAAGCCGCCACACCTGCCGAAGCAAGGCCTGCTTCCGCGGCAGTTGCAAGCTATGTCGCGTTGTTCAACGCGCAGAACTGGGATGGCCTGCGCGCGCTATTGGCTGATGACGTCAGGCTTCATCAGTCGACCTATCCGGTTCGCGTTGGGGCCGCGGATGTCGGCATGTTCTTCACGATTTACGCCAAATTCGAAGGCCTGAAGCTCGCACCGGCCTGGGTTGAGGGCCGCGAAGTGATCGCGGTGTTCGAAAACAGCGCCGATCCGAAACCCAGCTACTTCATGTGGGTTGAATGGCGCGACGGCCGGATCAGCTTCATCCGCGACTACCGCTACGCCCGTTACATCGTGAACGGCGCGGAGCTCACGTTGGCGGCGGATAGCCATGCCGCTGACCACGGCAGTTGACTTGCACCGGTTGAAACCCATATCCAGCAGCGGGTTTCACTGACCGGGGCAAGGAATCGATGGCACGCGTGCGCTGTATCACCGAAATGGGCATGGGCGTCGACGTTCACGGCAGGGACGCGACCAAGGCGGCCAAACGCGCGGTGTCGGACGCGATCCGCCATTCCAGCCTCGGCTTCTTCCGCATGCTCGGCAAGACCGCCAACGACATGTTCGTCGATGTCATGATCGCCGTGCCGAACCCGGAAGACGTCGACACCGAGGCGGTAGCGAAGGAACTGCCTTACGGGACGAAAAAAGTGACCGCGGTCAAAGGCGGTCTCGAAATCCCGTCCGAGAGCGGTAACGATCCCATTCTGATTGCCAACGCGGCCGTGATCGTCAGCTTCGACGACGGAAAATAAGCCGCGGGTTCAGCCCGTGCAGAGAGTGAGCTATTGATGTCTGATCTTTCCGCTTTCCCGATCACCAAACGCTGGCCGGCGAAACATCCGGACCTGCTTCAGCTCTATTCGCTGCCGACGCCGAACGGCGTCAAGGTTTCGATCGCGCTGGAAGAGATTGAGCTACCCTACGAGGTACATCTCGTCGACTTCAATAGGGACGATCAAAAGACACCGGAATTCCTGTCGCTCAATCCGAACGGCAAGATCCCCGCGATCATCGACCCGAATGGGCCCGGCGGCAAACCGCTCGGTCTGTTCGAGTCCGGCGCGATCCTGCAATATCTCGCCGAGAAAACCGGCAAGCTGCTGCCGGCCGATGCTGCGCGCCGTTACCAGACCATTCAATGGCTGCACTTCCAGATGGGCGGCATCGGGCCGATGTTCGGTCAGGTCGGCTTCTTCCATAAATTCGCGGGCAAGGAGATCTCCGACAAGCGGCCGCTCGAGCGTTATGTAAATGAATCGAAGCGCCTCCTGGGAGTCATGGAATCCCGCCTTGGCGGACGACAGTGGATCATGGACGACGAATACACCATTGCCGATATCTCGATGCTCGGCTGGGTGCGTAACCTCGTCGGCTTTTACGGCGCGCGCGAACTGGTTGCCTTCGATGACTTCCGCCACGTCTCGGCCTGGCTCGATCGTGGCCTGGCGCGCCCGGCAGTCAAACGCGGCCTGGATATTCCGAAACGGCCGTAAGGCACGTTATCGCTAGCCGCACTCGGAAAATTCCGCCGGCTTCGCCGAATACGACCAGCCATCCGGCAAAAAATTCCCACTGCATTCTGCGAAAACAACCAAAGGATGTATGTAAAATCAGCGTTTCTTCTTTGGCATATCGTTTGCTTTGTCGCCGGTTGCGTGAAGTACGCAATGCATCTTTCGAAAGTGAGAAACGCCGGTTATGACGACGATTACAGGCTTTGGTGTCCTTCCACCATTCTTGTCCCGCTCTTCTCAAACACCTGCGCCTGAGGCTGTACCGCAAAGTCTGGATGCGTCCGGCGCGACAGGTGCGGACAATGCCAGCACGCCGCAGTCCGCCGCAGTTCCAGTCCCGACGGGGTTCTCGGCCGCGCCAAGGCTTTCATCTGACGTGATCGGGGCGCTGATCGCGAGCCAGGCCCAACAAACGGCGGCCACCTCGGGCTCGGGCGCCACCGGTCAGGCGACTAACTCGTCCGGTGCGTCGGCGACCAACGGCCAGACAACCACCTCCGCCAATTCCTCGTCGGGACCGCCGACCTTGCAGCAGATCGCGGGGCAATTCGACCTGCAAAGCATGACCTATCAACAAGAGCAACAACTCGAGGGCGAACTGGTCTCGTCCGGTGCTTTGACACAACAGGATGGCCAGCACTTCATGGGTCTGAATACAATGGTCGACGTGTTCAACAGCGAGCATTTCAAGCTCATCAACGGCAACCTGACGGCGACTACGCCCAGCCCGTCCGGACGGATCGATCTAGCTACGCAAGACTTTCCACCAGATAACGAGATCCAGCGCTTCCAACAGCAGCTCGCAGCAGATCCGTCCCTCGGTGACAGCACTCAAGCAGCCGAAGACCAGCAAATCGTCAACGTGCTGAACAAGCTCCAATCGATTCAAAATGGCGGCACGGCCTGATCGGGACGTCCGTGCTTGCCGATCGGCAGGTAAGGAACGTTGCCCGTCAGGCAAATCAGCCGGCGGGTGCGAAACGGACAAGTCCAGCGGTCTTTCAAAAAATATCCGCTTGTGCCGTCGGGCAAATCAGTGGTTGTTCTTCGCGCGTTCCGCGCCCGATCATGAGGGGCGTTTCGCGATCGTCACGGACGTTGGGCGCGGGATGCGATGGACGCTTGGCTGTGCAAGAGACGAATGCGCGGCCAGGCGGACGGCGAAGTCGTGTGGTCTTGATGTCTCGACGCTGGCATTAACTCGCATTGCGCGGGGATGGTGGCAAGAAAGCCCGATCACCAGAGAGAGCACGAAGGAAGCCGTTAAAACCGTTGCGCAGGGAGAGCCGGACGATCCGGATGATCCTGTAGTGACTAACTCGTATGTTTTCCACTTTTACATACGAGGCTATGGGCGCATCCCGCGCCCGGCTTTCCCTGCGCCCTCTGACTTTTCGAGGGCAACACTGACCCGCAAACCCCGGCGTCTTGCGCCGCGGGAACGAATGCGCATACTCGCACCCGCCCTCCGGACGATTGAACCCCTGCCATGACAATGGTTCTACACTTTCTGCCGCTCGCCGGCATTTTGTCGGTATTTTTCATCGGAGTGATGGCGCGCGCTCTGTTGCAGCGGATGCGGTACGGGATGTGGGGAATTGTCCGCTCCGGATTCCGCGAGCCAGCCCAGTTTGTGCGGACAGGGGGATTGGCCCTCGTATTCGTCTTGCTCGGCGCACAGGCCTTTCATGCGGCGTTCTATTCCGTGAATGGCAGGTTGGAGCAGTGGCTGGCACCTGCGGCCGTTCTGATCGTGTCGTTTGTTGGCGCCATCGTTCTGGTCGGCGGGTTGGCACTGCTTGCCGCGGCACAGTGGCAGATGGGAGCGTCCTGGCGGATCGGCATCGACGATGACGCCAGGCCTGGCCTGGTCGTATCAGGGCTTTTTCGGCTGAGCCGAAATCCGATCTATCTGGCGCTATTGACGATCATCACCGGCTATGCGGCATTGCTGCCGACGCTATGGTCGCTTCTGCTTTGGTTGGCTGCCTATCTCCTGGTGCGGCTACAAATCGCTGCCGAGGAAAGATATCTTCGGCTGAGCTATGGCGAGGCTTATCAAACCTACGCGCGCCGCGTCGGCCGGCTGCTGCCCGGTTTCGGCGGCTCTTGAAATAAAAAGGAGATGTTGTCGTCATGAACGGATTGACCAAAGCTTTGTTGATATCCGCGAGCGCATGCCTTGCGGCCGCGCTCGCTCCGGCACGGGCCGAGCTTGATGTCGCCAAGCTCAAGGCCTCGATCGAGACCTCGGTGGAAGCCGACTATCCAAAACTGGACGCGCTCTACAAGGATATTCACGCCCATCCCGAAGTCGCCTTCCAGGAAGTGAAAACCGCGGCCAAACTCGCCGCCGAGATGCGCGCCCTCGGCTTCGAGGTGACCGAGAAGATCGGCAAGACCGGCCTTGTCGCGATTTACAAAAACGGGGAGGGCCCGACCATCCTGGTGCGGACCGAACTCGATGCGCTGCCGATGGAGGAAAAGACCGGGCTTGCCTATGCAAGTCACGACAAGACGGACTGGAATGGACAGGAGACCTTCGTCGACCACAGCTGCGGCCATGACATCCACATGGCGATCTGGGTCGGGACGGCCAAAACACTGCTCGGGTTGAAGGATCGATGGCGGGGCACGCTGATGTTCATTGCTCAGCCGGCGGAGGAGACGGTATCGGGCGCCAAGGCGATGATCGCCGACGGCCTCTTCACGCGATTCAAAAAGCCGGATTTCGGCTTTGCCCTGCACGACGCACCCTTCGCTTACGGAGCTCTTAGCTATCGGGTTGGCGTCGGTTCATCGAATTCGGACAGCCTCGATCTGACATTCCATGGCCGCGGCGGCCATGGAGCTGCGCCGCAACGGACCATCGATCCTGTGATGATCGCGGCGCGCTTCATCGTCGACGTGCAAAGCGTCATCAGCCGCGAAAAAGATCCGACCGAATTCGGTGTCTTCAGCATCGGCGCCATTCACGCCGGCACGGCCCACAACATCATTCCCGATGAAGTGGTGCTGCGCGGAACTATCCGCACCTTCAAGCCGGAAGTCCGCGCCAGGATGCTTGATGGCATCGAGCGGACGGCAAAGGCGGCTGCCGCCATGTCGGGGGCGCCCGCGCCCGATATCGTGTTCACCGAGGGCGCCAAGGCGGTCGTGAACGATGCCGCCGTGGTCGAGACGGCCGCCAAGGTGCTGAAAGCTGCCTTCGGCGACAAGATCCGGACGTCGCCGCCGGTTACGGCGAGCGAAGATTTCTCCGAATTCATCGATGCGGGCGTGCCTTCGATGTTCTTCAATATCGGCGTCTACGAGCCGGAGCGGGTAGCGGCGGCCTTTAACGGAACAGGTCCGCAATTGCCTTCCAACCATTCGCCGCAGTTTGCGCCGGTGCCAAAGCCGACGATCGAGACCGGCGTTGAGGCGATGACGCTCGCGGTCCTCTCTGCCTTCGAGAAATCCGCGAAGTGAGCAAATCGAGCGAAGTGAGCCAATCGAAATGACAAAACCCATCACCATCTACGGCATAAAGAACTGCGACACCATGAAGAAGGCGCGCGCCTGGCTCGACAGTCACGGCGTGATTTACGAATTCCACGATTACAAGATCGCGGGCGCACCCAAGGAAAAGCTGAAAGCCTGGACCGGCGAGCTCGGTTGGGAAACCCTGCTCAATCGCGCCGGAACCACGTTTCGCAAATTGCCCGACGCCGGGAAGGAAGGGCTGAACGAACGCAAAGCGCTGGCGCTGATGCTGGAACAGCCGTCGATGATCAAGCGGCCGGTGCTCGATATCGGCGGCAAGGTGCTGGTCGGCTTCAAGCCGGAGGTCTACGCGAAGGAGGTCGGCAGTTCGGGTAAGCCCAAACGCGCCTGAGGATGCGTTTAGCTGAATTCGATCAGGTCGGCGGCGGCAATGCGGCCGGGTGCGCGATGGAACAGATCGCGGTCGATCACGGAGCGCAACTTGTAATTCGGCAAGCTGTCGTTGGCGCGCATCAGATTGCGGATCTCGAAGCCGCCGTCTTCGCTGATCGTCTTCAAGGAGGCGATGATATGGGTGACGCCATCGGAGTCGGAGAACGGCAACAACAGGCGTTCATAGTTGACGATGCGTCCGCTGGCGTCGTCGACCTGCGAAATCGTGTAAACGGCCAAAGCCCGCTCGATGCATCGAAAGTAAATGGGCATCACAATCGGTGCGAGCTGCACGCCGAGATATTCGTCGAGATAGCGGCCCCGGCCGGTATGGCCGTAAGCCATAGACATGCGGGTGCCGTCGCTGTTGATTATCAACCGCGGCGGGTTTGCCTTTTCGACCGTCATAAACACCAGGTCGGGAAGTTCGTCCTCGATCCGCTCGGGCCGAAAATCGTCCATGCGCGGCAAGCGCTGCGCAGGGGCATAAAGCCGCAGCCACGTGTTCAAGAGATCACGCTGTTTGATTGATTTGACGACCGTCGGGTTGGCGCTCTCGAAGTTCAAAGTCTTAAAATCCGATCTTGATGAAAACGCCGAACTTTCAGCCCAAGGCGAAAATATTTGGTGAAGGAGGCTCAACGGTGATCGAACAGTGTTAACGACTGCTTTCCAAATAGGCAGCCACGAAGCCCTCGGCCATAACTGGCAGAAAGGGCCCTACGCGAACGCCAAGCGTGCTCCGGTACCGCATTCCGCCTTGCACAAGGAGGTGGGTTGACGGCATATTCCGGTCCGGAGGCGGCGGGTCCCGGGACGAATTTCAGCACGCGAAACCAAGACGCGGCATTTTCAAGCGCCCTGGGGGAACCCGCTGTAAGGAAACGATCAGCCACGCGCGACCTGAGACGTCGCGGCGATGGCTTGTGGGGGATTTGATTGGCGGATGAGTTCATTCTCGAAACCCACGGATTGACCAAGGAGTTCGCGGGCTTCTTTGCCGTACGCGACGTTGGTCTTAAGGTTCGGCGCGGGAGTATTCACGCCTTGATCGGCCCTAACGGCGCCGGCAAGACGACCTGTTTCAATCTGCTCACCAAGTTTCTGAGGCCGTCGGCGGGCCAAATCCTTTACAAGGGACAGGACATCACGGCGCTGGCGCCGGCCGACGTGGCTCGGCTTGGTCTGGTGCGCTCGTTTCAGATCTCGGCCGTATTTCCGCATCTGACGGCGCTGGAGAATGTGCGCGTCGCGCTCCAGCGTCAGCACGGGCATTCCTTTGATTTCTGGCGCTCCAAGACAGTGCTCGATCGCTTCAATGCCCGTGCGCTCGAGTTGCTCGACGATGTCGGCTTGAGCGAGTTTGCAAAGACGCCCGCGGTCGAGATGCCCTACGGTCGCAAGCGCGCGCTCGAAATCGCCACCACCTTGGCGCTCGATCCCGAGATGATGCTGCTCGACGAACCGATGGCGGGGATGGGTCATGAGGACATCGACAAGATCGCCGCGCTGATCAAGCGCATCTCCGTGAAGCACACGATCCTGATGGTGGAACATAACCTCAGCGTGGTTGCCAATCTGTCCGATATCATCACCGTGCTGACGCGCGGTCACGTGCTTGCGGAAGGGACTTATGCCGATCTGTCCAAGGATGCCCGCGTGAAGGAAGCCTATCTGGGGGCAGGCCATGACTGATACGAAAATGGCCGAGGCCCACGTAGCGCCGGCGGTTTCCGCCGAGCCCATACTGTCGGTGCAGAACCTCGAAGCCTGGTATGGCGAGTCCCATATTTTGCATGGCATCAATTTCCAGGTTAACCCGGGCGAGGTGGTCACGCTGCTCGGCCGTAACGGGGCGGGCAAGACCAGCACCCTGAAATCGGTGATGGGAATTATCGGCAAGCGCTCAGGTTCGATCCGCTTCGACGGCAAGGAGATCATCCGCACCGCATCGGACAAGATCGCGCGCCTGGGCATCGCGTTTTGTCCGGAGGAACGCGGAATTTTCGCCAGCCTCGATGTTCGTGAAAATCTTCTGTTGCCGCCGACCGTGCGCAGTGGCGGTCTCTCGCTGGATCAGATTTTCGAATTGTTTCCCAATCTCAGGGAACGGCTGGGCAGCCAGGGTACCAAATTGTCGGGTGGCGAGCAGCAGATGCTGGCGATCGGGCGAATCCTGCGCACTGGCGCGCGCTTTTTGATGCTGGACGAACCGACCGAGGGGCTAGCTCCTGTCATCATCCAGCAGATCGGCCAAACCATCAAGCGCCTCAAGAGCGAGGGCTTCACCATCCTGCTTGTCGAGCAGAACTTCCGCTTCGCGGCGACGGTGGCCGATCGCTACTACATCGTCGAACACGGCAAGATCATCGACGGCTTCGCCAATGCGGAGCTGCAAGCCAATATGGACAAGCTTCACACCTATCTCGGCGTCTGAAAACAACGGGAATTTCCAAAGAGGGAACGTCATGAAGACCAGAATTTTCGCAAGCCTGTTGCTGGGTACGGCCGTGAGTCTCTCGGCTACCGGCTTCGCGAGCGCCCAGGACAAGACCGTCAAGATCGGCGCGTTGTCCGACCAATCCGGCCTTTATGCCGATCTCGGCGGCCCCGGTTCGACGCTGGCCGCCCAGATGGCGATCGAGGATTCCGGATTGACCGCCAAGGGCTGGAAGATCGACATCATCTCCGGCGACCATCAGAACAAGCCGGATATCGGCACCGCGATTGCGCGACAGTGGTTCGACGTCGAAAAGGTCGACATCATCGTCGATGTTCCCAATTCCGGCGTAGCACTTGCGGTCAATAACGTCGTCAAGGAAAAGAACGGCGTCTACATCAATTCCGGCGCGGCAACTTCCGACCTCACCAACGCGCAATGCACGCCCAATACCATTCACTGGACCTACGACACCTACATGCTCGCTCATGTCACCGGTCAGGCGCTGGTGAAGGCGGGTGGCGATACCTGGTTTTTCCTCACCGCCGACTATGCTTTCGGCGCGGCGCTCGAGCGCGATACCACCGCCGTCATCACGGCCAATGGCGGCAAGGTCGTCGGCGGCGTCAAACATCCCCTGAACACCGCGGATTTCTCGTCGTTCCTGCTCCAGGCGCAGGCCTCGAAAGCCAAGATTATCGGTCTTGCCAATGCCGGCGGCGACACCACGAACACGATCAAGCAGGCGGCCGAATTCGGCATCGTCAGTGGAGGCCAGAAACTCGCCGCGCTGCTTCTGTTCATCACCGACGTCAAGGCCATCGGCCTCGAAACAGCGCAGGGGCTCAACTTCTCCGAGACGTTTTATTGGGACATGAACGACGAGACCCGCGCATTCTCCAAGAGGTTTTCCGCGCGGATGAAGAACAACTCGCCGCCAACCATGGTGCATGCCGGTGTCTATGCGGGACTGCTGCATTACTTCAAGGCGCTCGAAGCACTTGGCGACAACCCGCATGACGGCGTCAAGGTCGTGGAAAAGATGAAGTCGATCCCGACCGACGATCCGCTGTTTGGCAAGGGCGAGGTTCAGGCCAACGGGCGCGTGACCCACTCGGCCTACCTGTTCGAAGTCAAGAAGCCTTCGGAATCCAAGGCGCCCTGGGACTTCTACAAGCTGATCGGTACGGTTCCGGGCGATCAGGCGTTCACGCCGCTTGCCGAAAGCAAGTGCGCATTCCTGAAGAAGTAGCTGATCAAATCAGGCGGCTTCGCCTCGGCGAGGCCGCCTTGGGTGATATCAACGGTTTGAGTTGAAAGATCGACCGATATGCAAGCTCTCTACGCACAGCTCCTCGTTGGATTGATCAACGGCTCTTTCTACGCGTTGCTCAGCCTCGGGCTTGCCGTGATCTTCGGCATGCTCAACATCATCAATTTTGCCCATGGCGCGCTCTATATGATGGGCGCGTTTTGCTCCTATTTCCTGCTCAACAAGTTGGGCCTGGGATATTGGTGGGCGCTACTTATCGCTCCGATCGTCGTCGGCATTTTCGGCATGATTCTGGAGCGGACCATGCTGCAATGGCTGTCCGGCCTCGATCATCTTTACGGTCTATTGCTGACTTTCGGGCTTGCGCTGATCATTCAGGGTATCTTCCAGAATTATTTCGGTTCGTCGGGCTTGCCCTATGCGATTCCGGACTATCCGAAGATTGGGGGATTCGAAGGCCTAAAGGGCGGCATCAATCTCGGCTTCATGTACCTGCCGATCTACCGCGCCTGGGTCGTGGTCTTCTCGCTCGTCGTATGTCTTTCGACCTGGTACCTGATCGAGCGGACGCGGCTTGGCGCGTATTTGCGCGCGGCCACCGAAAATCCAACGCTGGTGCGCGCCTTCGGTATCAATGTGCCGCTCATGATCACGCTGACCTATGGCCTGGGCGTCGGTCTGGCGGCGCTGGCCGGCGTGTTGTCGGCGCCGATCAATCAGGTCCGGCCACTGATGGGCGAGAACATCATCATTGTGGTGTTTGCGGTGGTGGTGATCGGCGGCATGGGCTCGATCATGGGTTCGATCATCACAGGTTTTGCATTGGGCGTGATCGAGGGATTGACGAAGTACTTCTATCCGGAAGCATCCAATACTGTCGTGTTTGTTCTCATGGTGCTGGTGTTGCTGGTGAAGCCAACGGGACTGACAGGACGGGCGGCCTGACAAGATGACGGCGATGACCGACGATACCTTACCGGCAACCCCGCGCGTGATCCGCGACGAGATGATCGCGTTCGCGGTCATGACCGTGCTGCTGCTGTTCGTGCCGCTGACCGGCCTTTATCCCTTCTTCGTGATGCAGGGGCTGTGTTTTGCGCTGCTCGCTTGTGCGTTCAATCTTCTGATTGGCTATGGTGGCCTGCTGTCATTCGGCCATGCGATGTTCCTGGGCACCGGGGGCTATGTTACCGCCCATGCCGTGAAGGTGTGGGGCGTGCCGCCCGAGCTTGGCATTATCATCGGCCTCGTGGCGTCGGCTGGGCTCGGCATCATCACGGGCGTCGTCGCGATCCGGCGTCAAGGCATCTATTTCGCCATGATCACGCTGGCATTGTCGCAGCTGATATATTTCATCTATCTGCAAGCGCCGTTCACGCATGGCGAGGACGGTATCCAGGGTATTCCGCAAGGCCATCTGCTTGGGATATTCGATCTCTCGAAACCGACGGTGCTTTACTACGTCATCGTCGCGGGCTTTCTGTTCGGCTTTCTCGTCATCTTCCGTGCGATCAACTCGCCGTTCGGCGAGGTGCTGAAATCGATCCGTGAGAACGAGCAGCGCGCGATTTCGCTGGGCTACAAGACCGACCAATACAAGTTGCTTGCCTTCATCCTGTCGGGAACGCTGGCGGGATTTGCCGGCTCGCTGAAAGTGTTCGTGGTGCAGAACGCCTCGCTGTCCGACGTTGAGGTCGGAATGTCCGGGCTGATCGTTCTGATGACGCTGGTAGGCGGGCTCGGCACGGTATTTGGCCCGGTGATCGGAGCGTTTATCATCGTCGCTACACAGCAATATCTGGCCGGGTTCGGCTCATGGGTAACGGTGATCCAGGGCTCTATCTTCGTGGCCTGCGTGCTGACCTTCCGACGTGGCATTGTAGGCGAAGTGGCTCATTTGTTCCGGCGTTCGCTTTAAGGAGCGGTGGGTTCGTACCGGCTATCCCGGCCATAAAGCCGTGGAGAGGTCAGATTCCGCAGGCTGGCCGTATGCGGCGCCATCCGAATTGGTCTATGACAAGATTGTGACAGGCCGTTCAGGCAGGTCTTTGTGAGATTTTGGACATAGCCATGCTGCGTTGGTTTCGCGCTTTCCTCCCAAAGGAAGAGCGGTTTTTTGAACTTTTTGCCAGGCATTCCCAGACGGTGCAGCAGGGCGCGCTCGCGTTGCAGGGCATGCTGCAGGGTGGTGAGGAAACGCCGGTTTTCTGTCAGCGCGTCAATCAGTTCGAAAACGATGCCGACAACATCACGCGCGAGGTGCTCACCGCGGTGCGGCGCACGTTTATCACGCCGTTCGATCGCGGCGACATCAAGAACCTGATCACCGCGATGGATGACGCCATCGATCAGATGCAGCAAACCGCAAAGGCCGTGATGTTGTTCGAGGTTCGAACCTTCGAGCCTCCCATGCGCGAGATGGGAACGCTTCTGGTCGATTGCGCGAACCTTGTCAGCCGCGCGTTGCCGTTGCTGCAATCGATCGGCAGCAACGTGTCATTGCTGACGACGATTACCGAAGAGTTGACCAAGCTCGAGGGGCGCGTCGACGACCTCCAGGATATCGGGCTGAAGGAGTTGTTCCTCAAGCACCGTAACGCCAATGCGATGGACTTCATTGTCGGCGCGGAAATTTACGATCATCTGGAAAAAGTCGCCGATCGTTTCGACGACGTGGCCAATGAGATCAACAGCATCGTGATCGAGCAGGTATAAGAAGTGGATGCCGCGCTTGGTGTTCCTGTTTTGGTCGGATTGATCGCGGTCGCGTTGCTGTTTGACTTTCTCAACGGACTGCACGACGCCGCCAATTCGATTGCGACGATCGTATCGACCCGGGTGCTGCGGCCGCAATATGCCGTGTTTTGGGCGGCTTTTTTTAATTTCGTGGCCTTTGCGGTGTTCGGACTCAACGTGGCCCAGACCATCGGCACCGGAATCATCGATCCCACCGTCATTGACGTGGCCGTTATCTTTGCTGCCCTCGTCGGAGCCATCGCCTGGAACCTGATCACCTGGGCCTTGGGTATTCCGTCTTCAAGTTCGCATGCGTTGATCGGCGGGCTGGTCGGCGGCGGTATGGCAAAGGCGGGATTTTCGGCCGCGGTCTGGAGCGGGCTTTCTAAAACGCTGCTGGCTATCGTCTTGTCGCCGTTGATCGGGTTCTTGCTCGCGCTTGCGTTGGTCGCGATCGTATCATGGACGGCGGTTCGCTCGACACCGTTTGCGGTCGACCGCGCCTTCCGGATTCTGCAGTTTGCCTCGGCCTCACTCTATTCGCTCGGCCACGGCGGCAATGATGCCCAGAAGACCATGGGCATCATTGCCGTGCTGTTGTTCTCGCAAGGAAAGCTCGGATCCGAATTTTACGTGCCGTTCTGGGTGGTGCTGGGGTGCCAGGCCGCGATGGCCATGGGTACGCTGATGGGCGGCTGGCGCATTGTCCGCACCATGGGTCTGAGAATCACGAAATTGACGCCGATGCAGGGATTTTGCGCCGAAACCGGTGGCGCCGTTACGCTGTTCCTTGCGACCTTTCTCGGGGTTCCGGTATCGACAACCCATACCATTACGGGCGCCATCGTCGGCGTCGGTGCCGCGCGGCGGGTCTCAGCAGTGCGGTGGAATGTGGCCAGCTCGATCGTCTATGCTTGGGTGATTACCATCCCGGCCGCTGCCGGTGTCGCGGCTGTGGCCTACTGGCTGGTCAAATGGATACGTTAACCGGATAGCTTCAATTGGAGCCGGTCATCCCTACATAGGGGCATCCACGGACCCTCCTTGATCCGGCCCGGTTTCCCTGCCAAACGCTTTGCCCTATGTCCGACGTTGTCCTCAGCGCTGATTCCTCCTCCCCGTCGCCACTCGCGAACGAAGTGGCGCGCCGGCGCACCTTTGCGATCATTTCCCACCCCGACGCCGGCAAGACCACGCTGACCGAGAAGCTTCTTTTGTTCGGCGGCGCGATCAATCTGGCAGGACAGGTCAAGGCCAAGGGCGAACGGCGCAATACCCGTTCCGACTGGATGAAGATCGAGCGTGAGCGCGGGATTTCCGTGGTCACCTCGGTGATGACCTTCGAATTCGATGGTCTCGTTTTCAACCTTCTGGATACGCCGGGCCACGAGGATTTTTCCGAAGATACCTATCGCACGCTGACGGCGGTCGATTCGGCCGTCATGGTGATCGACGCCGCCAAGGGCATTGAGGCGCGCACACGCAAGCTGTTTGAGGTGTGCCGTCTTCGGGATATTCCCATCATCACCTTCATCAACAAGATGGACCGCGAGAGCCGCGACACGTTCGAACTTCTGGACGAGATCGAGAAGACGCTGGCGCTCGACACCACACCGATGACCTGGCCGGTCGGCCGCGGTCGCGATTTCCTGGGGACCTACGATATCGCCACCGGCGGCGTGCGTCTTCTTGAGGGCGGTGGCGCCAAGACCGGCGCGGCCCAGCAAATCGATATCGCCGAACTGGCTGGCCGCAATGCCAATCTCGACGTCACCGAGGTCAAGGAAGAACTTGCTCTCGTCTCGGAAGCCTGCAAGCCGTTCGAGCTTGAAGCGTTTCGCGAGGGCCATTTGACGCCGGTCTATTTCGGCAGCGCGCTGCGCAATTTCGGCGTTGGCGATCTCCTGGACGGCCTCGGCCGCTTTGCACCGCCGCCGCGCGCCCAAGACTGCAACTTGCGCAGGGTCGAGGCGGCCGAGCCGCGCATGAGCGCTTTTGTCTTCAAGATCCAGGCGAATATGGATCCCAATCACCGTGACCGTATCGCGTTCGCGCGGTTGTGCTCGGGCAAGTTGACCCGAGGCATGAAGGCGAAGCTGGTGCGGACGGGCAAGACGATGCCGCTGTCGAGCCCGCAATTCTTCTTTGCCCAGGATCGTTCGGTCGCGGACGAGGCCTTTGCCGGCGACGTCGTCGGCATTCCCAATCACGGCTCCTTGCGGATCGGCGACACGCTGACCGAAGGCGAGGACATCACCTTCGTCGGCGTGCCGAGCTTTGCGCCGGAAATCGTCCGCCGCGTCAGGCTCACCGACGCGATGAAGGCGAAGAAGCTCAAGGAAGCATTGCAGCAGATGTCGGAGGAGGGCGTCGTTCAGGTATTTCGTCCGCGCGATGGCGCGCCGGCTTTGGTCGGCGTGGTCGGTCCGCTGCAGCTCGACGTGCTCAAGGCGCGGCTCGAGGCGGAATACGCGTTGCCGGTTGAATTCGAAGTTTCCGAATTCCAGCTGGCGCGATGGATTTCCTCCGAGGACCGCAAGAAGCTCGACACTTTTGTTGCGGCCAATGGCTCCGGCGTTGCCGACGATGTGGATGGCGATCCGGTATTCCTCGCCAAGAACGAGTTCTACCTCGGCTACACCAAAGAGCGGGCCGAGGGCATCGTCTTCTCCAGCGTCAAGGACGTGAAGAAAAAAGCCTGACCGGCGGGCGCCACGCGCGAGGATGTGAACGGGAAGGGGACAACAACCCGGATATTTCCATCCATTTTCGCATTATAGTGGATTGCGTGTGTCGCTTCCCAGGACCCTTGCATGCTCGGTCGCATCGCTATCGGTTTCGTTATCTTCGCAGGGTTGGTCGTTGCGAATCCGGCCGACGCCAGACGGCACCACCAGATCTTTGTTGCTCCCTTCTTCCATGAGCCTTGCAGCGTTCTGTCCCACCACCCGTGCACGCCTTCCTTTTGCAGCGTGCTCAGTCATGGTCCCTGCGTTCCTGAGATCTACTATCCGTACGGCGAAAACCTCCAACTGACGGTCGAGACCAAGCCGTCGGAGCAAGACGCACCGAAATATCAAAAGCCCGACCACGACCTCGACAATATCGGCGACCTCTTCGCGGCGCTTCGCTCATGCTGGACGCCTCCACCGGCGGAATCGGCGAAGGAGGGCATGCAGATGACCGTGCGTTTCAGCTTCAAGCGGTCGGGGGATCTGATCGGCCCCCCGCGCATGACGTTTGCCACCGAAGGTGCGCCGAGCGAGATTCGCGACACTTATCTCAAGGCGATCAACGATTCCATCACCGCCTGCGTGCCGCTCAAATTCACAGGCTCCCTCGGCGGAGCCCTGGCCGGTCGGCCAATCGCCATCCGCTACGTCGATAACCGCGATATCAATGAGCAAAAGGCGACGCCGTAATCCACCAACCATCTCGGCCGATGGCGCGAGCCTGCGCGCTATCCTGCATTGCCGTACAGCCTGTGAACGTGTACGCGGGTAGCCGCCAAAGGGCTTGCGGAGGGGACATGGTGGGACTGGCAGTGATGATCCTGGGCCTCGCCCTGTTTCTCGGCGTCCATACCTTGCCGGCCCAACGCGAACTCCGTGGGCGCGCCATCGCCGCCATGGGCGAGGGCGGTTACAAGGCTGTTTACGGGCTTGTTTCGGTGCTCGGGATCGTGCTGATCGCCTGGGGCTTTGCGCATTACCGCGCGGCGGGAATGATTGACGTCTGGGAGAGTTTGGTTCCTGCGAAAGCCCTCGTTGTTCTCAAGCACATCACGGTCGCCTTGATGCTGCCTGCAGTCATATTGGTGACAGCCGCTTTCCTGCGCGGGCGTATCTACATGGCGCTCAAGCACCCGATGCTGGCCGGAGTCAAATTGTGGGCGGCCGCGCATTTATTGGCCAACGGCGATCTCGGCTCGATCATCCTGTTCGGCTCATTTCTGGGCTGGGCGGTGTTCGACCGCATATCGCTCAAACACCGCTCCGATTCCGGCGCACCGGCGATACCCGTCGGCGGCTGGGGCAACGATATGATTGCCGTTGGGGTCGGGATCGTTGCCTATCTGGCGCTGGCTTTCGCGTTCCATCCCGTCGTCATCGGCGTTCCCGTTGTAGGAGTTTGAGACATGTCAGTTCAGGCTGCGATCAAGCGCAAAACCGCACCCGATATTCGCGCGCGCAAGAATGGCGAGCCGATCGTGATGTTGACCTCCTATCACGCCCATACGGCGGCGCTCGTCGACCGTTATTGCGACGTCATCCTGGTCGGCGACTCCCTTGGCAACGTCATGCACGGCTTTGAAACCACCGTGCCGGTGACGCTCGACATGATGATCCTTCAGGGCCACGCGGTGATGCGCGGCTCGCAGCACGCATTGGTCGTCGTCGACATGCCCTTCGGCTCCTACGAGGCCTCGAAAGAACAGGCCTTTCATTCGGCAGTGAGAATCCTGAAGGAGACCCATTGCGGCGCGATCAAACTCGAGGGTGGCGCAAGGATGGCGGAGACGATCGCGTTTCTGGTTGAGCGCGGCATACCCGTGATGGGCCATATCGGCCTGATGCCGCAATCGATCAATACGCTCGGTTCGTTCCGTGCCCAGGGGCGTGAGGAGGGAAGCTGGGCGCCGATCGAAAGCGACGCGGTTGCGGTCGCGCAAGCCGGTGCATTCTCGGTGGTGGTGGAAGCGGTCGCCGAACCCCTGGCGCGCAAGATCACGGAGACGATCGACATTCCGACAATTGGCATCGGTGCGAGTGCTGCCTGTGACGGCCAGGTTCTGGTGCTGGAGGACATGCTGGGATTATCGCCGCGGGCGCCAAAATTTGTCCGTCGCTATGGCAACCTCGGCCCCATGATCGAGGCCGCAATCCAGGGCTATGCGGCCGATGTTCGCTCGCGTGCCTTTCCTGGGCCCGAGCATGTTTACGGCATGAAGGCGAAGGCGTAAGCACGCGCGACGAGCGGGTCGACGGGACCCTTGGAAAGTCTTGGCGTTAACACTTCGGCTGGGCCAGCTTTGCCTTGCCACCGCCATATCGCTAGGGTAACGCGGCCGCCAATCGAGGGACAGATTCATGGCGCCGGTGGGTTCCGGACACGGCTGGCCGGGGATGGGGTATCTTTAAGTGTCTGAATTATTTGACGAAGTTGATGAGGAGGTCCGGCGAGAGCAGCTCAAAAAGCTGTGGGACCGATATTCGATCTATATCATCGCCGGCGCGCTCCTGATCATTGCCGCCGTCGGCGGCTGGCGCGGCTATCAATATCTGGAAGCCCAGAAGGCGGCTGAGGCTGGCGCGGCGTTTGACGCTGCAATCGAGCTTTCCGAGCAGAACAAGCACGCCGAAGCTGAAGCGGCCTTTGATAAGCTTGCTGCTAGGGCGCCGTCGGGATACCGCGTGCTGGCGCGGTTGCGCGCCGCGGCTGAGGTCGCAACCCGTGATCCGAAGGCTGGTGCCAAACTGTACGACGAGATCGCGGCTGACCGCAGTGTCGGCACCGAGCAGCAGGATCTGGCGCGGATCCGCGCCGCAGGGCTGCTGCTGGACTCAGATAGCTATCCGGACATGCTGCAACGGCTCGAGGCTGCCGCCAAGCCCGAGGCAGCCTTTCACCATACCGCGCGCGAGTTCCTGGCCTTGTCGGCCTGGCGCGCCAACGACACCACCGCGGCGCGGCAATGGCTCGACTTGATCGCTAATGACGGTGAGACACCCGCGGCGATGCGCTCGCGGGCCGAGGCACTCCAGGCGCTGCTTCCACCGGCCGCCAAGAGCTGACGACAGGAAAGCGTATTGAACGAGAAATCGACCATGCGTCGTCTGCAACGTCTGATCGCCGCTTCCGTGCTCATCGCGCTGTCGGGCGCGATTGCCGGCTGCTCGAGCAACATGAGCAGCTTTGATCCGATGGATTGGCTGGACTGGATCGACACCAAGAAAAAGGTGCAGGGCGATCGCAAGCCGGTATTTCCGGAAGGCGTGCCGGGCCTCGAACAGGGTGTCCCGAAATCCTTGTACAAGGGGGCTCAGGAAACCGATCAGAACGTGCAGGAAGTCGCTGCTGTCCCGCCGCCGCCTGCCGAGACCAAGCCGAAGAAGAACGCCAAGAAGAAGCCCGCAGCAGCGACGGCCAGCACGGATCCTGCAGCCGCGCCGGAAGAAGATGCCACCGCGGCGGCACCGCCAGCTCCCAAAAAGAAAATCGTCCGCCAGCGCACCACCGCGCCGCCGCCCGATCAGCCGGCCGACGGACAGCAATCAGGTGCGCCGCCGGCACAACAATCGGCAGCGCCATTCCCGGCGCCGGTGCCAGGCGGCACAGTTACGCGCTAAACGCCTATTTCATTGCTTACAGTCGGAGCGATCGGCTATTCCGGCACGGCTCCGTCGTGGCGGACTTCTGAATCGCTCCTAATTCAATTTCCTCCCATTCCTGGTCGCTGATGCCCTTTACGATCGCCATTATCGGCCGGCCCAATGTCGGGAAGTCGACGCTGTTCAATCGTCTCGTCGGGCAGAAGCTGGCGCTGGTCGACGACGCGCCGGGCGTTACCCGCGATAGGCGCGAGGGCGAAGCGCGGCTCGGCGACCTCCGTTTCACCGTGATCGACACGGCAGGGCTTGATGAGGGCGCGAAGGGATCGCTCACCGCACGCATGCAGGAGCAGACCGAAACCGCGATCGGCCTCGCGGATGCACTGATGTTCGTCATCGATGCTCGCGCCGGACTGACGCCCAGCGACCGCGCCTTTGCCGACACTGCGCGTCGCGCCGACAAGCCGGTGATCCTGCTGGCCAACAAGAGCGAGGGCAAGCACGGTGAAATAGGCGCTATGGAATCTTATGCCCTCGGCCTTGGCGATCCCGTTCAAATTTCAGCGGAGCATGGCGAAGGCATGGGCGAGCTCTACGACGCGCTGCGCGTCTTGATGCCTGAGCCATCGGAGGAGGGCGACGAGTTCGACGATGACGACATCATCGACTCGGACGAGGATCTGGCCAAACGGCCCATTCGTGTGGCGGTCGTCGGCCGTCCCAACGCCGGTAAGTCGACCCTGATCAATCGGCTGCTTGGCGAGGAGCGGTTATTGACCAGCGCCGAGGCCGGCACCACGCGCGATTCGATCGCTGTGGAAATCACCTGGAATGGCCGCGACTTTCGCGTGTTCGACACCGCGGGGCTGCGACGGCGTTCCCGGATCGAGGAAAAGCTGGAAAAGCTCTCGGTCGCGGACGCCTTGCGGGCGGTGCGCTTTGCCGAAGTCGTCGTGCTGATGATGGATACCCAAAACAAGTTCGAGGAACAGGATCTGCGCATTGCCGATTTGATCGAACGCGAAGGCCGGGCGCTGGTGATCGCGGTCAACAAATGGGATCTGATGGAAGCCAAAGGCGGCGCGATCTCGGCGCTGCGCGCCGAGGCCGATCGCTTGCTGCCGCAAGTCAGGGGCGCACCTTTGGTTACGGTGTCGGGTCTGATGGGCGAGGGCATCGACCACCTGATGAGGGCAATCGAAGAGGCCTATGCGGTGTGGAATCGGCGGGTGGCGACGGCCGCTCTCAATCGCTGGTTCGAACAGGCGGTGGACGCTAACCCGCCACCAGCGGTCTCCGGCCGCCGCTTGAAATTGAATTACATCACCCAGGCCAAAGCGCGTCCGCCGAGCTTCGTGCTGTTCTGCTCGCGCGCCGATGCCGTGCCGCAGTCCTATTTGCGTTACCTCGTCAATTCCCTGCGCGAGTATTTCGAATTGCCGGGCACGCCGGTGCGGATATCGCTGCGCGAGAAGGCTAATCCCTTTGCGCACAAACGAAAACGGCCGTCATGAGCGAAACGAGTGCCGTTGGCGTGCCCCCTGCGCGCGGCGCCGCGGTAGCCTTTATCTTCGTGACGATCCTGCTCGACATGCTCGCGCTTGGCCTGATTATGCCAATCCTGCCAAAGCTCGTCGAAAGCTTTGTCGATAACGACACGGCGCGAGCCGCCCGCATCTTTGGCGTGTTCGGAACCGCCTGGGCGTTGATGCAGTTTATCTTCTCGCCGATCCTCGGCAGCCTCTCCGACCGGTTTGGCCGAAGGCCCTTGGTGCTGCTGTCGAATTTCGGGCTTGGGCTCGATTATGTTTTGATGGCGCTCGCGCCCTCCTTGATCTGGCTGTTTGTCGGCCGGGTGATTTCCGGCATCACCTCGGCCAGCGTTTCAACCGCCTTCGCCTATATCGCGGACGTCACGCCCGCCGAGAAACGAGCTGCGGTGTTCGGCAAGGTGGGCGCGGCGTTCGGCGCGGGGTTTATTCTCGGACCAGCAATCGGCGGTCTACTCGGTGACATCGATCCCAGACTGCCGTTCTGGGCTGCGGCGGGTTTGAGTTTTGCCAACACGGTCTATGGCCTTTTGATCTTGCCGGAATCGCTGCCGCGCGATCGCCGCGCGCCGTTCCGCTGGAGTAGCGCCAACCCGATCGGTGCGCTGCATCTGTTGGGTTCCGACCGGATATTGACCGGCTTGTCGGTGGTGAATTTTTTCACCCAGTTGGCGCATGCGGTGCTGCCCTCGACCTTCGTGCTGTACGCAACCTATCGATATGGTTGGGACTCCAAAACGGTTGGCGTCACCCTCGCCATGGTCGGCATCTGCGCCATGCTGGTGCAGGGGGCAGGCATTGGGCCGATCGTGCGGCTTTTCGGCGAGCGTCTTTCACTGCTGCTGGGACTTGTCTGTGGTTCCGCCGGCTTTCTGATTTTCGCCGTCGCTCCCACGGGCCCGCTGTCCTGGATTGGAATTCCGGTGATGTCGCTGTGGGGCGTTTCAGGCGCAGCGATCCAGTCATTGATGACGAAACAGGTCGCCCCCGATCAGCAAGGCCAGTTACAGGGCGCTACAGCAAGCGTGCAGAGCATCTCCCAATTGCTGGGGCCGTTCCTGTTCACGCTGACCTTCGCCTATTTCATCGGGGCATCGGCGCCGTTACAGCTGCCGGGCGCGCCGTTCTTCCTCGCGTCGGCGCTGGTTGTGATCGCTATCCTGATCGCCGCGCGCACGCTTACGAGTGCGCGCACTCGTTGAGTTCGCGCGTGCGTTTATGCCGGTGCACGAAAATCCAGAACTGCCCGTGTCGGATAATCATAGAACTTGCCCGTCTCGTTCCATGACGGCAGACACATCGGTACGATGAATTCGGCGGCCTGCTCGGCGGTATCCAATGTCATCGGATCCTCGCCGGGGAAGACCGTGGCGCGCATGCGGGTGCGGATCGGACCGGGGCTGAACAGATTGACCCGAAGCGGCGTCGAAGCCGTCTCATTGGCCCACACCCGCGCAAGTGCCTCGAGCGCGGCCTTCGAGGCCGCATAAGGGCCAAGATAGGCCAACGCCATGTTGGCCGCAGCCGACGTGGTGAACACGGCGCGACCGGCATCGGATTTTTTAAGCAGCGGCTCCATGCACCGGATCAGCTGAAAATTCGCCGATACGTTGATCGCGAGCACATCGTTCCACGGCTTCATATCGACATGGCCGAGAGGGGAAGAGGGGCCGGCGACGCCGGCATTGCCGACGAGAATATCGATCTTGCCATGGCGGTCATGCAATGCCGCGCCAAGTCGCGCGATACCGTCAAAGTCCGTCAGGTTGAGCGGCACCAGCGTAGCGCTGCCGCCGTCTTTTCTGATCTCGTCGTCGAGTTCTTCCAGCCCGCCTTGCGTGCGTGCCACCGCCACAATATGCGCACCGGCTTTGGCGAGCGCGCGCGCGGTAGCATAACCGATGCCGCGCGAGGCGCCGGTGACAAGGGCAATTCGGTCGGCGAGGGGGAGTGTCATTCAGAATACTCTATCAACTTCGTCCCGGCACGCGGGGAGCCATACACCGTGAGGGTTATGAGGGGAGAGGAAGCTCGTGTCCAATCTTGTCTGGACAACACACACCCGTGATTATGGGTCCCCTACTCTCGCGGGGACGACCACCGTGAGAACGGCTTAGGCATCGCCCCCGCCGTCACCATAGTTGGTTTGCCCGCTTCTATCCGGGCGGTCGTCCGGAGAGACTTTCATGCCTTGTCGAAAAGCAAAGAAGATGAAGCCGACCAATAACACTCCGCAGAGAATTGCAACGAGCGGCTGCATTTCGCGCCTCGCGTCAGCTTGCCTCCGCCAGCAACGACAATTGCCGCGGCTGCGGCTCGACCTGGTCGTGGTCGGTGAGGTTGGTCGGGTAGACCCCGGTAAAGCAGTGGTCGGAGAATTTCGGATTTGCCGGGTCGCGGCCCGGGTAGCCCATGGCGCGATACATGCCGTCGACCGACAGGAAGGCGAGCGTATCGGCGCCGATCAGTTCGCGCATTTCCTCAAGGTTATGGGTCGCCGCCAGCAAACCGCCGCGGTCCGGCAGATCGATGCCGTAATAGTCCGGATAAAGGATCGGCGGCGAAGCGAGGCGGAAGTGAACCTCGCGGGCGCCGGCGTCGCGCATCATGCGAACGATTTTTTTCGACGTGGTTCCGCGCACCAGCGAGTCATCGATCAAGATGATGCGCTTGCCTTCGATCGCGGCGCGATTGGCCGAATGCTTCATGCGCACGCCAAGTTCGCGCACGCTTTGGGTCGGCTGGATGAAGGTGCGGCCGACATAGTGATTGCGGATGATGCCAAGCTCGAACGGCACGCCGGAGTGCTGGCTGTAGCCGACCGCGGCGGGAACGCCGGAGTCCGGCACCGGCACCACGACATCGACCGGCACGTGGCTCTCGCGCGCGAGCTGGGCGCCAAAAGCCTTGCGCACGTCGTACACCGAGCGTCCGCCGACGATGGAATCCGGCCGCGAGAAATAGATGTATTCGAAAATGCAGGGCCGGGGCGGCTTCGGCGCAAATGGCTTGTGGCTTTGTGCGCCACGCTCGTCGAACACGACGATCTCGCCGGGCTCGACGTCGCGGACATATTTAGCGCCGATGATATCGAGCGCGCAGGTTTCCGACGCCAGGATCGGGCAGCCGTCGAATTCGCCGAGGACCAGCGGCCGGATCCCGAGCGGGTCGCGTGCGCCGATCAGTTTCTTGTTGGTCAACGACACCAGCGAGTAGGCTCCCTCGATCGCCCGGAGAGCCTCGATGAAGCGGTCGATGAAATGGTTGCGCTTGGACTGCGCAACCAGATGCAGGATGACCTCGGTGTCGGTGGTGGACTGCATCATGGCGCCGCCGCGCACCAAGTCGCGGCGTAGCGTCAGCCCGTTGGTGAGATTGCCGTTATGGCCGACCGCAAATCCGCCGGCATTTAGCTCGGCAAACAACGGCTGCACGTTGCGCAGGATGGTTTCGCCGGTGGTGGAATAGCGCACGTGGCCGATGGCTGCATTGCCGGGCAGGCGCTCGATCACTTCGCGCCGGGAAAATGTGTCGCCGACCAAGCCAAGGCGACGCTCGGAATGGAACCGGGCTCCGTCGAACGAGACGATGCCGGCGGCTTCCTGACCGCGATGCTGAAGCGCGTGTAACCCGAGGGCGGTGATGGCGGCGGCTTCCGGGTGCCCAAAAATACCGAACACGCCGCACTCCTCACGCAGCGTGTCGCCTTCCAGGTCGGTATCTTCCAGATAGAGCGGGCCGGAATCCGGCTCTTGAGCTTTGGCGTCGTCGGAAGGGCTTTGTTGACTATCCATCGCGCCTCTCTTTTGACCGGCTATCTATCACTTGGCCGCGGGCTTCTCGATCAGCTTTTTAAGGCTATCACGGGCAGGCTTACTGTAACCTTCATTACCAGCCGCCGGGGAACCGCTATCGGGATCATCGTCCGTATTGGCGGCCTTCTTGCTGATCTTCTTGAAGATCGATTCTGCCAAATCCTCCGGCAAGGCCGCCATCAGACCATGCCCGGTATTCTCCAGCACGACCAGCGATTTTGCCTGCGTAAGCCATTCACCGCGCTGCTTTTCTTGCACGAAGAACTCATAAAATATGAGGCAAATCGAGGCAATCAAGAGCCCGCGGGCGATCCCGAACAGAAATCCCAGTGTTCGGTCGAGGGCGCCAATCTTTGAATCCAGCACCATATCCGAAAGACGGGTAGTGATCATGGACACGACAATCAGCGTAATCGTGAAGACGCCCAAAGCAACGGCAAGCTTTGCCGCGATGTCGTTCTTCAGGAAGTCCTGGGCCCAAGGCACCATCCTGGAATTGGCGGCCAGCACGGCCGCGAGCGCGGCGGTGATCCAGGCGGCAATCGACAGGATTTCCCGCATAAGGCCACGCACCATCGCGAGCAGCCCTGAAATCAGCAAAATTGCGAGAACCATCGCGTCAACGGGCGTCGGCATCAGTAATCTTGTTCCGCTTACTACATCTTGCGAAAACCGACGAATCGACCGACCCGTTGGTCATTGACCGGATAGCTATAGCTAGCGCCCGAATTGGCGTCACGCCGTATAACCAGAGTTCTCCAAGTAATCTTGGACGCAATCACCGTCCAAATCGCGCCTTGGATCGAGGCAGCCTTGCGCGGGCGATATATAGCGGCGGGGGCGGGGAACGTCACCTGCGCCTAGCCTTCCTGACGCCGGAATCTCGCAGGTGTGGCATTTTTTTCCGCAGGTGAATTATCCCTGTTGGCTTTGAGGGTTCCGCGCGCGGCGATTTCCGCCACCAGGCTGGTTAACCCTCCCACGGGGTTCAGCAAGAGGCCTGAATCGCCACCGGCCTCGCCACGGGCCGATTCGGGTAGCACCGCACGGCCAAAGCCGAGCTTGGCGGCCTCTTTCAGCCGTGCCGAAGTCTGCGCCACCGGCCGAATCGCGCCCGAGAGCGAAATCTCCCCGAAATAGACTGCATCCGCAGGCAACGTGGCGTTGACGAGTGACGACACGAGGGCTGCCGCGGCGGCAAGGTCCGCGGCCGGTTCCTGGATGCGCAAGCCGCCGGCGACATTGAGATAGACGTCATGGCCGGACAATTTGACCCCGCAATGGGCCTCCAATACTGCCAGCACCATCGAAAGCCGGCTGGGGTCCCAACCGACCACGGCACGGCGCGGTGTGCCGAGCGAGGTCGGCGCCACCAAAGCCTGCAACTCCACCAGCACCGGGCGGGTGCCTTCAATGCCGGCGAATACGGCCGTCCCCGGGCTGCCGAGATCGCGCTCGGACAGGAACAGTTCGGAGGGGTTGGAGACTTCGCGAAGCCCGAGGCCCGTCATCTCGAACACGCCGATTTCATCGGTCGGACCGAAGCGGTTCTTTACCGCCCTTAAGATGCGGAACTGCTGCGAGCCTTCTCCCTCGAACGACAGCACGGCATCCACCATGTGCTCGACCACGCGAGGTCCGGCGATCTGGCCGTCTTTGGTGACGTGGCCAACCAGAATGATCGCAGCACCTGACTTCTTGGCAAAGCGAATGAGCGCCTGCGCCGAGGCGCGCACCTGCGTCACCGTGCCTGGCGCGGATTCCACCGTATCGGTCCACATGGTCTGAATCGAATCGATCACGATCAGGCGCGGGGTTGCGCCTTCGGACAGGGTTGAGACGATATCTTCAACTGAAGTCTCCGCGGCCAGTTGCACCGGCGCGTCCGCCAGTCCCAGGCGTTCGGCGCGCAGCCGTACCTGCGCGACGGCTTCTTCGCCGGAGATATAGACGGCGCGATGGCCGGCGCGGGCCAACAGGCTCGTCGCCTGCGTCAAAAGCGTCGATTTGCCGATGCCGGGATCACCGCCGACCAGAAGCACCGAGCCGCGCACAAAGCCGCCGCCGGTGACGCGGTCGAACTCAGCCATGCCGGACGGAAGGCGGGGGGCGTCCTGGCTTTTGCCGGTCAGGCTCTCCAGCGCAAACGTCCGGCCCTTGCGCTTGGAGCGGATCGAGGCCGGCATCGTGGTCGCGCCGGTGACGTCCTCCTCAGCCAGCGTGTTCCACTCGCTGCAGGAATCGCACTTGCCCTGCCAGCGGTTATAGGCTGCGCCGCAGTTCTGACAGACGAAGGAAAGAGTGTTTTTGGCCATGCAGAATTGGACAACAGATTCGGGCGCTAAGTCTCAACCCATAGCATGGATTGCGGCCGAGACGTCCAAGCCTGAAAGCGGCGAGGTCTTACGAAAATGCGGTCCAAAGCATGGAAAGGCCCGCCACGACCATAATGCCGTCCATCAGCAGGCGGAAGGCGTCGGGCTTCAGGTGCAGCACAAAGCGTTTGGCAATGAAAGCGCCGAACATCAGTGACGAGCCTGCGATCAAGCCTTGCAGCGCGACCTCCGGCGTCAGCGCGCCAAAGCGCTGGAAGGTGACGGATTTGCTCACATACATTCCCAGCGAACTCGCCGCTTCGGTGGCGAGGAAGGCACCCTTGGTCAGGCCATAGAATAGAAACAGCGGCACGCTCAAGGGTCCGGTCGAAACCACGATGCCCGTCAGGTAACCGATCGCGGCCCCGCCGATGGCGAGGTGCCAGAGCGACAATTTGAGTTGGTGGCGGCCGAGCCAGTGCCGCATCGGGACCATCGCGATCAGGAACAGCCCAATGGAAATATCGACAATGTGCGAGGGCAATACCAGCAAGGTGCGTGCCCCGAGCGCGGCCGCCGGGATGGCCGGAACGGAATAGGCGGCGCAGGCGCGCCAGTCGATGTCGCGATACCACGCGAGGATGCGCGAAAGATTGGACATCACGGCGGCGACCGCCATGATCGGAACGGCCTGTTTGGGGCCGTACTCGTAGATCAGGACAGGCATCAGCATGATCGAGGATCCGGTGCCGACGATGCCGGAAATGGTTCCAGCGATCAGCCCGACCGCAAGGACGAAGAAAAAACTCAAGCGGTACTTCTCCTGCCGAATCGGTTGCAATCGCCTCCATTCGGAAGCGACGCCTGTTCACGCTGCGTTATGGCATGCGCGGTTGGCCGGATATAGACGGCCGCGGGGCGAGCGGCTAGCTTGTGTGTCAAGCGTTGGGCGGTTGAAAACGCCCAGGCACCAGGGAGGGCTGTTGATGAACAAGTCCGCCGATCGCATCGCAGGCAAACGCGAGGCAGGAAAGCAGGTTTTGGAAGCCGTGGCCGGTAACGGCTTGATCGATCGTCGCGCGCTGTTGGGGCGGGGCGTGCTGCTGGCGGGCGCCATGGGAACAGGCATAGCGCCATCCGCCGCCGGCGCAGAGCCGCTCGCCGACGGCCCATGGAGCCTTGAAATCGGCGAGGCGACGCCGCCTTACCAACTGCGCTCGAAGTTCGAGGCCAAGGTCGTGCGCACGTTGAGCAATCCCGACAACGAGCCGCGCAATTCTCATGCGCGCACGCCGCACCATCTGCTTGAGGGAACCACCACCCCGAACGGATTGCATTTCACCATCAATCACGGTGGCATCCCGGCCATTGACCCCGAACAGCACCGCCTCGTGATCCATGGGCTGGTGAAGCAACCGCTGGAGTTCTCACTCGAGACGTTGTCGCGCTATCCGCAAGTATCGCGCGTCACGTTCCTCGAATGCGGCGGCAACAGCGCGCCGATGTTTTCCCCCGAGCCGATGCAGGAGACCGTGCAAGCCTTGCATGGGCTTGTCTCCTGTGCCGAGTGGACCGGCGTCAAGCTTTCCACGCTGTTGGAAGAAACCGGGATCGATCCCAAGGCGAAATGGCTGGTCGCTGAAGGTGCGGATTCGCCGCATCTAAGCCGCAGCGTGCCGGTGAAGAAGGCACTGGATGACGCCATGATCGCGCTCTACCAGAACGGCGAGCGCTTGATGCCCGGAAACGGCTATCCGATGCGCCTGCTGTTGCCCGGCTACGAGGGCAACATGAACGTCAAGTTCCTGCGCCGCATCAAGCTCATCGAACAGCCCGCGATGACCATGTATGAATCGCGGACCTATTCGCAGATCTTGCCCGATGGCAAAGCCTACCGCTTTTACTTCCTGCAAGAGGTCAAGTCCTTCATCACCAGCCCATCCCACGGCATGGCGTTGAAGGGGCCGGGTCTCTACGAAATTTCCGGCGTCGCCTATTCCGGTGCGGGACGGATCGAGAAGGTGATGGTTTCGGCCGATGGCGGGAAGAGCTGGGGCCTGGCCGCGCTTCAGGAACCGGTCTTGAGCAAAGCCTTTACCCGCTTTCGCATGCCTTGGCGCTGGGATGGGGGACCTGCGACACTACAGAGCCGGGCATGGGACGAAGCGGGCAATGTACAGCCCACCCGCGCCGAATTTGTCGCCGTGCGCGGTGAACTGACCAAGCCGCCGCCCGTGCTGGCGTTTCCCAATCAGCACTACAATTCAATTACGAGCTGGGGCGTTGGAACGAGCGGCGAGGTCAAGCATGTTTACGCCTAGGCCCGTTCTCGTCGCCGTAGCATTGCTGCTTGCGACAACAGCAACCGTGTCTCTGGCCGAGACGCCACATCTGGGCAAGCCGCTCGACGAAGCCGCGATCGCCAATTGGGACATCAGCATCCTGCCCGACGGAACCGGATTACCGAAAGGCAGCGGCAATTCCGCGCAAGGGTCTGCTATTTTTGCCGAGAAATGTTCGGCCTGCCACGGCGACAACGCCAGAGGTGGCGCCGCGGCAGCATTGGTGGACGACCGCAAGCTTGCCGGCATCTCCGCTTCGCAGAAAACGATCAAGAACTTCTGGCCCTACGCGACGACGATCTTCGACTTTATCCGGCGGGCGATGCCGTTTACTGCGCCGCGTTCGCTGAGCGACGATGAAGTCTACGCGCTCACGGCCTATATTCTTGCCGAGAACAAGCTGATCGATGCCAACGCTACCATGAACGCGGAAACCCTGCCGAAGGTGAAAATGCCAAATCGCGACAATTTCATCATCCGCTTCCCGGATCGGATCTAGCGGGCGATTGGCGTCACGCCGCCATCGCAACGTTGCGAAAGGCTTTCACGAGCGGCAGTTCCAGCTTGCCGCCCATGTCGCACAAAACCTTGTAAGCGTCCTGCCGTGACATCGGCTGCCGGTACGGACGTGCTTCGATCAGCGCTGCGAAAATATCCGAAATCGTGAGCAGTCTCACCAGATCGGAAATCTGTCCGGCCGGGAGATGATCGGGATAGCCCGATCCGTCGAGATATTCGTGATGGTGCCGTACCCCATCAAGGATCTCCGGGTTGATGCCGGGAATATCCTTCAGCAATTCATATCCGATCGCCGGATGGCGCTTCATGATTTCGTCTTCGTCCGGATCGAGGCGCTCGGGCTTGTCGAGAATGGCCAATGGAATGCGGGCCTTGCCGATATCGTGCAGCGTGGCCGCAATGCCCAGCCGCTTGACGTCGATATCGACAAAGCCTGCTTCCAGCGCAAACCCGACCGCGATGCCCGTCACCAGCAGACAATGCTGGAAGGTTCCCTGATGATAGCGGCGAACGTCATCAAGCCAGGCACTCAGGCCGTTACGTTCGATGCTGTTGATCACGTGCGCGGTAGTGCCCTCTGCTTCCGCAAGATTGATCGTTCTGTCTTGTTTGGCCGCGGAAAACATCGAGGCAAAGGCATTCGCGCAGTCTGCCGTCTGGGACAAAACGACGCCGGGCCGGCGGGCTGCGGCTTTCATCGTCTCTTCGATCTGCGCAAGCTTCGGGACGATCTCGTGGGAGCAGCGCACGACCGAGGTCGCGCCAAGTGCAAAGGCTTGCGCGACCATGTGATGGAGGTGCTGCTGGACGACAAAGAGCTTTTCGGTAACCGCTTGAAACTCGCTCAGGCTCTGTTTGATTTGTTCGACGCGGACCATTTCACGCAGGTCAGCGTCCACCATGAGCACGCCGCCCGTGCCGCTGGCAGCCTGATCCCCCAGCAATCGCGGAATCACATGGTGGTGCGGTTCCAGCATCGCGCGAATGGCTGGTATCTTACCCGGTTCGTCGGTGAGATAACAAACGAGCATGTGTTTTGATCAAGATAAGCGAGGTTTGTCCGGTTCAAATATGAATGCGGCATTGCAACAAACGGGCAACCTTAGGCCGGCATCATTAAGCAAAGGCTAAACAAGTTATGCCGGCGGTTCCGCGATCGCCTGATGGTTAGCTGAGGGTAACCCAGGCCGGCGCGTGGTCGCTGGCGCCTTCCTCGCCGCGTACCAGACGGTCGACGCCGGCCTCTCTCAGCCGCGGCGCGAGTACAGGGCTGATCAGCAGATGGTCGAGCCGCAAGCCGGCGTCACGCGGCCAGCGGTTGCGCTTGTAGTCCCAGAACGTGAACATCGGCCTTGAGGGGTGAAGGGTTCGGATCGCGTCCGTCCAGCCTTGCTTGATCAACGCCTGGAACGCCGCGCGGCTCTTCGGCTGGATCAGTGCATCCTTGTCCCATGATCTGGTCGGATAGATATCGACCGTGGTCGGCGCGACATTGTAATCGCCAGCCAGAACGACCGGGATGTCCTGCTTGATGAATTTGGCGGCGTGTGTCCGCAGTCTCTTGAACCAGTCGAGCTTGTAATCGAATTTCGGTCCCGGCTGCGGATTGCCGTTCGGCAAATAGAGGCTTGTCACGATGACGCCCTTGACGGCGGCTTCGATGTAGCGCGCCTCGGTATCGCTCGCATCGCCGGGCAGGGCGGTGCGGATCAACACCGGATCAGCGTTTCGCGCCAGGATCGCCACGCCGTTCCAGGTTTTTTGTCCGCGCCACACCGCGCCATAGCCGGCCTTCTCGACGGCCGCATACGGAAAGTCGCTGTCGGTCGACTTTAATTCCTGCAACGCGACGATGTCGGGTTTGGCCCGCTTGAGCCACGTCAGGAGATTGGGCAGCCGCCGGTTGATATTGTTGATGTTGAACGTGGCGACTTTCATCAGCGGGTCAGCTACGGTCGATCAATCATCAGAGGAGGCTCCATGTCCATCAGGCTTTCTATTGCTTTTGCCGCAATTGCCACCGGCCTCTCAACCGGAGCCTTCGCGCAGAATCTGACCTCCCAGCAGCGGACCGCATGCAAGCCCGATTATGAAAAATATTGTTCGGGGGTCATGCCCGGCGGCGGTCGTATCATTGCCTGTCTCAATAAACAGCGCGACGCGCTCAGTGATGCCTGCAGAAAGATTCTCGACGCGCAGACGAAATAGCCGCAGGCGGGAGGGCACGACTAACCTTCAACGGCTTCGTCCTTGTAGACGCGGGCGTAACGCGCGCCCAGGCTTGTGAGGACTTCGTAGCCGATGGTGCCGAAATGATGGCCCAGTTCGTCAACCGTGATGCCTTCGCCAATCAGCGTCACCAGGTGGCCGCGGCGCACGGCATTCTTTTCCAGATCGCTGACGTCAACGGCCATCAGGTCCATCGAGATGCGCCCCGCCACCGGGCAGCGCTTGCCGGCGACCATGACCTCGGCGCCGCGCGTGCCGTCATTGCTGCTGCCGGCACGGAAATAGCCGTCGGCATACCCGGTTGAAACGATGGCAAGCCGGGTCGGACGGCGAGCGGTCCAGTTTCCGCCATATCCGACGCTTTCGCCGCGTTCGACATCGCGGATCTGCATCACACGGGCCTTCAGCTCGACGACCGGCAGCATCGGATTGTCGGCCTCCGGCGTCGGATTGACGCCGTAGAGGGCAGCACCCGGCCGCACCATGTCGAACTGAAAGGCGCTCCCCAGGAATATGCCAGACGAGTTTGAGAGCGAAGCGGGCACGCCGGAAAATTCGCTCGCAATCGCGCGGAAGGCGGCCAGTTGCCGGGCGTTCATGGGATGGTTGAGGTTTTCGGCACAGGCGAGGTGGCTCATCACGAGCGATACGCCGTGATCGCCAGCGTTGATCCTCGGGATGAGGCCTTGCGCCTCCGCAATGGTCAGGCCGAGCCGATGCATGCCGGTGTCGATGTGGATGGCCGCCCCACCTGCCCAGCCGGTGCGCCGGCAAAAGACGTCCCATTCGGCGAGTTCGTTGAGGTCTCCGATCACGGGCCTTGCGTCAATTTTGGCATAGGCCTCGCCGGTGTTCTGCATAAAACCATTGAGGACGTAAATGAGAGCCGAAGGCACGGCGGCCCGTGCCGCGGCCGCTTCCTCTGACGTCGCAACGAAGAAGGTCTTGCAGCCGGCCTTGGCGAGTGCTTGTGCGACCGGCGCGAGGCCGCAGCCATAGGCGTTGGCCTTGATCACGGCCGAGCATTCGGCCGGCACCGCTGATTTCTCGAGCTTGCGCCAATTGGCGACCAACGCATCAAGATCAACGGTTAGAACGCCACTGGCGCCAGCCAGCGCCGCCGCTTTGTTGGCTTCCGGCGAGAGAACAGAATCGGCCGGCAGCGACTTTGGATCGGGGGTGATGTTCATCCCTTATTTTACGCGCGCGCTCGCGGCCGTTCAACCGAAGACGGAACCTTTAATACATTCGCGTCGGTAAATTATCCTCATCCGCAGCGTCGCCGAACCGTGTGAACTGTCCTTCGAAACTCAGCTTGACGGTACCTGTTGGTCCATGGCGCTGCTTGGCAATGATTACCTCGGCCTTGCCGTGCACGAGCGACATGTCGAGTATCCACTTTTCATATTCCGGCGTACCGACTTTGGGTTCCTTGCTTTGCAGATAATATTCTTCACGATAAACAAACATCACGACGTCGGCGTCCTGTTCGATCGAACCGGATTCGCGCAAATCCGACAATTGCGGATGCTTGTCGTCGCGGCTTTCGACCTGGCGCGACAATTGCGACAGCGCAATCACGGGGACGTTGAGCTCCTTGGCGAGCGCTTTCAGGCTGGTCGTGATCTCGGTGACTTCCTGCACACGGTTGTCGGAGCGCTTGCTTGAGCCTTGCAAGAGCTGAATGTAGTCGACCACAATCACGTCAAGACCGCGCTGCCGCTTCAGCCGCCGCGCGCGCGCCGTGAGCTGGGAGATCGACAGTCCGCCGGTTTCGTCGACATAAAACGGAAGAGACTGCATTTCGATCGCAGCGTCGCGGATTTTTCCGAAATCGCTATCGGTAATGCCGCCGCGGCGGATCGTGCTCGAGGCGATGCTGGTCTGTTCAGCGATGATACGCGTGGCGAGCTGTTCGGCCGACATTTCGCAGGAAAAGAAGCCGACAATGCCGCCGTTGACCGTCTTCATCGTGCCGTCGGCCTGCACCTCGGCGCGATGCGCCTTGGCCACGTTGTAGGCGATGTTGGTAGCGAGCGCGGTCTTGCCCATGCCGGGACGGCCCGCCAGGACGATCAAGTCGGACGATTGCAACCCGCCCATCTTGGTATCGAGGTCGCGCAGGCCTGTGGCGATGCCGGATAATTTGCCGTCGCGCTGGAAAGCCTTGGCCGCCATGTCGACGGCAACCGTGAGAGCCTGTGCAAAGCGCTGGAACCCTCCATCATAGCGCCCGGACTCCGCCAATTCGTAGAGGCGCCGTTCGGCATCCTCGATCTGGGCGCGAGGGGCGAAGTCTACCGGCGCATCAAAGGCGACATTGACCATGTCCTCGCCGATCCGGATCAGATCGCGGCGCAACGACAACTCGTAGATGGTGCGCCCATAGTCCTGCGCGTTGATGATGGTGGTCGCTTCGGCCGCCAGGCGCGCTAGGTATTGGCCAACCGTCATACCGCCGATGTCGGTATCGGCCGGCAAAAAAGTCTTCAGCGTAACGGGAGTAGCGACCTTGCCCATCCGGATCAGGCTACCGGAGGTTTCAAAGATGGTTTGATGGATCGGCTCAAAGAAATGCTTGGGCTCGAGAAAATCCGAAACCCGGTAGAACGCGTCGTTGTTGACCAGGATAGCGCCCAAAAGGCTCTGCTCCGCCTCGATATTGTGCGGCGCGCTGCGGAAAGCCGGGGTTCCCGCCTCGGGGGCGAGTTTCAGAACGTTCGAATCAAGTGATGGCATGGGGCTCAGTGTTCGCGGAACTTTGGCGGAATTTGGCGGAGTAAAGGGGCAGCGATAAAGCGCCTCTCTCGCATCAAGCGGAAGCGGCAAAAAGCCTTATGCCCGATTCACACAATTGGGGTTGGGGAATTCGGTGAGGTTTATCGTATTGCCGCTTGACGCGATTTGGCAGTCATCGCCCGACGGCCCGGGCCGCCGCGCAAAACCTTCACGAACCGGATGAACTTTTTGCGCTGCGGGGCATACCCATAACCGAAAGCGGGCGTCCGGCCAGATGGAAAGCCCTCAGACCAGGATGAGATAGATCAGCGCGAGGACAGCCGCGCCAGTGGCCATCACAATGAGGGCATAGTCGGTGCCGATGTCCGAAGGCGAGCCGGGCGGTGATCGATCGGTTTTCCGAGCCATTTGGTTGATTTAGGGCAGCGTGTCGAAGTCCTTTGTGAAGCAGATCACATCGGCACGATTTTCTTTCGGCATAGTCGATGCGGAACGAGCTGATGGCTCTGGAATTATTGAACATCGGTTTTTGAAGACTGACAGAATGGAGCGCCTATGGGCCAACAAGTTCCGTCATGGCGGACCGAAAAAGGTCAGACCTTGTGGCTGTCGATGCTGATCGAGGCAATGGAAAAATTTTCTCGTCCCGAATGGCGGGCGCGTCCGGTTGACCGGCTGGAACATGTTGCGTTGCAAGCCCGGCTTGCCCGGCCCGCGATGGCGTATCCGGCCCGTGCTTCGCGTTTCAGTCTACGGAACTAACTTCGAAGCGCGCCTATTCGCCGGCAATCTGAAGGCGTGGTTTCTTTTCCATCTCGAACCGCCGTAGCCTGGCTTTCTCGCTGGCGAGGTAGTCGCGCGTCATCGGCACCACGCCCTGACGCCTGGTGAGTTGAATCTGGAAGTTCATCAGGTTCTGCTTGCGGAAGGCCATCTCCGAGCAGGCGAGATAGAATTCCCACATCCGCGCGAAGCGCTCGTCATAGAGCTGGACGGCTTCCTCCCTGCGCGCCAAGAAGCGCTCGCGCCACGCTTTCAGCGTTTCCGCATAATGCAGCCGCAGGATCTCGATGTCGCAGACGAGCAGGCCGGCACGCTCGATTGAAGGCAGAACCTCGGAGAGTGCCGGAATGTAGCCGCCCGGGAAGATGTATTTTGCGATCCACGGATTGGTGGCGTCAGGGCCTTCCGAGCGGCCGATCGAGTGCAGCAGCATCACGCCGTCATCGGTCAGGAGTTCAGCGCAACGTTTGAAATAGATATCGTAGAAATCGACGCCGACATGTTCGAACATGCCAATAGATACTATGCGGTTGAATGGACCGGGAATGTCGCGGTAGTCCTCGAGCAGAAACCTCACGGACCGGCTGAGATTCTTCTCCGCCGCGCGGGCATTCGAAACCTGCAATTGCTCGGCCGACAACGTCACGCCCGTGACATTGGCGCCGGTTGTCTCGGCCAGATAGAGGCCGAGGCCACCCCAACCGGAGCCGATATCGAGGACCCGATCATCCGGCCGGACAAGGAGCTTGGCAGCGACATGACGCTTCTTGGCCAACTGGGCGTCGTCCAGCGTCATACCCGGTTGTTCGAGATAGGCGCAGCTATATTGCTTGTCTGAATCCAGAAAGAGCGAGTAAAGCCTGCCGTCCAGATCGTAGTGATGGGCGACGTTATTCCTGGCGCGGCCGCGCGGATTGAACTGGCGCAGATGGCGGCCCAAATAACGCAGCCACCATTGCAGCTTGGCCCAGCGGGGCACGACTTCCGGCTGATCCATCAGGATGGCCAGTGCATCCGCAATGGAGCCGTTTTCGATGACGAAACTGCCATCCATGTAGATTTCGCCGAGCGCCAATTCCGGGTTGCGAAGCACCCTTCGTTCCGCGTCGGTAGTCAGGAAGCGCGCGAAGATGTGGGGCCCAGTGCCGTCGCCGCAGGTAAATTTTTCTCCGCTGGCGGCGGTAAATGTTATCGCACCGCGGTGAATGAACTGCTGAAGGCAGTAACGCAGCAAACGGTCCATCGAAACCACCTGGAGGAGCGATCCCGCAAAAACCAAACCCGGCCGTCACACACGACGCGCAGGGAACAAAATGGTTCCTGCGCCTCTCGGTGAGGATCGTAAAAGCAAGGTGGGCTCGTTGGCTAGTGCGTTGTGTACAAAGCAGATATTCCGGGAACTCAGGCTCGTGTGCTTTCGTCATCAGTGCGCTTCCATTCGCGGGATAATCGGCTAAAAGGTGACGCCACCAGTGCCCTTCGGAATGGGAGCTGGAAGCGTTTTCCGCATCTGGAGAATAGGGAATGTCGAGCCGGGCGCGCATTTTTGCGGCGGTCACACTTCTGGTCGGTTGTCTCGCGGGGCCGGCAGCGTGGGCGCAAGCGCAAAATCTCGAAGCGGGCAAAAGCGCGTCCCAACTTTTTGCGGGTACTTGTAACGCTTGCCACAAGAGTCCGCGCGGCCTGTTGAAGACGGTCTCGCCCGGCTCGCTGTCGGGCTTCCTGCGGGAGCACTATACGACGGGCGGCGACATGGCCTCGCAGCTCGCCGCGTACCTGATCTCCAACGGCGCGAGCGACAGCCGGCAGTCCAAGCAGGGTGCGGACAAGCAGGGCGCAGGCAATGATCAGGCCGACCGTCCAGGCCGCAAGAACAGGAATTCCCCCAGCGAGGAAGCTGCGCGGCCGGATGATACGCCGCCTCCGGGCGAAGGCGGGCGGCAATCCCGCAAACGGCTGGCACCTCCCGGCGAGCAGCCGGAGGAGGGCAGGCCCGTCGCCAACGCTCCGGCCCAGGCGGACGTTGAACGTGGTCCCGATGGCCGCAAGCTATCGGCCAAACAGCGGAGCAAGCTCGGCAAGCAGCCAGGTGCCGAGGAGCCTTCCATGGCCAACGAACCGCCGAAGAGCGAGCCGGCCAAGACGGAGTCCGGCACAGACGACAAGGCGAAGGCTGAGCCCAGTCAAGAGATGGGTAACACGGTCGCCAAGCCCGATGCCCAAGGTAAATCCGCTGACGAGGTGAAATCCCAACCCGTTAAATCGGAGGCCGCAAAAATCGAGGCGCCAAAGGACAGCGCCTCGGGCATGGTTCGTCGGGATCCGGTGCCTACCGTGACGGCTGCACCTGCGCCTGCTTCAACGGCTGAGCCTGCGCCCGCGGTTGCCTCTGGAGGATCGCCGGAGCAGGCCGCGCCGCGGCCACAAGCGCCCGCCGCTCCGCAACCGTCGGCCACAACTGCTTCCGCGCCACCGCCACCTCCGGCAGATGGGCCGCCGTCGCCGCCGATCTCCCGATAACGGTGGTGGTACTGGCCTTTGCTCCGACAAGTTCGTAATCCACAAAAATAAAACCCGGCCTGATCGGCCGGGTTTTTCGTGTCCGTCAAATCCATCAGAGGCCCGGCGCTTACTCTTCGGCTGCGGGGCTCGGCTGTGGCGCCAGATCGCCGGGGAGGGCTTCGGGGTCGAAGAATTCGCCGGCGGCAGCGATGGCCTCGGCGGCTGCATCCCGATCTTCCTGACGCGTCGAAATATCCTCGCCGCGGTTGATACGTTCGGCCTCGTCCGCACTGCGTGCAACCGTAACGGTCACGCCGACTTCGACTTCCGGATGCACGGCAATCGCGATCTCATGCTTGCCGATGGTCTTGATCGGCGCATCCAGCATGACCTGGCTGCGGCTGATGCTGACGCCATCATTCTGGAACGACGTGATGATGTCGCGAACGCTGACCGAGCCGAACAGCTGGCCGGTCTCGGAGGCCTGGCGAAGGATGACGACGTTACGGCCGTCGATCTTTTCGGCGACCTTGGAGGCTTCGCCCTTGGCCTCAAGGTTACGGGCTTCGAGTTCGGCCTTCATGCCATCGAACTTGGCACGGTTGTCTGCGGTGGCTCGCAGCGCCTTGCCGCGCTTGAGCAGAAAATTGCGGGCAAATCCGTCTCTGACACGGACGACCTCGCCCATCTGGCCAAGCTTGGCGACGCGTTCCAACAGAATGACTTCCATGTTTGTTTTCCTTTCAGGTTATTCGGGATTGAAAAGTTCGGCGTTGCGGATCAGGGCTTCGGCAGCGGCGGCGGCCTGCTGCGCAAGTACCGCTGGCGCAGCCCGAAGACGGCATCGGCCAGCCCAAGCAGGGCGACCGCCAGCAGGGCCCAGGCGAAGCCCGCGACTACGGCGTAAGCGCAGCCAAGCCATAGCGCGCGGCTCTTCATGGCGAGCGTCAGCGTGTGCAGCACTGCAAAACCGGTCATGGCGTAGGCAATCGACAGACCAGCGGTCACTACTTGTGCGAGGATGGCCGGCAGGCCGCCGGAAAAACAGCATGCGACAGCAGCAAAAAGCGCGGCGATGGTCATGGTTGGCAACGCCGTGCTTTTCAGATCCGGCCATGGACGGTGCAATCGTCCCGATGTCGCGGCGATTTTGGCTGCAAGCCACAGGTTGAAGGTCAGCATCGCCACGGCGGCCATTTCAGCACCGATGGGCGCGATCGTCACCAACGCATCGAGCGTGGAATCATTGAGAGCCAGGCCCGACGATTCCAGGACATCACCCCAGCCTTTGCGAAGGGTGTCTTGAATCGCCGCGGCATCGGAGCCCATCATCAGCAGCGTGGCTGCGGTGATGATCGTCGCAAAAACCACGATCCAGAGCAGGAGCCGTCCGATCGGATACCATTCCTGCGCATCACCTGGATTGGCAGGATTTGGATTGGCAAGATTTGGATTGGCCAGATTTGGATTGGCAAGGGTGGCATCCTTCGGCAATGGCCGCGCGAGCAGGCAAAGATGCGCCAGCCACCAAGCCGGTAGTGCGTTCACCACAACAAACGCGCCGCAATAGGGGAGGCCGAATAGCGCGGCGATCACCGCCGTTGCGAAGATCCCGCCGACGCTTGCACCCAGCGGGGCCCATACCAGACCGGCCACCATCAGCGGCAACGGCGCGAGGTAGATCAGCAGCAGCGAAATTGGTGCGCCCGACGTGATCGAGGCGAACATCAACGCCGACGCAAGGCCGGCCGCCAAGGCTATGGATATCGTCGCGATCATCAGCTGTCCCGCTCCTTTCGAGCGGTTAGAGGTCGTTCGACCCCAACCATCGGCAACCGGACGACCCGGAAGCCTTATGAATGAGTAGTGCGACCCGCGGCATTTGCGCCGCGGATCAAAGGTCGTCGTTAGCGAATCACGTACGGAAGCAGACCGAGGAAACGAGCGCGCTTGATGGCGCGTGCGAGTTCGCGCTGCTTCTTGGCGGAAACGGCGGTGATGCGGCTCGGCACAATCTTGCCACGCTCGGAGACGTAACGCATCAACAGCTTGGAATCCTTGAAGTCGATTTTCGGCGCATTCGGACCCGTGAATGGGCAGGTCTTGCGGCGGCGGAAAAACGGACGGCGTGCACCAGCTTCAGCCATGGTTCTTACTCCTCTTCCGCTGCGTCGACGTCATCACGGGGACGGCGCGGACCGCGATCGCCGCGGAAGCCGCCGCCGTCACGATCGCCACGGAAACCACCGTCGCGATCACCACGAAAACCGCCACCGCGGTCGTCCCGTTCACGGTCGCGATCGGCTTTGCGCATCATGGCCGATGGACCTTCTTCAAGCTCCTCGACACGAACGGTGAGGTAACGGATCACGTCTTCGCTGATCCGTTCCTGGCGCTCGATTTCAGCGACGGCGGCCGAGGGCGCATCGATGTTGAGCAGCACGAAATGCGCTTTGCGATTCTTGCTCATGCGATAGGTCAGCGAACGCACACCCCAGTTCTCGGTCTTGGTGACCTTGCCGCCCGCCTGTTCGACGATGCGGGTCATCTGGGTAGTCAGTTCTTCGACCTGCTGGGTGCTCGCGTCCTGGCGCGCGAGAAAAACATGCTCGTAAAGAGGCATGGATGTCCTTTCCTGTGTTGGCGTAGGTCGCCGGCGGCAAGCCCTTCGAACCCTTCGGAAAGGACTCGGGATAAGCTCAAGAAGGCGGAAGCACGGGACGACGGGCCGACTGGCCCTGCCGCATCAACACACCGGAAAAGGTGAAATTGCTGAGACCGTCCGTTCAGCTCCCGGCCGGAGACCCACGGATGGGCGCGTTATAAGCATTTTGGCCGTGCTGGCAAGGGAAAGCCGCGGGCGGACACGGAGAGGATTACCCCTCGCTGGGAAAGCGTCTGTGCTTGACACAGGAGGCTTGAGCGGTGTCTTTCTGCCCGGCTTGCGGGATTGATTTGCAGCTCGACGCTGTACCGGTTTTGAAATCTATCGCAAGATATTGAAAAATAAAGATAATTCCTTTTTGACTGGGTTTCGCTGGCCGGTCGCGGGAAAATAGATGTCCGGGGAGCGTTCATGACGGCAGCATTCACCTTTCCGGGGCAGGGTTCCCAGGCTGTTGGTATGGGCAAGGCGCTGGCAGAGGCTTTCCCGGCGGCCCGCGCGGTGTTCGAAGAAGTCGATGCGGCGCTTGGCGAAAAGCTGACGGCCGTCATTTGGGACGGCCCTTCCGAGACGTTGCAGCTCACCGAAAACGCCCAGCCCGCGCTGATGGCGGTCTCGCTGGCTACCTTGCGGGTTCTGGAAGGCGAGGCCGGGTTTTCCGTCGCGAAGCATGCGGAATTCGTTGCGGGGCATTCGCTCGGCGAATATTCCGCGCTCGCTGCGGCCGGTAGTCTTTCGATCAGCGACACCGCGCGCCTGCTCCGCGTTCGCGGCTTGGCCATGCAGAAGGCCGTTGCGGTCGGGGCCGGCGCCATGGCCGCCTTGCTGGGCCTGGATTATGAGGCTGCCGTCGCGGTGGCGGATGAAGCCGCTCAAGGGCAGGTCTGCCAGGCTGCCAATGATAACGGCGGCGGCCAGGTGGTTGTTTCCGGCGACAAGGCCGCCGTTGAGCGTGCGGTCGAGATCGCGAAGACAAGAGGCGCCAGGCGCGCGATGCTGCTGCCGGTCTCCGCGCCATTTCATTGCCGGTTGATGCAGCCGGCAGCCGACGCCATGGCGGTGGCATTGGCCGACGTTGCCATCAAGCCGCCGGCCGTACCGTTGGTGTCGAATGTATTGGCTGCGCCAATCACGGAGCCCGGCGAGATTCGCCGCCGGCTGATCGAACAGGTCACCGGCACGGTGCGCTGGCGCGAGTCGGTGGCTTATATGGCCAATCACGGCGTGACGCGGTTTTTCGAAATTGGAGCCGGCAAGGTGCTGAGCGGATTGGTCAAGCGCATCGCCGAGGGCGCCGTCGGCGTTTCGGTTGGCGGGCCCGGTGATATTGGTTCAGCGAAAGACGCGCTCGCGGCAGCGCGATCATCCTGAGTGGGGGAAAAAATGATGTTCGATCTCACCGGCCGGACAGCGCTGGTCACGGGTGCAAGTGGCGGCATCGGCGGCGCGATCGCGCAGGCCCTGCATCGGCAAGGCGCCACGGTGGCTATTTCGGGGACCCGCCGCGAGGCATTGGAGACGCTCGCCGCCACGCTGGGCGAACGGGTCCACGTGCTGCCCTGCAATCTCTCTGACGCGGCCGAGGTCGAGGCGCTCGTCCCGTCGGCTGAGACCGCCATGGGTCAGGTCGATATCCTCGTCGCCAATGCCGGCATCACGCGCGACAATCTTTTTGTGCAGTTGCGTGATGAGGACTGGGATGAGGTGATCAAGGTCAATCTGACCGCGACCTTCCGCCTTGCGCGGGCCGCAACCAAGCTGATGATGCGCAAGCGCTTCGGCCGGATCATCGCGGTCACGTCGGTGGTCGGTGTTACCGGCAATCCCGGCCAGGGCAACTACACGGCCTCGAAGGCCGGTCTGATCGGCATGGTCAAGACGCTTGGCGCCGAATATGCCCGGCGCAATGTCACCGCGAACTGTATCGCTCCGGGCTTCATCGCCACGCCCATGACCGATGCATTGAACGAAAAGCAACGTGAAGCCATTCTGTCGAAGGTTCCGGCGGCGCGGCTGGGAACGCCGGACGATATCGCTGCTGCGGCAGTTTATCTCAGTTCGAACGAAGCGGCCTATGTGACTGGTCAGACCATTCACGTGAACGGCGGAATGGCCATGATTTAAGGGGCTTGAATTCAGGTTTTTGTCTGGGTGAAACACTGACCGGGGCGGCGGTCGAGGCTTGTAGTCAAGGCTTGGGAAGTATGGTAACCGAACCCCGATGAGGGGCAAAGAACACCATTGCAGGATATGGAAACCCTGTATATTGGCGGTGCGGAGCCTGTCATCGTGCGCCGGGTCCGTGTCGGCCGTGACGGGCCTTAAAGACTACGCGCGATTGCGAACGAAATTTACGACCACGATGGCTCGTACGTCTTGGGTCGGTCCAATGGAACAGCACGAGGTTGAGCGATGAGTGAGATTGGCGAGCGAGTTAAGAAGATCGTGGTCGAACACCTTGGTGTTGAACCCGAAAAAGTGGTCGACAACGCGAGCTTTATTGACGACCTCGGCGCCGACAGTCTCGATACGGTCGAGCTCGTGATGGCTTTTGAAGAAGAATTCGGTTGCGAGATTCCCGATGATGCCGCGGAGACGATTTTGACCGTCGGCGATGCGACCAAATTTCTGGAAAAGAACGCCAAGAGCTGACGCGCTCGCGTGGAACTGACGATGACGGAAGGGACCGTGGCCTCGCGGTCCCGTCTTTCGTTGCCGGGGGGCGCGAATCGCGGGCTGGAGTGATGTGGATGAGGCGCGTCGTCGTCACAGGCCTTGGCATGCTCTCGCCACTTGGCTGTGGCGTCGAGCCGACCTGGAAGCGCATCCTCAACGGCGAAAGCGGCGCGCGGAAGATCGAGACGTTCGACGTTTCCGATCTGACCAGTCAGATCGCCTGCGTGGTGCCTCGCGGCGACGGCTCTGGCGACACCTTCAACGCCGACCAGTGGATGGAGCCGAAAGACCAGCGCAAGGTCGACGACTTCATCATCTTTGCGATGTGCGCGGCGCGCCAGGCGCTTGATGACGCCAACTGGCATCCCGCAAGCGAGGAAGACCAGTGTGCCACCGGCACCATGATCGGTTCTGGAATCGGCGGCCTGTCGGGGATTGCGGATACCTCGATCCTCTTGAAGGAGCGTGGACCGCGCAGGGTGTCGCCATTCTTCATTCCGGGCCGCCTGATCAATCTCGCCTCCGGCTATGTGTCGATCGAACACGGTCTTAAAGGTCCTAATCACTCCGTTGTCACCGCCTGTTCGACGGGTGCGCATGCGATTGGCGATGCGAGCCGGCTGATTGCGCTGGGGGATGCGGATGTCATGGTGGCCGGCGGTACCGAATCCCCGATTTGCCGGATCGGAATGGCAGGTTTCTGCGCCGCGCGTGCGTTGTCGACCGGCTTCAATGATACGCCGGAAAAGGCTTCGCGGCCCTATGACAAGGATCGCGATGGCTTTGTCATGGGCGAGGGGGCCGGCATCGTCGTGCTCGAAGAATTTGACCATGCGAAAAAGCGTGGCGCCAAAATATACGCCGAGGTGGTGGGATACGGACTATCCGGCGATGCTTACCACATCACCTCGCCGTCGCCGGATGGCAACGGTGGCTTCCGCAGCATGAGCGCTGCGCTCAAGCGCGCCGGAATTTCAGCCTCCGACATCGATTATATCAACGCCCACGGCACGTCGACGCAGGTGGGCGACGAAATCGAATTGGCGGCCGTGGAGCGGTTGCTCGGCAACGCGGCCTCCAGGGTATCCATGTCCTCGACCAAGTCCTGCACCGGGCATCTGCTTGGTGCAGCGGGTGCGATCGAAGCTATTTTCGGTATTCTTGCGATTCGCGATAACGTTGCCCCGCCGACGATCAATCTCGACAATCCGTCGGTGGAAACCGCGATCGATCTTGTGCCGAAAACGCCGCGTGAACGTGAAATCAATGTCGTGTTGTCGAATTCTTTCGGTTTCGGAGGTACAAACGCGTCCGTGATTCTGCGGCGCGTGACTGTCTAGTGCGGTGAAACTTCGAACCTGGCCACCATAGACGCGTTGCACATGCTAGAATCAGTCCAACGGCGCGTGTCCCATCGCTTAGAACTTCACCGTTTCGCCTCATTCGGCGATAATTCCTGGATACGGGCGAGACCACCGGCCGGGGTCAAGTTTTAAGGCCACGATTGAACCGACAGGATTCAGGTTGCATCGATGAGTGAAAGGCCGCCCATTTCGCCGAGGTCTCCGCGCGCCGCGCTGGAGCCCGAGCAGGTTCCGCCGCCGCCAAAACGGTCCGAACGTGCCCGCAATCCGTTCGTCGTGGTCGGTAATGCCATCATTACCTTCATTTTGGTTGCGATGGTCGCTGTCGGCGGCACCTATATTTACGGCAAGCAGAAGATCGAGGCGCCCGGTCCCTTGCAGGAGGACAAGGTCGTCAATATTCCCACGCGGGCCGGGATGACCGATATTGCCGATATCTTGCAGCGCGAAGGGGTCATCGACAACAATCGGTGGGCCTTTATTGGCAGCGTATTTGCGCTCCGAGCGCGCTCCGACCTCAAGCCCGGCGAATATCAGTTTCAGAAGAATGCCAGCCTGAGAGATGTCATCGGCACCATTGTCGATGGCAAGGTTGTTCAGCACTCCGTCACCATCCCCGAAGGATTGACCTCCGAGCAGATCGTCGCCCGGCTTTCCGAGAACGATATTTTCTCGGGCTCGGTACGCGAGATACCGCGCGAAGGAACGTTGCTGCCTGAAACCTACAAATTCCCCCGCGGTACCCCCAGAGACCAGGTGATCTCGCGCATGCAGCAGGCGCAGAAACGCGTGCTTGCCGAGATTTGGGATCGCCGCAATCCCGATATTCCGATCAAGTCGCCGGAGCAGTTGGTGACGCTGGCTTCGATCGTCGAAAAGGAAACCGGCAAAGCGGATGAGCGCAGCCGGGTTGCCGCGGTGTTCGTGAATCGGCTGCGGCAAAAAATAAAATTGCAGTCGGATCCCACGATTATTTACGGACTGGTTGGCGGCAAGGGCACGTTGGGCCGGCCGATCAAGCGAAGCGAAATCCAGCAGCCTTCACCTTACAACACCTATGTGGTGGACGGGTTGCCGCCCGGTCCGATCGCTAATCCCGGCCGCGCCTCGCTGGAGGCTGCCGCCAATCCTGCGCGCACGCGTGATCTGTTCTTTGTTGCCGACGGCACCGGCGGCCATGCCTTCAGCGACACTTACGACGTGCACCAGAAAAACGTCGCCAAGCTCCGAGCGATGGAAAAGCAGATCCAGAACGATACGGTCGAGCCCGCTGACGATCCACCGCCGGCCGCGCCGGCCGCGAACGCGTCGGCAGATACCGGCGCGCCAGCCGCGCCCAAGCCAGCTCCTGCCAGGAAGCCCGCGGCGCGGCCTGCACCTTTGTTGCCCCGGCAAGGCGCTTCGCAGCCGTCGATATCCGCTCCGGTGGACCAGCAATAGTTACGAAGGCGGGATCGTGATCCGCCTGCTCGTGGCTGGATCGGGACCGGAGGTCGCGCAATTTCCATTGATTCTGACATTTGCAAAAATGCCTGCCAGATCGGGACGCAAATGTTAGAAACGGGCCACTGGCGAATCCTCGGCCTTTGCTTCCGTTCGGAGAACCCTACGCGATGGTGTTATCGAGCATGACCGGCTTTGCCCGCAGCCATGGTGCCAGCGGGCCCTATGCGTTCGAATGGGAGCTGAAGTCGGTCAATGCCAAGGGGCTGGATCTGCGCCTGCGCCTGCCCCCCGGATGGGATGAACTGGAGGCTTTCGCCAAAAAACGGGCGGCGGAGGTGCTGTCACGCGGCACGATATACGCCAATTTCAACGTGAAGCGCGCCAACGCGCTGTCGACGGTTCGTATCAACGAAGACGTTTTGTCGTCGATCGTGCGCGTGGCCGGAACGCTTGCCAGCAAGATCGACGCAGTGGCTCCCAGTATCGACGGGCTTCTGTCCATCAAGGGTGTGATCGAGGTCGTCGAACCGGAAAGCGATGAAGCGGAAGACAAGGCGGCGAAGGATGCCGCTTCCGCCGCATTCGATCAGGCGCTGGCCCAGTTCGTCGACATGCGCCGGCGCGAGGGCGTGGCGTTGGGGCAGATTCTGTTGCAGCGAATGGATGAGATTGAGCGGTTGGCGAAGAGGGCGGAGGCGGCGCCGGGACGCAGGCCGGAGGCCGTCAAGGCGCGTCTTGCCGAGCAAGTTGCAGCGCTGCTGGAGACATCCGACCGTTTCGATCCCGACCGTCTCAACCAGGAAGCACTTCTGATCGCGGCGAAAGCGGATATCCGCGAAGAACTCGATCGCATCGCATCGCACGTCGCCCAGGCACGCGAAATGATTGCCAAGGGCGGGCCTGTCGGCCGGCGTCTGGATTTCCTTGCGCAGGAATTCAACCGCGAGGTCAATACCTGCTGCTCGAAGTCGAACGATATCGAATTGACCAATACCGGCCTTGAAATGAAAAACGTGGTGGAGCAATTCCGCGAACAGGTGCAGAATCTGGAGTGACGCATGGCAGATCGAGGGCACGGCAATGTCGGTTGAACGGCGCGGATTGATGTTCGTACTGTCCTCGCCGTCGGGCGCAGGCAAAACAACACTGTCGCGCCTGCTGATCGAGCGGATGCCGGGCCTGAAGATGTCGGTGTCGGCAACGACCCGGCCGATGCGTCCGGGCGAAGTCGACGGCAGCGATTACCTGTTTGTCGATCAGCCGCGCTTCAAGGAGATGGTCCAGCGCAATGAACTGCTGGAATGGGCCACCGTTTTCGACAACAGCTATGGCACACCGCGGGCACCGGTCGAAGCGGCCTTGTCGGCAGGGCGGGATGTATTGTTCGATATCGATTGGCAGGGCACCCAGCAACTGCGTGAGAAAGCCCGGGCGGATGTGGTCAGCGTGTTTATTTTGCCGCCATCGGCCGCCGATCTGGAGAAGCGGCTGCATAGCCGCGCCCAGGACAGCGACGCGGTCATTCGCTCGCGCATGAGCCGTGCTACCCACGAGCTCAGTCACTGGGCAGAATACGATTATATCGTGATCAATCACGATATCGATGAGGCCTTTGCAGAGGTTCAATCGATCCTGAAAGCAGAACGGCTCAAGCGTGAACGCCGTACCGGCCTGACGACGTTCGTCAGGGAATTGCAGCGGCAGTTGGAGAAATAACCGGTCTCACCTCGTCGCACGTCTGGGCGGGCGGCGGACGAATTCCGGTGAGGCGGCGGTCGCGCCTCCGGCGCCTCCGGCAAATCGCGGACGATAATCCCGGTGATCTGAAGATGGAAAATCCGAGAGGATAATGCGGTCGTCATCGGTGGTTTCCCAGACCGGCCCTCGTGCGGAATGCGCCTTGCGGCGGCGTAGCCGTGTGCGGCGGCGCCTGGAGATAAGTGCAGCGGCTCCAGCAAACGCGAGCGCGCCGACCGTGGCGGCGAACATCGTCGGAATCGTTTCCGGCCGAATCGGCACGGACAAATAGGCGAAGGGCGTCGATGATTGAGCGGCCGCCGGCGAGTCGGCTGATGATTGCGTCACGTCGCCCGTGGGAGCGGCCGTGGCTGGTCCGCCCTTGGGCATCTCGAATGCGGGCGGCAATTCCGGCCAGCGTGTTGCCACAGCCGCGGTTGCGTTCCAGGCCGATCCATTCGTGGAATTGGTTTCGTTGCCAGCGACACTGGTGGGCGGGCTGACTGCAGGAGTGTCTTCCTGGATAGCCTGCGGGCGGAGTTCGGCGCGGGCATCTGCGATCGATGGCTTTGCCGCAGGTGGAGGAGCCGGCGGACTGCTCTGCGGCAGCTCCTGCGAAAGCCCGCCGTCCTCATGGCGAAGATACCAGCAATTGCGCTTGTTGACGTGATCGATGCGATAACGCCAGTGACTGCCTGGCGGTGTTTCGGCCTTCGGACTGGAAAGGCAGTCCGTGGCATTTGCCGTTTCACCGCGCGCCATGGTCGCAAGCGGGATTCCCGCAAGGATGTTGACAAAAATAGCTGATACGATTTTCGCGGCTCGGCTTGGCATGCGTATCTCCGGTGAACGCGATACATTTCACCTGCCAAACCTCGCTAAAAACTTGGGTCGCAATACGCCGCAAATCCGGACGGTGTAGGGCTTAATTCGGGCCCGTCCTCGTCACCTTCAAGGCAGCTATATTCAGCGAATTCTACGTCTTTAGTTTTTCAGTACAATGCGTCCGACGACCTGACCGGCCCGCAGCGCATCGATCCATTTCTGGACGTCCGCCATCGGCTCCTCCTTCATCGGCGTCGGTGTGATCTTGCCGTCGCGCGCCAGCGACATCAGTTCGTGCGCCTCAGTGAGCGTTCCGACCATGAAGCCCTCGATCGTCATCCGCTTGTAGACCCATTGCACCATGGGCAGGCTGAAATTGCCGCCCATGAGACCGGAGACCACGATCTTGCCGCCGCGCGCCAGAACCGAAACCGCAAACGCCATCGACTTTTCATTGCCGGCGAAATCGACGATCTCATCGAATCCACCGTCGGTTTCCTTGATGATGCGACGGCTGATCTCTGGCTCCGAAGGGTCGTAGGCGAAAGCCGCTCCGTTCTTGAGCGCGGTTTCGCGGGCGGCTGCGCTCAGGTCTGCGACCGTGATCGGCTGCTTGAACATGGCCTTCGCAAAGGCAAGCCCCATCATGCCGACGCCGCCGAGACCGATCAGCAACAGGTTGCGTTGTCGTGGGCGGTTGACGAGCCGCTTCAGCGCGCCGTAGGCAGTCACCCCTGAACACATCAGGGTCGCGGCCTGATTCACCGGTAGCGGGTCGTACTCAAGGAGGTATTTTGCGTCGGGCACCAGTACGTGAGTAGCGAAGCCGCCATCCACGGCGACGCCGAGAAACCGCTGCTTGGCGCAGAGGTTTTCATCGCCCGCCAAACATTCGCGGCACTGACCGCAGCCGATCCAGGGAAATACCGCCCGCTTTGCGCCGATCAGGTCCTTTGACACGTCGGGGCCAACTTCCTCGACGACGCCCGCGATCTCGTGGCCGAGCGTGAAGGGCAAGGTCATTCCGCGGGTGGTGTCGAGTTTCTTGCCGCCGCCGAGGTCGGCATAACCATCCTGGATATGGAGGTCGGAATGGCAAAGTCCGCAGCGTTCGATCCGGACCAGAACCTCCCGGCCCGCAGGCTTCGGCGCGTCGATGACAGTTTCGCACAGCGGAGCATCAAATTTGACCAGCGATTGGCGGCGCATGAGCGGCATGAAATGTCTCCGGGGACTATTCAGGTGGCGTTGCGTATATGGGTCAATTCCCGAGCCATGGCAACAAAGCCGCCGACAGGAACGGTCTCAGCCCGCCGGGTCACATCGACCTGGGCTGCGGCGACCAGCCGGGCCGGATCGACAGCCAGCGATTTTAGGCTTTGGCGCAACATCTTCCGCCGCTGACCGAAGGCCGCCGCGGCCACCTGCTCCAGCGCCCGGCGGTCGCAGACTTCCGGGGCCGGGCGCGGCAGCAATCGCACGACAGAGGAGGTCACCTTGGGTTGCGGCACAAAGGCCGCGGGGGAAATATCGAACAGGATCTTTGTCTCGGCGCGCCAGTTCGCAAGTACGGCGAGCCGCCCATAGGCTTCATCGTTCTCGCGCGCCACAATACGCTCGGCGACCTCTCGCTGAAACATCAGCACCATCGTGTCGTACCAGGGCGGCCACGGTTCGATCGATAGCCAGTCGATCAGAAGCGCGGTTGCGATATTGTAGGGCAGGTTCGCGACGATTTTGGCGCGGGCCGATCCAAGCCATGGACGTGGATCGAAATGCTGCGCGTCGGCGCAGACGACCTCCAGCCGTCCCGGATATCGCGTGGAAATTTCTTCGAGCGCGGGCAGGGCGCGCTCGTCGCGTTCGACCGCGATGACATGGCGCGCTCCCATTGCCAGCAACGCGCGCGTCAGTCCACCGGGGCCGGGCCCGATCTCGACCACGGTCGCATCTTCAAGCGGACCGGCAGCACGCGCGATCCTGGCGGTCAGGTTGAGGTCGAGCAGGAAATTCTGGCCGAGCGATTTGCGGGCTGACAGCGAATGTCGGCGAATGACCTCGCGGAGCGGCGGAAGGTCGTCGATTGCGCTCATGTGGGCCGGGCGTCGGCCATCCGGGCGGCCAGCCTCAATGCCGCGATCAGGCTCGACGGATTGGCCTTGCCCGTTCCGGCAATGTCGAAGGCCGTCCCGTGATCGGGTGAGGTGCGAATGAACGGAAGCCCCAGGGTGACGTTGACGGCGTCCTCGAAGGCAAGGGTCTTGATCGGGATCAGCGCCTGGTCGTGGTACATGCAGATCGCACAGTCATAGGTCTGCCGCGCGGCTTCGTGGAACATCGTGTCGGCCGGTAGCGGTCCTCTGACATCGAAGCCTTGCTTGCGCAGGATATCGACGGCAGGTGCCACGATCGTCTGGTCCTCCGTACCCAACGAGCCGTCCTCGCCCGCATGTGGGTTGAGCCCCGATATTGCAAGGCGCGGCCGCGCAATTCCGAAACGGGATTTCAGACTGTCCACCACGATACGCGCCGTTGTGACAATCAGGTCGGTGGAAAGCTGCGCCAAGGCCTCGCGTATGGAAACATGGATGGTCACGGGCACAACGGCAAGCGCGGGTGACCACAACATCATGACCGGTTGTGGTATGGAAGTGTTGGTTGCAGCGAGCTCGGCAAGATATTCGGTATGACCGGGGTGACAAAATCCGGCGCGGTAAAGTACGTTCTTGGCAATCGGGTTGGTTACGACCGCGCCCGCCCGGCCGGCGATGACGTCCGCTACCGCCTGGCGAATCGAGGCCATGGCCGCGCCGGCGCTGCTGTCATCGGGATGGCCGGGGCCAGCGGTCGCTGCCCAACCCGTAGGAACGATTGGCAAGGCCTGAGCGAATGTGCCGACGGCGTCCTCAGGGCGAACCTCGACGAGCCTGACGTTCAATCCAAGCGCTTTTGCCCGACGATCGAGGGAGGCGGCGTCACCCAGCCAGTAGAAGGCGGGCAATTTGAGTTCGTCTCGGCGAAGCCACGCTTTTAGCGTGATGTCGGGTCCTATGCCTGCGGGCTCACCCGAGGTCAGCGCAAGAGGCTGTGCCATTCGTCAACGACATTCAATCATTGCGGCTTCATGTATTCGATCATGGAAGCTGCGCGAATTTCCCGCAAATACGACTTCGATTTCGCTTCGAATTTTTCGTTGAACATCTTTTCGCGAATTTCCCGCTTTTTAGGCGTGTCAACCTTGGTCGGGTCTTTTCCGCACAGCACGACCATCTCGACGCCTTGCTTGGTTATCTCGGGCGGCGTCAGGTGGCCGACTGGCGTGTTGTCGAGGATTTCGCGAAGCGATGCAGGCATATCGGCCGAGGTTTTGGTCACGATTTCGCGGATCGCCGCGTTCTGCATCGATTTGAAGAACGCGTTTGCCTCGATGCAAGTCTGGATACGCGCACGCAATGCCTCGGCTTCCTTCTTGCGCGCATCAATAACGTCCTGTGCGGACCCGCGCGGCACAACCAGCACGATCGGCTGCATCTTGTATTCGGTGCCTGCCGTCTCCGTCTGTTGTTGGTCTCCCTGTTCCTTGGCTTTCTCCTCCACGTCTTTTTCGCCGATTTGAAGGCTTTCCTTATATCGGCCACGAACCAGGTTGCTCCAGACCATGTCGGCCCTGATGCGTGATTTGAGCGTGTCGGCGCGCATGCCCTGGGTCTCCAGCGTCTTCGTCAGTTGATCCGCAGTGAGTCGCATCCGTCCGCTCATGGCGGCATAGGATTGCTCGACATCGCTGGCCGAAGGATCGATGCTGAATTTTTTTCCTTCCCTGATTTTCAACTTTTCATCGATCAATTCGTTAATCACCAACTGGCGCTCCGGCATTTTGTGGCTGCTGAGCATGATCAATTTGGAACGCTGTTCGATGTCGAAATTGGTGATGGGCTCTCCGTTGACCATGACAGCGACTTGCTGCGCGCATGCTGGCGACAGGGATACCACCATAAAAACGACGGCCATGCTGCCGCCCAGGATGAGCGTTGAAAGCCTTCTGAAGAATGTAACGGTCATGGTCATCTTCGCTAAGTTAGCTCAAGTCGGATGAAGCATAATTGACGTCATGTCGCCCGCAAATTCGCAAGGCGATCATTAGTCTAAAACCCCACCAGTGTCGCAGCTTCGCGAGGCCTCCGGCTTTACTCGGCAATGGCCCTCGGTCGAGTCTCAATTTTGCGATGACGTGTTCGTATTGGCAAGGGTCCGCAGGCCGAGCTGCAACATGAAAGCGTGACCGAGTATCGGCGGAGATGTCGCCGTCGCATAGGAGTACGAGGTGACGTAATTGGCCGCCAGCACGAAGCAATCATCCACATAGCCAGCGCCAACGACGTATTGGTTGATCTGGTTTGCGACCAGATCCCAGCGCGCGGCGCCTTGAGCGACCCAGTTCGCAGCGACCTTGACCGAGCCGGAGACCAGAATGCCTTCGCGGCGCGTCAGGAATCCGAGGTCGGGCTGGGCAGCGTAGTCGCCGTAGAGGATGCTGACCGACCAGCGGTCGAAGTTGGCGCTGGCCTCGGTTTCGAAGCGCTGGACCTCTCCGGTTGCCTGGTCGAAGCGCGCCCGCATCGCGAGCGTATAGGTACGGTTCGGCGAGTAAGCCAAGCTCGCGACGTAGTCCGATTTCGGGGTCTGCAAACCGGAATCAACCGCCGTATTGGTGACGTCCTGCACCGCGAAGGAGTTGAGGCCGAACAGCTGATAGGACTGGCCAAACACCGCGGTGATCGATCCTCCGCGGTCGAATTGGGTCGTCGCCTGTACGCCGGCATTGGCCCGGCCACCGCCTTCGACGCGGTCCCAACCGGAGAACTTGTCGACCTCGAACAGGTTGGAGGTATCGAAGGTCATGCTCTGCGAGTCTTCATTGGGCAATTTGCCCGCATAGGATTCGTTCGGGCGAATAATGACCTGCGCAATCGGCTCGATGGTGGTGGAGCCCCACGGCTGAACGTTGATGAAGGGGTAGCGGTATTCGAGACCGACCGTCGGCATCATGCGCAGCGCCTGGGTGTCGCCGACAGGCAGGAAGCTGGAGACGCCCGGCTGGTTGGAAATATCGGCATTGATGGCGTCCGCGCGCAGGCTCGCAAATGGCGTCCAGATTTCGCCCGCGGAGTCCGTGAACGAGCGCCGCCAATCGACTTCAGCCGACGCTCGCGTGTAGGTTCCCGGCATGCCCCGCAGCAGGCAGTTCTGCTTGGTGATGCTCTGGGCTGAATCGGCCGTGTTGGCCACGCACGAGCCGTTGGCGGCGGCAGCCGCGGTGATCGGATCGAATACCGCGTCGGTGCGGGTCAGGTTGGTGAAGTTCGTCTTGTAGCTGACCTCACCGCCCAGCACCGAGTGGTTGATCACGTTGGAATAATCGACCACCGGCCAGACCACCGGCACCTGCGTCTGGGCTCCGGAGAGGCTGAGGTAAAAGATCGTCCGCGCATCGAAATAGCTGCGATTGCCGACTCCGGTCAGGAAAATCTGCGACGTTGCTTCCGTCGGAAGCGTCAGGAACGAGCTAAACGCGTCCTTGTAGACCGAGAGCCTGTAGTCCGACAGCAGCATGTAGTCGGAAAGCACAATGCCTTCCCAACCCCAAACCCACTTGTCGTTCAGCGCGAACTCGCCCTTGGTCTCCACGCCACCGCGGAAGTCGCGGTCGCCCACTTGACCGGCGAAGGCGCCTGGATCGAGCTGGTCGATGCCGTAGGCGCGGATTTGGTAGGAGCCGTCCATCAGGCGCTGACGGAATTCGGCCTGCATCAGCACGCCTTGCTGGCTCATAAAGCGCGGGTTGAAGGTCGCGTCATAGTCCGGCGCGATAGCCCAGTAATAAGGGACTTCGACTGCGTAACCGTAAGTGGTGTTGCTCGAAATGCCCGGCGTGAGGAAGCCGCTCTTGCGCTTCACCGTCGGATCGGGTGCGGAGAAATACGGTATGTAGGCCAGCGGAACGCCAAAGAACTCCAGCTGCGCATTCTCGAAATAGAGCATCTTGTCGAGCTGGTTGTGGATGATGCGCACCGCCTTGACCTGCCACAGCGGGGGCTTCTTCGGGTCGTCCTTGCAAGGCGCGCAAGCCGTGTAGACGCCGTTCTCGAAGACGGTGTAGTTGCCGCTGGAGCGATCGGCCCGGGTCGCAGCCATGCGGGTGGCGTCGGCCGTATCGACATGGAGCGAATCGACGAAACCATCCCGATAGTCGTCGCTCAAATCCAGGATGTCGGCGTAGGTGATCTTGCCATCCACATCGGTCATGCGGATGTTGCCTTCGGCGTGCAGCCGCTTGGTCTTCTGGTCGTAGATGACCTTGTCGGCCTCGACGCTGGTGCCGTTATAGAACAACTGCACGTTGCCGACTGCCGATACCCGCGAATTGTTGTAGTCGTAATCCACCTCAGTGGCCTGAACCAGCATCTGTCCGTCATTGGCCGGACGCTGGGTCACAGGCTTGGGCGGTCGCGGGTTATAGGTGAAGCTTTGCGCGAAAGCGGTTGGGGAGGTTGCCAGCCCAAGGGCCGACAACAGCAAACCGAGTACGACGGCAAAGATCGCTTTCCGGACGCTGGTCATGCAAACGCCATCGCGGCGCACAGCACGACGACGACGAAACGCAGCCAGTCTTGTTTGGAGGGCGGCAACCACAGCCACTACCCGTCCTCCTGATACAACAAGGCCAAAAAGCCGGTGAGGCCGCCAACGCATACGGGCAGCCACGCCGAAGCGATCGGATGCATCAACTCAGCCTTGCTCAAATCCTCGGTTACTTTCTGCAAAACATAGAGCAGAAAGCCTGCGCCCACGCCACTCAAAACCATCTTCTGCACGCCGCCGAAACGAAAGAAACGCAAGCTCACGCTGGCTGCCATCATGACCATGGCCGCCAGCAAAAAAGGCTGTGCGATCAACTTGTGATATTGCAGCCGGTAGCCTGCTGTGGCGAATCCCGAGCTTTCGGACGAGCGGATGTAGCCCGGCAGTTGCCAAAAAGACACAGTTTCCGGGGTGGAAAAGCTGTTCCGGACCTGGGCAGGCGAGAGTGAGGTCGCAAGCGTAAAGCTGTCTTGGTCAACCGGCGGGCTGTTCAGGGTATACCGGCGCACGGATTTGAACAGCCAGTGCCCCTCTTCGAGGGTGGCCTGCTGTGCCTCGATCCGTTCCTTGAACTGATTGTCGTTGTCGAAGCGAAACACGGTCAACCCGGTCAGCCGCACACCCTGCTGCTCGCTGCGGGCGGCGTTAATGATGGCTTGTCCGTCGCTATTGACCTGATTGATCCAGAAGCCGGCCGCATCCTGCACCCCGCCGCCGGGCGCGTTGCCAAACAGTTCTGCTTCCATTCGCTTGGAAAGCTCACGAAGGGTGGCCGACATCGGATTGTAAGCGATGGTGGCCAGAATCCCCATGATCAGCGCGCTGGCGAGGGCTGGTGCGATGAACTGCCAGGCCGAGACGCCTGCTGCCCGCGCCACCACAAGTTCAAGTCGCCGCGACAGGGCTAGGTAGCAGGTCATAGCGCCGATCAGAATGCAAAACGGCATCATCTTTTCGAGCAGTTGCGGCACCCGGAACAGCGACGTTTCTGCCACCGCAATCGCGGAAACATCCGCGAGCCCCGAGGTTTTCCGCACCATTTCGATGTAATCGACCAGCACCAGAAGTACGAAAATGGCGGCAAAAACCCCCAGCGCCGCGACCACGAAGCGGCCGGCAAAGTAGCGCCCAAGCGTATTGGTGACCATGCTCATGCTGCGGCAGGCCGTCCAAAGAGCCGCAGGATACGCTCGTTCGATCGGTTGATGGCTTCTATGAGCCCGGCCGGCGGCTCGATCACGACGCCGCCGATGATGATCCAGAAGCTAAGGCCGATCGCGGCTACCAGCATCAGGTATTGGACGAGTGCGGCCAGCGGCGATTTCACCGTCAGGACCGAGCAGGCGAATCCCGCCATCCGTAGTCCAAATACCGCAAGGATCGAGCCGCCAATCGAGAAGTTGCGGCTCTGGCGCGTGGTGCGCGGCGCGCCGAGAAAGGCAAAGGTGAGGGCGGCAAACGCAAACGGATAGATGGGCGACATGAAGCGGTCATGCAATTCGGCACGAAATTGTCCCGGCAGCTGTTGATAGATCGGATCGGAATCTTCCGGCGTCATCAATTCCCAGACGTAACGTTCGCGAATGCCCAGTGTGACGTCGTGATTCTGGTTGAACTTCGACATATCGAAGCCATAGCGGCCGAAGGCAACCAGCGCCGGATCGCGTTTGCCAACTTCGAAACGCTCGAGATTTCCATCCTCAAGAATCAGGAACGAACCATCCGTGTTTTTCACAACGGTGCCGTGGTCGGCAACGATGCTGACGCGTTCCTTGGGGTCGCGGCGGTCATCGATGAAGATGCCCTTGAGCAGGCCACCCGGCTGCCGTTCGCGGATTCGGATGGTCAGATTCTGATCAAGCTGGGCGAAGCGGCCCGGCTGCAACACGTTTGTCAGCACGTCGGCGGTGATTTCGGCATCCCATTGCTTGATTCGCCGCAGGCCTTCAGGGGCAAGGTAGGCGGCGATAAAGGCCACCATGAGCGCGACCACAAACGTTGCCAGAACAAACGGGCGAAACAGCCGGACGGGAGACAAGCCGGCCGCATTCATGACAATGATTTCCGAATCGGTCGCCAGCTTGTTCAGCGTGTGCGAAATCGCAATCATCAATGCGATCGGCGAGATAATCAGCACCAGCGCCGGAATGACGAGACTCGTGATGCCGATGAAGGTCAGGATCGTCTGGCCCTGGCTCGTCATCAGGTCGATGCCGCGCAACGCCTGCGTAATCCAGATCACGCCCGTCAGGCTGACCAGGACCAACACAAACGATGCCAGCGTCGTCCGAAAGATATACTTGTCGATCGACCCCATCGCTAACCGCACAGTCCCATCTTGGCGCGCCTTTGGAGCGGTTAGCGGCCAATCCCGGATGGGATCCCCTTTGGCCGGTCCGCCGTAGTCAGGCTGGCTTTTATTTTCTCACTACCATCCCTTTGATCCGTCAACAAAATGGCCGGGCCGTGGCGGCCTTAGGATATGGTTAATATTTTGGATGAGTGACCTTGCCGCCACGGTCCTGGAGTGGGTTGGCCGGCCGCAAGCAACGCGAATGTGAGTAGCGGTCTTGAATTTGAAGTTCCTATGACGAACCTGCCGCAATCCTGATAGGAACTTCATATTCGCCGCACTAGATGACAGCGTATTCGTCGCACCAAATGACAGCCCTGATTCCCTGGAGGATTTGCTTATGACCGACGCCGTCAAGGTCGGCTTTGTCCCGTTTTCTGGTGCCCCGAGCGGCGTACTTGTGGTTTTTTGCGGCGACGGGCTCGAATTCGGTCCCGCCACCCGGAAAGCCCTTGGAGCCGCCTCCGACCTTGTTAAGGGCGCGGCCGAAACCAATCAGTTCAAAGGCAAAAACGGTTCGATCCTGGACATTCTGGCGCCGCAGGGTCTTAAGGCGCGACGCCTCGTGGTGGTCGGCGCGGGCAAACCTGCCGAGCTGAAGGATCAGGATTTCCTGAAGCTTGGCGGCACAGTGGCCGGCAAGCTGACGGCCAAGACCGACGCGGTCGCCGTCATCGCCGAACTGCCCAAGGGGGCGATGAGCGCCGATCAGGCCGCCGCGCTCGCCGCGGGAATCCGGCTACGGGCCTACAAATTCGATCGTTACAAGACCAAGAAAAAGGAAGGCGAGGAGACGGCGTTGCGAGCCAATGTGTCGGTCGCGGTCGGCGACCCCGGAGCTGCGCGCAAGGCCTTTGTACCAGACGCCTGTGTTGTGGACGGCGTCATCACCGCGCGCGACCTCGTCAATGAACCGCCGAACGTGTTGTTCCCGGTCGAATTCGCGCGCCGCGCCGGTCAATTGCGCAAGCTTGGCGTGACGGTTGACGTTCTCGATGTCGCCGCGATGAAGAAGCTCGGCATGGGCGCGCTGCTCGGCGTGGCCCAGGGCTCTACGCAGCCCGGCCGGACCGTGATCATGCGCTGGAATGGCGGCAAGCGTGGTGAACAGCCGGTAGCCTTTATCGGCAAGGGCGTTTGCTTCGATACCGGCGGCATTTCGATCAAGCCCGCTGGCAATATGGAAGACATGAAGGGCGATATGGGTGGGGCGGCCTGCGTTGTCGGATTGATGCAGGCATTGGCGGCGCGAAAAGCCAAAGCCAATGTGGTCGGCGCGATCGGTCTGGTCGAAAACATGCCCGACGGCAATGCGCAGCGTCCCGGCGATATCGTGACCTCGATGTCCGGCCAGACCATCGAAATCATCAACACCGACGCCGAAGGGCGGTTGGTGCTGGCGGATGTGCTTTGGTATGTGGCCAAGAAATTCAAGCCGAAGTTCATGGTCGATCTCGCCACGCTGACCGGCGCCATCATGGTTGCGCTGGGCACCGAATATGCCGGCCTGTTTTCCAACAATGACGAACTGGCCGAGCGCCTGATCAAGGTGGGACTTGCGACGGGAGAGCGCGTCTGGCGCATGCCGCTCGGCCCCGAATACGACAAGCAGATCGATTCGCAATTTGCCGATATGAAAAACACCGGCACTCGAAATGGCGGATCGATTACCGCGGCGCAGTTCCTGCAACGTTTTGTCGATGGCACGCCCTGGGCCCACCTCGACATCGCGGGAACGGCGATGGGGGCGCCAAAAACCGAGATCAACCAGAGCTGGGGTTCCGGTTTCGGCGTTCGCCTGCTGGACCAACTGGTGGCGGAGCATTACGAAGCCAAGAAATAGCTCAACCGATGACGGAAGTCCTGTTCTACCATCTGCAAGACATGACGGTGGAGAACGTACTGCCGCCGCTGCTCGAAAAATCACTCGAACGCGGCTGGCGGGTCGTCGTGCAGTCGACTTCTGAGGAACGTACCGAAGCACTGGATGCACACCTGTGGACCTATCGTGAGGATTCTTTTTTGCCTCATGCGACCTGGCGCGTTGCCGATGCTGGCGACCACCCGATCATTCTGGCGGTCGAGGACGGCAATCCGAATCGTGCCAATGTGAGGTTTCTGGTCGACAACGCTCCCTTGCCGGCGGATTCGGGGATTTACGACCGGGTCGTTCTGCTCTTTAACGGCGACGATGCCGATGCGCTCGCCGCGGCGCGTCAGGCCTGGACTGACTGTAAAACGCGGGGATTTGACGTAACCTATTGGCAGGCGGACGAAAGGGGCCGGTGGCAAAAGCGCGATTAACCTGTTCCGTGATTAATGATAAACTGTGGTTTTTGGTCCATGAGCCTGTATAAGGCCATGGTCATGCCGCAAAGTGATGGTCGGACAATCGCTTAAGGCGTGGGGTGAGATCTAGTTCGTCGTGCGAGACAAATACGCCCATCGAAAATCACTACTGGCAGTCTTTCTGCTTGCGCCCGTATTGGCGGGCTGCGGGGCAACGGCTTCCGATCTTTTCAATACCGAATTGATGTCGAGGGATGCCGAGTGGTTTTCGCGTAGCGGCAGGCTTTTCATCAAGAACGTGTCGATCGACACGCCCCCGCTCACGCCCGACAAGCCGGTCACGGCCGAAGATCTCGTCAGCGCCGATGGCGCCTGTCCCGGGATGGCAGCCGCAAATGCGCCAACGAATGCCAATGCGTCATCGGACGGCGTCGCGGCTCCAGCACCCGCGGCTACCGGAACGGTTGCGCTTGGCCATACGGAATGCGACGTCGTGCGGGGCATAGGTGCACCCGACGCTGTCAACATCTCTAAAAGCCCGCGCGGTGACCGCGTTGCAGTGGTCAATTTCTCGCAAGGCGCGCGCGCCGGAATCTACACCTTCACAGCGGGGCGGCTGACCTCGGTTGAGCGCGGCGCCGAGCCTGTCGCCGCGCCGAAGCCTGACAAGCCGAAGAAGAAAAAGCCGGCGCAGCCTGCGCCGACCTGATCTCATTCCCACCGCTGACTTGGTTGCCCCGAGCGGGCGCTAGTCGAATTCCGAACTTGCCGCCAGCCAGTCTTCCTCAGCCTTGGCGAGGGCGTCGGCAGCACTTGCGCGCGCTTTGGCGAGCTGGGCAGCCTGTTTTGGATCGCGCGTGAACAGATCGGGCAAAGCAAGTGCAGCGTCGATCTTCGCAATGATGCCGCCGATTCGGGCCATTTCCGCTTCGGCGTCCGCAATCCGCTTTTTTGGAGGAGCGCGTTTTTCCTTCACCCGAGACGAATTAGGTTCGCTTCGGCCATTCCGTTCAGGCCCGCGTTCGCGCGCGACGACCCGCGCGCCGCGTGCCGACAACACCGTCCGCCGGTAATCATCGAGGTCGCCGTCATAACTCGTCACCGCGCGGTCTGCGACGACCCATAGCTGATCGGCACAGGCTTCGATAAGGTATCGGTCATGGGAGACCATGATGATGGCGCCCGGAAAGTCGTTGATCGCCTCAGCCAGCGCTGCGCGGCTATCAATATCCAGATGGTTGGTCGGTTCATCCAGAATGATCATGTTGGGGCCGAAAAATGTAGCAAGCCCCAGCAGCAGGCGGGCCTTTTCACCGCCCGAGAGGCTTTTAACCAGCGTATCGCCGGCCTTGCCGGAGAAGCCGATCGCACCGGTACGGCCGCGTATCTTGCTCTCTACGGCATCGGGCATCAGCTTGCGGACGTGATCGTAGGGCGAAGCATCGAGGTTGAGTTCGTCGACCTGATGCTGGGCGAAGTAGCCGACCGAGAGTTTGTCGGCGCGGGTGACCTTCCCCGAAAACGGCGAGAGCCTGCCCGCAAGCAGCTTGACCAGCGTCGACTTGCCGTTGCCGTTAGCCCCTAACAGCGCGATGCGGTCGTCGGTGTCGATCCGCAGCGTCACGCGGTTGAGAACCGGCTGTTTCGGGTCGTAGCCGACCGATACGTCGTCAACGGCGATAATCGGGGGCGACAATATCTTTTCCGGCTGCGGAAACGCGATCTCATGCACGTCCTGCGTGACAAGCGCGGTCACCGGCTTCATGCGCTCCAGCATCTTGACGCGGGATTGCGCCTGACGGGCTTTCGATGCCTTGGCCTTGAAACGGTCGACGAAGGCTTGCAGCCGCTTGCGCTCGTCTGCCTGCCGCCTGGCATGCTTGGCGTCCAGGAGTTCGCGCGTGGAACGCTGCTCCTCGAACGAGGAGTAGCTGCCTTTGTAGAGGGTAAGCTTGCGGCGATCGAGGTGCAGGATCTGGTCGACCGACGTGTCGAGTAGGTCTCGGTCATGGCTGATGACGATCACGGTGCGGGGATAATTGGCGAGGTGATCTTCCAGCCAAAGCGTGCCTTCAAGGTCGAGATAGTTCGTCGGCTCATCCAGCAATAACAGGTCGGGTGCGGAAAACAGCGTCGCTGCGAGTGCGACGCGCATCCGCCAGCCGCCGGAGAATTCCGAGCAAGGTCTATTCTGGTCTTGGGCCGAAAATCCGAGGCCGCTCAGGATGGCCGCCGCGCGTGCCGGCGCGGAATGCGCATTGATGTCCGCGAGCCGGGTTTGAATTTCGGCGATACGAATGGGATCGCTGGCCACTTCGGCTTCGCGCATCAACGTCTCGCGCTCGCGATCGGCTTTCAAGACGACCTCGACCAGCTGTTCCGGGCCGTTAGGGGCCTCCTGCGCCAGGCTTCCGATACTCCAGCGGGGAGGGATCGTGATGGTGCCGGTTTCGGTCGGCAAATCACCGCGGATGGCCTGAAACAACGTCGATTTGCCGACGCCGTTGCGGCCGACAAAGCCCACGCGCGCGCCCGGCGTAATTTGCACGGAGCTGTGGTCGATCAAAAGGCGTCCGGCAATCCGGACCGAAATGTCTGACATCGCGAGCATGCGGGCTTTTCACCGCAGCCGCGCCAAAACACAACCCCGTATATTGATACGGCAGTTCGGAAAAACACAGGCCAACCATTGTTTGCCCGCTGATTGTCCTAATGCGAATTCGGGCCGCCGGCCTCGTCGCGTCTGCGCAGTTCGTCGACGAGATGTTGGAGATGGGAAGATGCGTCTGTCGACCCCGGACGTAGTACTTGCTGGAGGCGTTCGCCCACAGCGTCGCAGATCGCGCGGCTCGACCTGTGATCGAGCGATTCGCTGTCGTTGTTTGTGTGCGCACTTTTCATGGCTGCTTCCGTTTCCCGATCATTTGTTCGATCAGGTGACCGGCATACCAAGTCCCCGGAGCGCAATTTGTTTCCGGTGATTGGGGGCTCTTAGCTGTTTTGGCTAATTTTATATAAAATATCTATGCCGCCAGAAGGGGAACGATTGAGACCCCGACTGCGCGAAATCGGGGTCTCAATGCTGATTCGCGCCGGATTCAGTAGCAGCGGTTGATCAGGCGCCAGCGAGGTCCGAACGGGGTCGGAACCAGCCGCCGTACGTAGCAGCCGCCATATCCGTCGTTGTAGCCGTAGCCATAGTAGACCGGGCCACCGGCAAAGAAGCGCGGACCGCCCCAACCATGATGCCAACCGCCATGCCCTCCACCATGCCAGCCGCCCCACGCAGAGGCGGAGGTCGGAGCCAGCGCGGCGGCGCCGAGCGAAACCGCGGCAACTAAAGCGAGCGAGAGTTTGCGTAACATCGTCGTCTCCTCAGGGTTGGGCGCCTTGGGCGCCACGGGTGAAAAGCTTTGTCCCTGAACGCCTTCCGAGGCGGTGTGGCGTCCGGTTGAGGAAAAGCTATGCCCAGGCGGATGAACGCGAGCGGGATGGTCGTTTCAGAAAAGGTTCATTTTGGTGAAATCGTCGTAATCCTGAACCCCGTCACAGACCCGTGCAGCCCATTTTCGGGTCATCGCGTCGCTTGCCGTGCACCGGCCGCACCGATATAAGCCCGCAACTTCCATTCGCGCTTTTCAAGGATGAATTCATGGCGATCGAACGCACCTTCTCCATCATCAAGCCGGACGCGACGGCTCGCAATCTGACCGGCGCCGTCAATGCGCTGATCGAGAAAGCAGGGCTTCGCATCGTCGCGCAGAAGCGAATCCGCATGACGCGCGAACAGGCGGAGACTTTCTACGCCGTGCACAAGGCGCGTCCGTTCTTCGGCGAACTGGTGGATTTCATGACCTCCGGCCCGGTGGTCGTTCAGGTGCTCGAAGGCGAAAACGCCGTTCTCAAACACCGTGACGTCATGGGCGCGACCGACCCGTCCAAGGCGGCGGAAGGTACGATCCGTAAAGTTCATGCGAAGTCGATCGGCGAGAACTCGGTGCACGGTTCGGATGCCCCGGAGACAGCGGCTATCGAGATCGCCCAGTTCTTTTCCGGCAATGAGATTGTCGGCTGAGTATTGTCGGCCGCGTGACGGTGGCGCTGGTACGCCGTCTCAACCGTAGCCGCGGGCGACAGCGAGCCGCCGCGCAAGAGGGAAAGCTGTGAACGCGCTGCTGCAGCTCGTTGATCCCGCTGGTATCGGCGGCTTTTTTGCGCAGTTGCAGGTAGACATGCAAACGTCGGCGTTTTGGCTGGCGGTTAGCAAGATCGTCTGGATCAACGTTTTGTTGTCAGGTGACAACGCGCTTGTGATCGCGATGGCTTGCCGCGGCCTGCACGGCCGGCACCGGCTTTGGGGCATGATCATCGGCGCCGGCATTGCCGTGGTGCTCCTGATCACCTTTACCGGCATCGTCGCCACGCTGATGGCGCTGCCCTATCTGAAGCTGATCGGTGGTATCGCGCTGCTCGTCATCGCGGCCAAGCTGTTGGTGCCCGAAGACGAGGACGATGAAATCGCGGCCGGCACCACGCTTTGGCATGCGATCCGCATCGTCGTTATAGCCGACATCATCATGAGCCTCGACAATGTGATTGCGGTGGCTGCCGCCGCCAACGGTCAGTTCTCGCTTCTCATTCTCGGTCTTGCCATCAGCATCCCCATGATTGTCGCGGGCGCAGCCCTGATCATGGCGGTGCTCGATCGTTTTCCGATTCTGGTGTGGCTGGGTGCGCTCTTGCTTGGCTGGATCGCGGGCGAAGTGATCGAAAGCGATCCCGCGATTCAGCCCTGGCTCTATCGGCTGACCGACGGCACGATCGCACCTGGTCTGAACGCGAATTCGATCACTTTCAGTGTGCCTCCGCACGAGGTCGTCGGATATCTGGCGTCGATTCTCGGAGCGTTGACGGTTTTGGTCGCCGGATCGATTTGGCGCCGTCGCCGGCTGAAGCAGCTTGAAAAGCCGGCGTGAGCCTAGCGTCTGACGATCGATCCGGAGCGGCCGACCAGCCGTGCGAGCTGCTTGAAACGGCTGCCGACCCGATCAGCAACGAGATCGACGAGCTTGTGCTCGAATACCAGCGTCAGCCTGCGGCCCTGGCTGCGAAAATGCGTCGCCGGCAATACGCCGGGGCGCGCTGCCGATATCAGATGGGCGACGCGAAAGGCTGCCCCTAACATACGCGCGCGTTCAAGCATCGCGGGCGGCACCAGTCCCCGCATGATTTCTGGCGGTTCGTTCTGTTCGCTCAGGCCGGCGTAGCGGTAGAAAACCGACAGCGCGACGAAGGCCCGGCCCTGATGGCTGATCGAGCCGAAATTCCCGTTGGTGATGAGATTGAGGGTTTCCTCGCCGCGGTGATCGGGATGGACGCGCCAGCCGATATCCGACAAGAGACAGGCGGCGTGGCGCAGCCGTCGATCTTCTTCCGTCTCGCGCAATTTGACGACCCGCACGAACCGGTCGGTCCATTCGATCAATTCCTGGGCGTGACGGGCCGATCGTGACAGCAGTTCGTTGAGCTTCTGGGCGGCGCAGATGAACCCGTCTTTGGCGCGTTCGGCGTCGGGAAGCATCTCGTAGAGCAGGCCTTCGCGCACCCCGAAGGTCGAAAACACGATGGTTTTCGGCCGGGCGACCCTGATGATGTATTCGAGAACGAGCGCGGCGTAGGCGAGAAGCGGCCGTCTTGCGTCGGCGATGACCTCGATATTGGCCAGCATGTCCGCCGCCACCAAACGGCGCAGCCGCTGCACGAAGTCGAGCGCGTCCTGGGCCGGGATCGAATAGCCGTGCATCACGCCGAGCGGGTATTCGCTCTGGACGATGTGGATGCGCGCCAGCGCGCGCCATGTTCCACCCACCGCATAAAATGTGCGGCCGCGGCCGGCCTTGATCTGCTCGACGTCGGAAAGCTCGGACTTGACGATGCGTTCGGCGCGTTTCAGCGATTTGTGCGACAAGTCCTGCAACGCGAGACTTCCAAGCGGAAGCGTCAATCCACCGTGGACGCGATTGCCGCGCACATCGATCAATTCCAGCGAGCCGCCGCCGAGATCGCCAACGATGCCGTCCGGCCGGTGCACGCCTGAAATGACACCGAGTGCCGACAATTTCGCCTCGCGCGGGCCCGACAGGATCTCGATTCGCGTTCCGCAGATGCGTTCGGCCTTGGCAATGAAATCCGGGCCATTGCTGGCGTCGCGGCAGGCGGCGGTTGCGATTGCATGAACACGCCCGACCTTCATGACCCTGCATAGCGCGCGAAAGCGCCGCAACGAGGTCAGCGCCTTGGTGACGGCGTCGGGCGCAAGAAGGCCCGTGGATTGCACCTCGCGGCCGAGGCCGCAAAGCGCCTTTTCATTGAAGATCGTGATCAGGCTGCGCGCCATCGTCTCGTAGACCACGAGACGCACCGAGTTCGAACCGATATCGATGACTGCGACGCTCGAGGCACGCTTGCGCGCCCGCTTCACAGCCCAATCCTCTTACGACGATTGCTGGCGGTCGGTGCGGCGGGTGAGGCGGCGCGGCGATGATTCCTTGAGTGACTTTCCACGGCCAGACAGACTCGGATTCGTCATGAAATAGTTATGCAGATTGAAGGATTCTTCGCCCTTCGCGGCCTTCATACGCGTTGAGGAACCGTCGGGCAATAACTGCCAGCTTTGCTCGGTATCCTTTAGATTCGCCACCATGATCTGTTCGAGAACCTGCTGATGCACCGTGGGATTCTGCAATGGACAGAGCACCTCGACCCGGCGATCGAGGTTGCGCGGCATCATGTCGGCAGAGGAGATATACACAGCAGCTTTGGCGCCTGGCAGGCCCTGTCCCATCCCGAAGCAATAGATTCGGCCGTGTTCGAGGAATCGACCGATGATCGATTTGACGCGAATGTTCTCCGAAAGACCGGGAATTCCCGGGCGCAGGCAGCAGATGCCGCGCACCACGAGCTCGATTGAAACGCCGGCCTGTGAAGCTTCATAAAGCGAATCGATGATTTCGGGATCGACCAGCGAGTTCATCTTCAGCCAGATCGCGGCAGGCTTGCCGTGCCGGGCAAAGTTGGTCTCGCCGCGAATATGCTCGATCATCCGCTTGCGCAAGGTGAGAGGTGACACCGCCATCTTCTCGATGTCGCTGGGCTCGGCATAGCCGGTGATGTAGTTGAACACCCGCGCCGCGTCGCGACCGATGATCGGATCGGACGTAAAGTACGAGAGATCGGTATAAATGCGCGCGGTCACCGGGTGATAATTTCCGGTTCCCGTATGGACGTAGGTGGTAAGGCTGCCGCCTTCGCGGCGAACGATCAGCGACAGCTTGGCGTGGGTTTTCAGTTCGATAAAGCCGTATACGACCTGGACGCCGGCGCGCTCGAGGTCGCGTGCCCAGCGGATATTGGCCTCCTCGTCGAACCGCGCTTTCAGTTCGATCAGCGCGGTGACCGACTTGCCGGCTTCGGCGGCCTCAGCCAGCGCGCGCACGATCGGCGAGTTGTTCGAGGTGCGATAGAGCGTCTGCTTGATGGCCACGACGTCGGGATCACGCGCCGCCTGTTGCAGGAACTGGACGACGACGTCGAAGGATTCATAGGGGTGGTGGACGATCAGATCCTTTTGCCGGATAGCGGCAAAGATATCGCCACCATGATCGCGCACGCGTTCGGGGTGGCGCGGCACAAAGGGCGTGAATTCGAGATCGGGCCGATCGAGTCTCGTCAGTTGCGACAATTCGTTCATGGCGAGGACGCCATCGACCAGCAGCACCTCGTCGTCGGCAGTGGAGAGGGCCCGCTGCACGAAGGCGCGTAGTTCCTCCGGCATCTTCGCTTCCATCTCGAGGCGAATCACGGAGCCGCGGCGGCGGCGCTTCAGCGCCGTCTCGAACAGGCGGACGAGGTCTTCCGCCTCTTCCTCGATTTCGAGTTCGGAGTCCCGGATGATCCGGAACGCGCCCTGGCCCTTGACGGTGTAGCCCGGGAACAGGCGGCCGATGAACAGGCCGGTCGCCTGTTCGAGCGTGAGCAGCCGCACCGTGCCATCTTTGCCCGCGGGCAGGCGAATGAAGCGATCGATCTTGCCGGGCATGCGAATGAGCGCATTCATCGCCTTGCCGTCGGCAACCCTCGCCAATTGCAGCGCGACGGTAAAGCCGAGGCTCGGGATGAACGGGAAGGGGTGGGCAGGATCAATCGCCAGCGGCGTCAGCAGTGGAAAGATGTTGTGGAGGAAATGATCCTCGATCCAGGTCCGCTCGGATTTGGTGACGTCGCGGCCCTCGACGAGCACGATGCCAACATCGGCGAGAATCTTGTGCAAGTCGCGCCAGATCGCCTGCTGGTCGCTGGCAAGCCGGGAAACCGTCTCGTTGATCAGCGGGAGCTGCTCTGCCGGCGTCAGCCCGTCGGGACTGCGTTCGGTGATACCTTCGCGCACCTGGGCCTTGAGGCCGGCGACCCGGACCATGAAAAATTCGTCGAGATTGTTGGCGGAGATCGACAGGAATCGGACCCGTTCCAGGGCGGGATGTCTCGGATTGACCGATTCCTCCAGCACCCGGCGATTGAAGTGCAGCCATGAAAGTTCCCGGTTAATGAAGCGCTCCGGGCTGCTGACGATCGCGGGGGCGCTATCGACGACAGTGTCTTTTTCCGTAGTTACAATGGCTTGGGCGGATTCCATAAGATTTCGATCCATTTCATCTCAAGCCGCGAAGGGATAGCACAAACGATCGTATATCGCGGTGACGTTTCAACGACATTGATGTTCGCGTCAGGGGTTCCGTCAAGATAGGAGCTGGCTTCCCGATCAGGCGCTGGTGCGGAGAAGCTCCGCCGCCAGCGCCCGGGTGACCGGCCTGCCAAGCCGCAGGGCTTCGGTATCCAGCAGTTCGACGGCCTGCCGCAAGGCGGCGCAGGAACGCTCGAGACGGGAAGCGAGATAGCTCACGACGGTTTCGTCGACGGCGAGTTGGCGGTCAGCGCAGAATTTGACGATCAGGGCGCGAAACAGATGATCGTCGGGCGGCAGCAATTGCACGGTCGGCACGGCCCGCAGCCTCGAGCGCAAGTCGCGAAGGTCGACCTCCGTCGGCGCCAGACGTGCGGTTATCAGGACGAAGGCACCATCTTCGCGAGCCAGGTTCAACAAATGGAACAGGGCGCGCTCATCGATGTCGGTGGCTTTCAGATCTTCGACCACGAGCGCGCCCGTCGCCAACGCGCCCGGAACTCCCGCAGGCGTCAGCGCGTGCGCCGACGTCGAGCGGGCACCGGATTGCTCGGCCCAGATCGCGGCGAGATGGCTCTTGCCGGCTCCTTCCGGGCCGATCAGAAGCATCACCCGGTTCGGCCAGTCCGGCCAGCGATCGACCAGCGCGAGACCGGCGGAATTCGCCGGTCCCTCCAGGAAATCATCGCGCGTAAAGCTTTCTGCGTGTGGCAACGCAAATGCCAGCTGACGAGGTTGAACGCGGCCTGCCACCAGGAACTCCGTAACGAGGCGGGCATTGACGATCCCGGATAACGCCTAGCGCGCCTCGATCGTGCTCATATGCCTTACCCACTCGACGAGATAGAGGGATACGGAAACCAAAGTAAAGACCGTTACCAAACCCATCAGCACGGCATCATACGGCATCGGGCTGAATCCGAAACCGAGCGAGGCCAGGATCAGCGCGGCGAACGCCACTTGGGCCGCCGTGTTGAGCTTGGAAACCATCAGCGGTTTCATCTCGACCGGTTTTTCGAACAACCATGACACAATCACGGCCGCCACGATCATGAAGTCGCGCGAGACGACGAGGATCACGATCCAGCGCGGCACTGCGCCCCAGATGCCGAGCGCCACATAAATCGAAACCAGAAGCGCCTTGTCGGCGAGCGGATCGAGCAGCGCGCCCAATTCGCTCGCCATGTTGAAATGCTTGGCCAGAAATCCGTCGACGGCGTCGCTGACGCCTGCGACGACAAAGGTCGCGAAGGCGATCTCCATCTGGTTGGAGGCAATCGCCCAGATGATGACGGGCACTAAAATGATGCGCCCCAGCGTAATGATATTTGGAATACTCAACTCGGTCGTTTCCCAATTACCGGCCTGATTTCGTAAGTGAACCGGCCGTTGTCTACATAGTAAGCGCCTGTCGCCATTGCACATAAGCCAAATCCGACGTAACCAGCCGGAATCATCTGGAAAAAGTCATGGCCGAGCGCAGAAACGGGCTCACTTACACGGATTCGGGTGTCGACATCGATGCGGGCAACCGGCTGGTCGACCTGATCAAGCCGATGGTTCGCGCCACGGCGCGCGCCGGCACCGAGGCCGAAATCGGCGGTTTTGGCGGGCTGTTTGATCTGAAGGCCGCCGGCTTCAAGGACCCGGTTCTGGTGGCGGCGACTGACGGTGTCGGAACCAAGGTCAAGATCGCGATTGACACCGCGCTGCATGGTGGGATTGGGATCGACCTTGTGGCCATGTCGGTCAACGATCTCGTGGTGCAGGGCGCCGAGCCGCTGTTCTTCCTGGATTATTTCGCGTGCGGCAAGCTTGATCCGGAGGCGACCGCTTCGATCGTGGCCGGCATCGCGGAGGGCTGCCGCGAATCCGGTTGCGCCTTGATCGGTGGTGAAACCGCCGAAATGCCGGGACTCTACAAGGATGGCGACTACGACCTTGCCGGGTTTGCGGTCGGCGCGGCCGAGCGCGGTACGCTGTTGCCGCGCGCCGATATCGCTGTTGGCGATACCGTGCTTGGGCTTGCCTCGTCGGGCGTTCACTCCAACGGCTTTTCGCTGGTGCGAAAGATTGTCGAAGCCTCGGGTCTCGGTTTTGACGCACCGGCGCCGTTTTCGCCCGTCATGACGCTGGGCGGCGCACTGCTGACCCCGACCAAACTCTATGTCAGGTCCTGCCTGCGGGCGATTCGTGAGACTGGCGCCGTCAAGGCGCTGGCGCATATCACCGGAGGCGGGTTCACCGACAACATTCCCCGCGTGTTGCCGAAGCATCTGGGCGTGGGGATCGATCTGGCGCGGCTGCCGGTGTTGCCGGTCTTCAAATGGCTGGCGGAGCAGGGCCGTATCGCCGAGCTTGAGCTGTTACGCACGTTCAATTGCGGGATCGGCATGATCGCCGTCGTCGAGCCTGATGCCGTTGAAGCCGTCACGCGCATTCTCTCGGATGCCGGCGAAGGCGTGACGGTGCTGGGCGAGGTCATTCCGGGCCAAGGCGAGCACCGCGTCGTCTATAATGGCCATCTCGACCTTTCATGGTGAGTTCCAATTCACATGGTGGGGCCTCAAAGCCCCGCGTGGCAATCCTGATTTCGGGACGCGGCTCGAACATGGTTGCCTTGATCAAGGCGGCCAAGGTTGATGGTTTCCCGGCCGAGATTGCTGTGGTGATTTCAAACCGCGCTGAGGCGGCTGGATTGGCCCTGGCGAGCACGGAGGGCATCCCGGCGGTCATTATCGAAAGCAAGCTGTTCGGGAAAGATCGCGCCGGGTTTGAAGCGGCCTTGCAGTCGACGCTCGAGGCGCACGGCATTGAACTGATTTGTCTCGGCGGCTTCATGCGGCTGTTCACGGCCGAATTCGTGCAGCGGTGGTATGGCAGAATGCTCAACATCCATCCTTCGCTGCTGCCGGCTTTCCCGGGACTTGATCCTCACGCGCAGGCGTTGAACGCTGGTGTGAAAGTATCGGGAGCAACCGTTCACTTCGTCACGCCGGAAACCGACGCGGGACCGATCGTGATGCAGGGGGTGGTTGCGGTTCGCGATGATGATACGCCGGACACCTTGTCAGCTCGGATCCTGGCGATCGAACATCAGATCTACCCGAAGGCCCTTCGGCTTTTGGCCGGCGGAAAAATACGCCTTGAAGGTGCGATCAGCAAAGTAGACAGCGACGCCAGCGGCAACGATATCCTGATATCGCCACAGCTGACGAGCAAGGCGTAGATCAAACAAAATCCCCCCGCATGGCCGGGGGTGCATCAGGATTGCTTGCGCGTATTGTGACGATGCCTAGGAAACCTTGAGATTTTCTGCGGAGCTCTTTCCGCGATTTTCAACAAGGTCGTATTCGATCACCTGATTCTCGTTAAGAGTGCTGAGCCCGGCGCGCTCGACGGCAGAGATATGGACGAACACGTCCTTATCGCCGACCATCGGCTTGATGAACCCATAACCCTTCGTCGGGTTGAACCACTTGACGGTGCCTTTTTGCATCGCCTGTCTCCTGGTCTAGACGTAAACAAGACGCGTCACGCTATGTGCGTGCCGCGCCACAAGCGGGCTTTGCGGATGTCTGCTGAATTTCTTAGTCGCGAAACGCACAGCCGATCGGCCTAATTCCGATTGTGACAGGGATTGCAACACGAAATTTGCGCGTTAGCAAGCTTCTGTGGCGCTTGGGGAAATCGCCAGACGAGTTCAGATGACCCCCGGCGAGTGTGGCCGGGGAACAACAAGGCGTGCCAATTGCCATCAAAGCCCGGCCCGGAGCGATTGACGCTGCGGCTGAACTACGCGCAAATCCCTCGATTGACGACGATTTCATATTATCGGGCTTGCACGCCCATCTTTGGGAATAGCGTAGATGGGCAGGTCATGGCGGTTTTCCGATGAAGCCTGCCGGTGGCCGGGAAGGGCTCTTCTTATCGTCGTAGCGTTCACCCTCGGGCTTTCCGCACAGCAGGTCCACGCGCAAAGCCCGACACCTACGCCGACACCAACACCCACCGCATCGCGGACTCCGACCCCCATGCCGTCGATTCCCATGACCGATCTTTCTGCGGGGGCGACGGTTGCGAACCTCGGGAGCAGTTTCCTGGAGCGGCTCGGCGACCTGGCGGGCGGCGGTATCGGTCGCGCGTCACGCAGCAATCCGGGAGGTGGCGGCGCCTCAGAATCCGTCGACGGCCAGCCCTTCCGAACCTGGGGCGAACTCTACGGGATCTCCGGCAGGACCGGCCCGCAGGCCAATTTCGCCGGTGATGATCGCCAAACAACGGGCGGCGTGGCGGGATTTGGCGCGCGGATCGCGCCGGGTGTGAATGTCGGATTTTCGATCGACCAAAGCCGGACCGGTATTGACGTGTCGCCGGCGATGCAGTCTGCGACCCTCGATCTGACCCAGCTCGGCTTTAACGCCTCGATCGACAAGGGGCCCTGGACGTGGGCGGCCGCACTGGTTCACGGATTTGGAATGATCAACTCCAGCCGCGGTACAGCGCTGGGCACGGCCAGCGCAAACTATAACGGGCAGATCGACGGTGCGCTGACCGAACTCAGCTACTACTGGAGCATGGACCAGAGCCGCCTCGTGCCCAAAGCAGCACTTGAATACGTTCGCGCATCGACCGGCTCGTTCCAGGAGGTGGGTGGACTCGATCCAGTTTCGGCAACCGGGGCTACGCTTGAACGCTCGCGAGTGCTCCTTGGTGCGGAGGTTGGCCACTACTGGATCGTAGACCAGAAGATCCTGGACCTTTCCGCCTACGGCAAGTTCGTCGATAATTTCGAACAAAATCTTTCTTCGGTCACTGTCAGCCTCGGGCCCGAAAGCATTTTGGTTCAGGGGATCGGCGAAAGCCGATACGGGGCGGATGCCGGCGCCGCCCTTTCGGTCAGCCTGAGCAACGCTGTGCGCCTCTACCTCAACTACGACGGCAAATTTCGCTCCGCGTTGCAATCCCACCAGGCGACAATGGGTGTTGAGGTGAAGTGGTAAGTGCCCTTGCGTTGCTGCTCGCGCACAGCATCCATGTCTGACTAAAATACGAAACAGGTTGAATTTTAATAAAAATGCCCGTAAAAGTAGTTACCTCAACAGAGGTAATTTGAATGCGGGATTTGGGTGATCAACAGCACCTGTTGGACGGCCCGCGGTTGCACGGTACGAAATTAGGCACCGATCTGCGCGATTTTCGACGTTTGCCTGAGTCAAAGCGCTATCATCTCGATAAAACGAAACCCCCGCCAGCCGTCAGTTACTTTGCGAGGCGCTCGGCCAGTTCGATGAGAATGCGCCGATCTGATGGGTCTCTGATTTTCCTGAAAGCGACGACAAGTCGCAAGCCTTCCACGACGTTCAGGTCGATCTCGTTGTCCCGAAGCAGTTGCAGCAGTTTATCCCCGGGGTGATCGGGATCGTCGATGCTCACCGTGCGTGCTCCGGAAGACGAAGAAAATGGCGGCTTCTAAAAATGACCTCGACGAACTGGTCGCCATCATTTCGATTGCCATCGAAAAGGCACGCCAGCTGAATATGCATACCAGCGCTTATATTCTATCGATGGCGATGGCGGAAGTATCGAAGGCCGCGAAAGCGGCAGCGGACAAGCCCGCTGGTGACAAGAAGCCCTAGTTCCACACTCGCTTCGGTCAGTTTCGATCCACTTTTACAACCCGGCCTTTTTCGATCGCAAGTGCAAGCCGGCCCTGCTTGAGCGCCAGCGCAGCCTCGCCGAACAGTTCGCGCCGCCAACCGTGCAACGCGCCGACATCGGCGTTGTCGTCGGCCGCGATCTGTTCGAGATCATCGACCGTCGCAATCACCTTGCTTGCAACGGCATGACGTTCCGACGTCATGCGCAGCAATACCTTGAGCAGTTCGACGATGGCCGCGCCGTTGGAATTGCCGCGCGGCTTTTCGATTTTCGGCAGCGCCGCAAGATCGCGTGCAAGGCCGCGCTGGACGGCAGCCACAATATCGGTGCCCCATTTCGATCGATCAAAGCCTTTCGGCAGCGAGCGCAGATTGGCGAGTTTTTCGAGGCTCGTCGGCGCGTGGGTCGCAATATCACCGACGACGTCGTCTTTCAGGACGCGGCCGCGCGGTACGTCACGACTTTGAGCTTCCTGCTCGCGCCATGCTGCGACTTCGATCAGCACCGCCAGTTCTTTCGGTTTGCGCACCCGCGTCTTTAGACGCTCCCAGGCGCGTTCGGGGTGGAAGTCATAGGTTCTGGGGCTCGTCAGAACCTCCATCTCCTCGCTGACCCAGTCGCTGCGACCGCGCTTCTTGAGGTCGGCGTCAAGTGCTGCGAACACATCGCGCAGATGAGTGACGTCAGCCAGCGCATAGTGCATCTGTTCTGCTGTCAGCGGCCGCCGCGACCAATCGGTGAAACGATGGGTCTTGTCGGGCCGGTGACCGGTGACGCGCTCGACCAGTTGATCGTAGGCAATCGAATCGCCATAGCCGAGCACCATCGCGGCGACCTGCGTATCGAAGATCGGGTGCGGCACGATGCCGGCGCGGTGCCAGACAATCTCGATGTCCTGGCGCGCGGCGTGAAAGACCTTGAGAACCTTTTCGTCGGCCATCAGCTCGAAGAAAGGTTTGAGGTCGATGCCTTCCGCGAGCGCATCGATCACTGACGCCTCTTCCGCGCTCGCCATCTGCACCACGCAGAGCAGCGGGTAATAGGTGGTCTCGCGAAGGAATTCGGTATCGACGGTGATAACCCGGTGCTTGGCGAGGCGATCACAAAGGGCGGTGAGTTCCGCGGTAGTGGTAATCAGATCCATAAACGGTCCATGACGCTTTCCCGAAGGGCGTTCGGCCGAAAGCGCTGATATGTCAAGGGCCTTGCGGCGAAATCGAGACTGAATTGTATGCTTAGGACGCGATTCAAGGCAAACAGCCGCCGGCATTGCGCAAGCCGTTGTCGCACTTTTCAGATCATTTTTTCGGATTGACGGCGATCAGATGTCGCGTGCGCGTCGATGCGATGGCTTGCGGCTGGCGGGTGTGGCCAGCACGATGACGCAGAGTCCGACCGCAGCCAAGCCCATGAATTCAAAAACCAAAGCGTCCACGGAAAAATCCCCCAAACAAACCGATACAATTGTTGGGAAGCGATTGACCGCGTCTTAATTTGCGGCTGCGGGCAGCCGCCTGCGGGGTCCAATATTGGGCGGAAGGTTAACGATTTACGTGCCGCAAAACGTCTCGAGCACCCGCTGATGCGGCTCGGGCGGATTGGCGTAGTCCGCGAATGCGGGCACCTCTTCGTACGGCTTTGCCAACACCGCAAGAAGCTCTTCAAACGGCACATAGTCGTCGCGGCCGACGGCGGCCTGGATCACCGCCTCGATCCGATGGTTGCGGGGAATGACGGCCGGGTTGACGCTCCGCATCGTCGCTGCGCGCATCGCCGGCGTTTGCGGCTCCTCGATGGTGCGCCGGCGCCAACGCACCGCCCATTCGTCGTAAGCGGCGGGATCGGCGAAGTGCTGACGAACTTCTAAATCGCGACTGGCGTTCTCGGCCGCGGCGCTCAGGCGGCGGAAGGTCAGTGTGAAGTCCGCGTCGTTTTTGGCCATGGCGTCCAGGAGGTCCTGCACCAGCGCCTCGTCGCCGTCTCGCCCGGTGAACAGGCCGATCTTCTGGCGAAGGCCGGACTGATAGGCGGCGGTAAACTTCGCTGGAAACTCGGCGAGCATCAGTTGCGCCTGTTCGATCGCCTTGTCCTTGTCGTCGGAAAATAGCGGCAACAGACATTCGGCAAGCCGCGTCAGGTTCCAGAGCGCAATCCGCGGCTGGTTGGCGTAAGCGTAGCGGCCCTGTTCATCGATCGAGGAAAACACGGCAGCGGGATCGTAATGATCCATGAAGGCGCAGGGGCCATAGTCGATCGTCTCGCCCGAGATCGAAGTATTGTCGGTATTCATGACGCCGTGGATGAACCCAACCAGAAGCCAGCGCGCCACCAGTTCGGCCTGCCGGTTGATCACGCCCTCCAGAAGAGCGTGATAGGGGCGCATCGCGCTGGCGGCCTGCGGGTAGTGCCTTGCGATGGCGTGGTCGGCGAGGCGCTTGACCCCCTCGGTATCGCCGCGGGCCGCGAAATATTGAAACGTGCCGACGCGAATATGGCTGGAGGCTACCCGCGTCAGCACCGCGCCGGGCAGCGCCCTCTCGCGGATGACGCGTTCGCCGGTGATGGTCGCCGCCAGCGATCGCGTGGTCGGAATTCCCAGCGCCGCCATCGCCTCGCTGACGATGTATTCGCGCAAGACCGGCCCCAACGCGGCGCGGCCGTCGCCACGGCGGGAAAATGGCGTCGGTCCTGAGCCCTTGAGCTGGATGTCGCGGCGGATACCGTCGATATCGATGACTTCGCCGAGCAGGATGGCGCGGCCGTCGCCGAGCTGCGGCACGAAATGACCGAACTGGTGGCCGGCATAGGCCATGGCGATCGGCTCAGCCCCATCCGGGAGGCGCTTTCCGGCGAGGATTTCAGCGCCCTCCGGGCTCTCCAGACGGTCGGGATCAAGCCCCAGCCTGGCCGCGAGCGGTCGATTTAATTTGATCAGCCTCGGTGCGGCCACTGGCGTCGGCGCCACGCGTGCGAAGAAGCCATCCGGAAGGGCCGCATAGGTGTTCTGGAAGGGGAAATGCACCGTCATGCCATCAAGATAGGCATATGTTGGGATTAAACAATCGGCTTTCCGGCATGCCTCTGGCGTAGATGTCGGATGTTCCAAATTGTCTTGGTGGCGGTTGCCGCGTCCGAAAGCCTCGGCTAAACCCTCAAATTCCTCGGGCAGGCTTTTTAAGCCGCTCGATTCTCCGACATTTGACTGATGGAAACTCGATGCATCGTTACCGGTCCCATACCTGCGGCGCGCTCCGGGAGAGCGATATTGGCCAGAGCGTTCGTTTGTCCGGCTGGTGTCACCGCATTCGCGACCATGGCGGTGTGCTGTTCATTGACCTGCGCGACCATTACGGCCTGACGCAATGCGTCGCTGACCCGGATTCGCCAGCCTTCAAGGTGGCCGAAAAACTGCGTTCCGAGTGGGTGGTCCGGATCGACGGCAAGGTGCGGCGGCGTCCTGAGGGAACCGACAATCTGGAATTGGCGACGGGCCTCGTCGAGCTCTACGCCACCGAAATCGAGGTATTGGGACCGGCGGCGGAACTGCCGATGCCGGTGTTCGGCGAGCAAGAATATCCTGAAGATATCAGACTTAAGTACCGTTTCCTCGACCTTCGCCGCGACAAGCTGCATCAGAACATCATCAAGCGCGGCCAGATCATCGATTCGATCCGCAAGCGCATGAAAGAGCAGGGGTTCTTCGAATTTCAGACCCCGATCCTGACGGCGTCGTCGCCGGAAGGTGCGCGCGACTTCCTGGTGCCGTCGCGGCTGCATCCGGGGAAGTTCTACGCGTTGCCCCAGGCGCCGCAACAATTCAAGCAGCTCACGATGGTTGCGGGCTTCGACCGCTATTTCCAGATCGCGCCCTGCTTCCGCGACGAGGACGCGCGTGCCGATCGCTCGCCGGGCGAATTCTATCAGCTCGACGTCGAAATGAGCTTCGTCACCCAGGACGACGTGTTCAGCGCCATTGAGCCTGTCATGCGCGGCGTGTTTGAGGAGTTCGCGGAAGGCAAGCACGTCACCGAGAAATTCCCGTTGATTCCCTATGCGACCGCGGTGAGCAAATACGGCACCGACAAGCCGGACTTGCGCAATCCGATCGAGATGCAGGTCGTCTCGGAGCATTTCCGTGGCTCTGGCTTCAAAGTTTTCGCGCGGATGCTCGAAGACCCCAAGAACCAGGTGTGGGCGATCCCCGGTAAAGGTGGCGGCTCGCGCGCCTTCTGCGACCGGATGAACTCCTGGGCGCAAGGCGAAGGCCAGCCGGGGCTCGGCTACATCATGTGGCGCGAAGGCGGCGAGGGGGCGGGACCACTCGCGAACAATATCGGACCAGAGCGGACCGAGGCGATCCGCGCGCAACTGGGGTTGAAGGAGGGCGATGCTGCCTTCTTCGTCGCGGGCGATCCCGACAAGTTCTGGAAGTTCGCCGGCCTTGCTCGCACCAGGCTCGGCGAAGAATTGAAACTGATCGACAAGGACAGGTTCGAATTCTGCTGGATCGTCGACTTCCCGATGTTCGAGTGGAACGAGGAAGAGAAGAAAATCGACTTCTCGCATAACCCGTTCTCGATGCCGAATATCGAGCCGGAGGCGTTTTTGGCGCTTGATCCGAACGACCACGAAAAGCTGCTCAGCCTCAAGGCCATTCAGTACGACATCGTCTGCAACGGCACGGAGCTGTCGTCAGGGGCAATCCGCAATCATCGTCCCGATGTCATGAAGAAGGCATTTGCAATTGCAGGTTATCCCGAAGACGTCCTGGAGGCGAAATTCGGCGGCATGCTTCGCGCGTTGTCGCTTGGCGCGCCGCCGCACGGTGGCATCGCGCCCGGCATTGACCGGATCGTCATGCTGTTATGCGGCGAGGAAAACCTGCGCGAAGTGGTTCTATTCCCGATGAACCAGCGAGCCGAAGACCTGATGATGGGCGCCCCCTCGGAAGTCACGCCGAAACAGTTGCGCGAGCTTCACATCCGGCTCAATCTGCCGGACAAGGGGTAGGATGGTTTCTTCAGGTCAGGCGCAGCGAGAGTCGCTTGGACGGCATTACTATAGTGCCGTAAGCTGTTCTTGTTATGAATCCTAGGTCGATTTAGGCAATTTTATTCTGCGCTTACTGTTCTTGTTGTGGAACTTAGCAAGAAGCGCTATGTGAATCATGGGGCTGAACAGCATAGGAGCTGCAGCAATGGACGTAAAGATACGCGGTTGGCACCGCGACATGGGAACGCACAAGATCGCCAGCCATGATTTGTCGGACTTTCGGATCAGTGACGACCCGAAAAAAAACATCCGGTGGAATTCACCCGGACTCTTCCAGCACTACGGCGAAGTGTCGGTGGCCTGGGGGCAGACTCTGAAATGCACTGGCGACTACCGTATGCAAATCGACTTCACCCAGGACGACGTGCTCAAATTGGTGAAAGCGTCTTACGGCCGCCAACTCGACGTCGATCTACTCGACAAGGGCTTCACCGTCTCCGAGGCGCTGAGGAAGAAGATCCTTAGCGAGATCAAGCTGACCGACCTGACCCTCGGCGACCTGATCGGCAACGCGCAGGCCGCTCCGCAGCAGGAGACCGGCACGGTACGTCCTTTTCGGCGGCGGGTCTGAAGAGCGGTGATGACGAAAAGGCCGAAGCGGATCACCGCTTCGGCCTTCGCTTGTTGAGACACACGAGAATGATTTCGCCCACGATCACGAGAACCGGCGAGGGTACACGCGTCGTGCGCGGCGATGATGATGGCGGCCGAGTTGGCGGACTTCACCGGCCAAAAGCTGACCGTTGCAAATTGCGGGGATCGCTTTGCGCTGCCTAGCTAGGCCCGCGGCGTGCTCGTCATGGTACCGGGATCATATCGCCTCTTAGTGTCCGACAGGACAGGGCATCACTCTGGTAAATTTTTCGATCCTAGAAGGAAGACGTGCGCTCTAGGTGAGGCGGAGCACCACGTTATTGACGAGGTCCGTAATTGCGTCGTCGGCTTGGGATTGAACCACCACCACATTTGAAGGGTGGGCGGCAATATTTCTTCGGTCTAGCTTCTCCTTCATGATGCGGAAGACGGTGGAATTGAAGAGACTGCCGCTGTTGCAAATCTCGATCACCTCACGCTCGCTCAGCTCTTCGAGGAAGTCGTCGTATTTCGCAGCGGAGATGTTCGTCTTCTTCGGGTATCTCTTAGTGATGGCAGTGTTAAACGTCGCCAGCCTGCCTGGATCATTCAAAATCCAGTCGAGTAAGTGGGCGTAGGCGAGATTCCAGGTCATTACGATGCATGAGCGGAAGGCCTCGTGCCGGTAGCACTTAAGGACCTCCTGGAGAAAGGCGCGCTCACTGATATCGGGCACCTGCGCAGGAAGGTCGGCGAGGATTTTGCTCACGGCAATTACGCTGTGATGGATACCGTAGAGTTTGTCTAATTCCGCCCTCACGGAACGGGCCAACTTGTACTTGCCCTTCTCAGCAATCAGATCCTTGGCGTCGGCCAGCCGGGCAATGTAGGTCGCTAGTGACGGCGGTTCGTCGATGTGCAGCTTGTTGAAGCAGGCACGAATGTCCGCAGGCGCAAACAGCTCTTTTCCATCGTGGGTGTGAAGCCACCAGGCAAAGAGCTTAATCTTCTCCTTCGGCGCCAGCATGTCGTATCCGGCAACCTGGTCGACCAGCTCTTGAAGCTGCATCACTCGCCGGGAGCCTTGGCCTTCTGCAGTCCGAGCTGGTTGATGGCATACTTGCCGCGCTAAGGCGTCGTGAAAAACTGCTTGAACTTCAGCTCACGTAAAGGCTGAGCGAAATCGAGAATATCGGTCGGCCACCCCAACAACCGGAAGCAGGAATAGATGTGGTCCTGCGTGATAACCGGGGTGTTACGATGGTCATGTAGCCACGCCGCTATCATTAGATAGCGCTTATGGTTGCTCTTCGGGTCAACCAGCGTCGACAGCTTCGGCTCGCTATCGGTGTCGATGGGGATCACGGTGGGCTTCGGGGCTGCCTTGCGAGGCTTCTTCGCCTTTGCGACCGGCGTCACGTCCTCCATCTCCTGCTCATCGACCTCCTCGACAAGCTCTTCCTCATGGGAATCTTCTGTCACAGGCTGGTGCGCGATGGTTTTGGTGGCGCTGCCGTTCGCGATGACTTGGCGCTGGGCGCCGTTCGTCGGCTTCAATGCGTTCTGGAGCACCTGCGCGAGCGACTCGAAGTCGCCATCAGGTACGACAGCGTCGAACACGACCAAGCGCACGCGCGCTGGGCCTGCAGATTTAACTGTGGAATTCTTGGCCATATCTTTACTCACAAAATGGGTCACTGACCCTTACTGATTCGGATGTGGGAGATGTTGAATTTTCGCAGTGGTTGTGGTTCTCGACAAGGCATTTGTTTCATATTTGTTCTGTTATCCCCACACTAAACAACGGAAAACACGTAGCTTTCATAATTGGAGGCCGGCGGAGGTCTGCTTGGTCAAAGGCGTTGTTCGCCTCTTGATTGAATCTTTAAAAAAATTCAACCCGCCTGGCCAGCAAGGCGAGAGCGCTTAGGGCGGATTAGCGTCCTCGGAGAAAATAGGTGGGTTACGCCTTAGGTTAACCCACCCTACGTGCTATTCGGGCGCGTAGAACTCCTGCGGCTCTTCGCCGGGCCGCCAGAGGAAGCGCTTGAAGCGTTCGAACGCGAACGCCTCCAGCGCGGCGTCTTCGGATTGCGTGGCGAGCACCATCGCCCTGCAAATTTCAAGACCGAGTTTTCCGGCTTCGCTTTCGGCTTTCTTGATCATGTTGGAGATCACATCGTAGTGGATTGAACGAGCGTACATCGGCTCTTCGCGTAGTTGTTCTATCGACGAACTGCGCTCGATCACTGTGTCCCACATCGCTCGGGCTTCGGCGTGAACACGTGCGAGGCCGTGCACGCTCATTCGAAGATCGCCAGCATGCACGTCCGTCATTCTGACGGTCACCTTCGCGAGCGCCCACCAAAAAGCTCGTTTACTACCAATAACCTCGCTCTCTTCGCCGACGATGAGGCACGATACTATCTCACCGCTTCGAGTGCGTAGATTGACGAACCGGCAATCTTTCCAATCTTCCAGTGGCACTTTCTCAATGTCCTTCTGCGTCAGCGAACGACGCTCGACAATCTCAACGCCGTCGTCCTTGCGAATGAGCGCGAAGCCGGTCGGCGTGAACGTGATGCAAACCTTACACTCTGTTCCGTTGAAGTCCGGGAGTTCGCCAAGATACCGTTGGCTTGGTAAAACGTCGCTCGCGTCGTCTTCGCCATCCCGCAGTGGTGGCGGCCCAAGCACTTCGTCCATTGTATCGCGCGTGCGTTCGTAGGAGCGTTGTGCAAAACCCTTTCCTTGCAGCGCGCCGCTAACCTCCGAAGCAAAATTCTTAAAATCGTCCTCGGAAACTTCTCCATTCTTTAATTCGATTTCCGCCATCACGAGCGCCAGTGCGGCAAGCGAAGTCCCGCCCATGATGTCTTGCGGGCGTTGTCCATTGCCCCGTAGCGTTCGCTTGAATTGTTCGAAGTCGATCTTTCCGAGTTGCCGCCGAATGACGTCGCGGTCGTTCGGGTCCAGATGCTCAAACTCGTTCGAAATGATGGAACCCGCGATCAGCAAAGCGGAACGTCCTTGCGATATGCCCCCGGCGTCGAAGTTGCCATCGATGGCGCTTCCCAAGTTAGGATAGTTGCGCGCGAGGTTCTTCACGCCTCCCGGATAGAACAGGAGCATCGCGTTCACCCTCGCAATCACTTCATTTCGGAATTTGCGCCGCGCAAAGAAACCAGCCACGATCTTTCCCCCGGACCATCTCAACCCACGATAGCACGGGCATGCTAGATTTCCATCAGCGCGTCAGACGCGACTCCCGATGGGCGACGCCGACGACATGTGTGCACGATCTCGCGCGGCGGTTGATTGTCGGGAGCTCATAGGGCGGATCATGATCCGCCGTTATGAGTCGCCAAGGTGGCGGGTTACGCCTTCGGCTCCAACCCGCCCTACGACCACGAGATCGTATTTGGTGCCAGGACGCTGCCGCTGCTGCGACGGCTGTGCTATGCTAATGCACTCGTTTGCCCGGCAGGCAATTCCTGCATACGCGCTGTGCGAAAATTGCCCGTCGTGCCAATCTGTCGCAGGTATCACGCTTGCGGCGTCGGGCAAATCAGAACGATGTTCCCGCGCATCCTGCCTCGATGAAGAGGGACGTACGCGCGATCGTCACGACACGTGAGGCGGGGATGCGATGGACGCGGATGGCACGTCAGACGAACGTGGCCTTTCGCGGACGGCGAAGTCGCGTGGTCCCGGCCTCCCGACGCTGAGGTCAAGTTGGCGATGATGCTTTGCATCGCGCAAACGACGGGGGCAAGAAAGCCCGGTCCCCGAGGAGATCGCGATATAAGCCGTAAGCCATCGCGCAGGGAATGCCGGTTGATCCGGCTAAACCTGTGGTGACTGCCGCCTGCTTTTTTGTTGCAGGTGGGCCATGGGTGAGGCCATCACTCGGCATTCCCTGCTCCCTCTTCGTTTCCTGAGGGCCAAGTTATTTGCACCACTCGGGCGCGAACGCGTCGCGGGATCGCGTCAATGTGTCCACCTCAAGGTGCCATTCTGGCCGAATGCTGCGGGCAGGGGGTGTCTAAACGGGCCCTAATCGTCACTCTGTGGGTCGGTTCAAGTGAGCCGTTTCAAATGTTGCGCGAAGGCACCTCTGCGTGCTTCACATCCGGCTCAATTTGCCGCAAAACTGACGGCTGAGATCGATTGTTTCGGGGCGATAACCAAGCCCCTTGGGGAAACGAATGTCCTATTCCGAAGACCTTAATGCCGCAGCGCTCGCCTATCATCGGCTGCCGCGGCCCGGCAAGCTCGAGATCCAGGCGACGAAGCCGCTCGCCAATCAGCGCGACCTGGCCCTGGCCTACTCACCCGGTGTGGCCGCCGCCTGCACGGAGATCGCCAACAATCCGGCGGAAGCCGCCACGCTGACCGCCCGCGCCAATCTGGTCGCGGTGGTCAGTAACGGCACCGCGGTGCTCGGTCTCGGCAACATCGGACCTCTGGCATCCAAACCCGTGATGGAGGGCAAGGCGGTCCTGTTCAAGAAGTTTGCCGGGATCGATGTCTTCGATATCGAGATCGCCGCCGACACGATTGAGCGCGTGGTCGAAACCGTGGCGGCGCTCGAGCCGACTTTCGGCGGCATCAACCTCGAGGACATCAAGGGTCCGGATTGCTTTGAGATCGAGGACCAGCTCAAGGCGCGGATGAAAATTCCGGTCTTTCATGACGATCAGCACGGCACGGCCATCATCGTCGGTGCGGCTATCACCAACGCGCTTCTCTTGAACGGGAAGAAACTCGCCGACGTCAAGATCGTCTGCTCGGGCGCGGGCGCGGCGGCGCTTGCCTGCCTCAACCTGCTAGTGTCGATGGGTGCGAAGCGCGAGAACATCTGGGTTTGCGACATCGAAGGCGTGGTCTACGAGGGCCGCGCAAAATTGATGGACCGCTGGAAGTCGGTGTATGTGCAAAAGACCGACAAGCGCGTACTCGCGGACGTCATTCCCGGTGCCGACATTTTTCTCGGCCTTTCCGCGCCCAATGTGCTGAAGCCCGAGATGGTCAAGCAGATGGGGGACCAGCCGCTGGTGATGGCGCTGGCCAATCCGAACCCGGAGATCATGCCGGAAGAGGCGCGCAAGGCGCGCCCCGATGCGATGATCTGCACCGGCCGGTCCGACTTCCCCAACCAGGTTAACAACGTCCTGTGCTTTCCATTCATCTTCCGTGGTGCGCTCGATGTCGGTGCGACCGCGATCAATGAAGAAATGAAGAAAGCAGCGGTGGATGCCATCGCGCAATTGGCCCGCGATCCGCCGGTAGACGCGCTGGCGCCCGGTTTCGACAGCGGGCAGGCGCAGGGCTTCGGTCCGGGTTCGTTGATTCCCAGTCCGTTCGATCCGCGCCTGATCCTGCGCATCTCACCCGCGGTCGCAAAGGCGGCGATGGATTCCGGCGTGGCGAGCCGCCCGATCGCGAATTTTGAGGACTACGCAACCCAGCTGGAGCGCTTTGCATTCCGCTCCGGGCTCGTCATGAAGCCCTTGTTTGCCAAGGCGAAGACCCAGCCGGTTCGGGTCATCTACGCGGAAGGCGAAGATGAACGCGTGCTGCACGCGACGCAGGTGGTACTGGAAGAAAACGTGGCGCGGCCGATCCTCGTCGGACGTCCCTCGGTGGTGGAAGCAAGGATCAAGCGGTTTGGCCTGGCCATCAAGCCCGGCAAGGATTTCGACCTCATCAATCCCGAGGACGATCCGCGTTATCGCTCCTACGTCCAATCCTATATCGACATTGCCGGCCGGCACGGCGTCACGCCGGATGCCGCGCGCACCATGGTGCGGACCAATGCCACGGTGATTGCCGCACTCGCGGTCAGCCGCGGCGAGGCCGATGCCATGATCTGCGGCGTTGAAGGCGGCTACAGGAGCCATTTGCGCCACGTCCGTGAAATCATCGGCTTCCGGCCGGGCGTAAGTGATTTCGCGGCACTGGCGCTGCTGATCACGCGCAAAGGGTCCTATTTCATCGCCGATACCCAGGTGCGGCCAAATCCGAGCGCGGAAGAGATTGCGGAAATGGCGGCGCTGGCGGCCGTTCATGTGCAGCGCTTCAACATCAAGCCCAAGATCGCCTTTGTGTCCCATTCCGATTTTGGCAGCTTTGACACGGAATCCTCGCGCAAAATGCGCCGTGCCACCGCGCTGTTGCGGCAGAACCATCCCGAAATCGAGGCCGACGGCGAAATGCAGGGCGATACCGCGCTTTCGGAAGCGGCCCGCAAGCTGGTTTTGCCGCATTCGCACCTTGAGGGAGAGGCGAATGTTCTGATCATGCCCAACCTCGACACCGCCAACGTCGCCTATCAAATGATCAAGTCACTGGCCGATGCGTTGCCGGTTGGTCCGATCCTCATTGGGCCGTCCCGCCCGGCACATATTCTGACCCCGTCGGTGACCGCGCGCGGCATTCTCAACATGACAGCAATTGCCGCTGTCGAGGCGCAGGAGCCGGCCGGCCGCCAGCAGCCGTCGCTATTCGGCTAACAGTGATGAAATGAGGCCAGTTGGCTGTTAAGCCAGTCGGAAATCGATTGAAAATGCCTGCGCGGAATGCCCATAATCGTCTACGAACTTCGGAAAGTGGGCACTAGAGAGGCCGACAATGCCAGCGTTTGTTACATTTGGACGAATTCTGTTCGCACTGCTTTTCATTTTTTCTGGAGCCGCCAAGCTCTGGGACATTTCCGCGGCCGCCCAGATGACAGAAAAAATTGTCCTGCCGGCGGTGCTGGCTCCCTATGGGGGCCAACTCGAAACGCTCGCAGGCATGCCGCTATCGAAAATATTAGCGATTGCCGCTGGCGCTATCGAAGTAATCTGCGGTCTGATGATCGCATTGAATTTCGGCGCGCGTTTTTTTGCCTTCTTGCTGATCCTGTTCGTGGCGGCTGCGACCTTCTATTTCCACGATTTCTGGAATCAGACCGGTCCTGACGCCTATGGCAACCTCGTTCATGCGCTGAAAAACCTCGCAATCATCGGCGCCTTGTTCATGATCATCGGGGCCAGCTCGTCTGTCAGGCTCCGTGAGCCAGGTTATGACGTTTGAGACTTGTTAGACTAAGCCTCGCGGTGCCAGGGCGTGACAGTGACGCCGTTAGGTCCATCGAGAGTTTGGCTTTCTCCGGGCTTGAGATCGTGACGCGCCAGAATTTCCTGCGGCGTTTGGCGCGGCACACCGGAGAAGGCGGCCTCTCCGCCGGGCAAGCGGACCTTCGGGGCCTGTGAAAGCCAAAACGTGTCGTAGCGGTCCATGAACATATCGAACACGCTGGGTCCGCCGATGATCGCGACGGTCCCTTCGTGAACGCCGGCGCGGTCGCAAGCCTCTTCGAATGATGCCCCGGCGGGATTCCACAATATGGCCTTCGGATTGGATGGATCGCTGTTGAGGCCGGCGACAGTCCGCGTCACAATAATCCGTTTTCTTTGCGGCGAGTTTGGCTGGCCCTCATGCGAATGCCGGCCGTGGACAATCAAGTCGGCGCGATCCAGTGCGGCATTGAAGAACTGCTTGTCACCGTCGAATTTCAGTGCATCCGGCATCACGCGCCCGGCGTCCGCCAACATTCCGTCGGCGGACACGATGACATAACCGTCGATACGGAGCGGGCGCACAGCGATATCGCGATCTTCGCGAAATTATTCCGAAATCGTTTGCACCACGCTCGACACCGGTCGAGAGCTGACGGTCGGCAGCTTGACGTCCTTCTGGAGCTCTTCGTCATATTGCGGAAGGGTTTCAACCGGTGCCTTGGCCTTCATCTGGACGACCTTGTAGCCGCCGGCCTTCAGCCTGCGCAGCAGCTCTGGCAGCGCCTCCGCCGTGTGTTTGTGGAAATCATGCATCAGGATGATGCCCTTGCCCTGCTTGTCGAGCTTCTTCATGGTGACGTCGATGACCTGCTGCGCGTTCCGCGCCTTGAAGTCGAAGGAATCGAGGTCGCAGGAGAACATCGCGATGTTTCGGGTTCCGAGATAGGTCACCATTTCGGGCGGATGCTGAAGCGCCGGGAAACGGAAGAAGGGCGCCGGCGATACGCCGCCCAGCGCCCACTTCACGGCGCTGAAACCCTTTTCGATTTCTTCCTTGCGCTGATCTTCGGTCAGCTTCTTGTTGGTGAGGGTCGCATGCGACCAGGTGTGCGATCCAATGGTGTGACCGGCTGCGAGGACCTGTTTCAGGATTTCGGGATAATAGGTAGCGTGCTTGCCGATCGAGAAGAAAATCCCGGTGGTGCATTCGTTGGCCAGCGTCTTCAGGACGGAGGGCGTGTTCTCTGGCCACGGTCCGTCGTCAAAGGTCAGCACGACCTCCTTGTCGCGCAGGAAATCGAGCTGTTTGAAATGCTCGAAGCCAAATCCCGGTCCACCGGTCGTGTCGATCTCGACAACGCGGGCAATCCCGAGTGCGTCAGGATTGTTACAAGGGGGCCTGGCCGGCGCAGGTGCTGCCGCCATAGCGGGGGCTGCGGCAGGCCTGGCAGGCGGTGTTTGCGACCATGCCGCCCCACTCGCGCAAAGTGAAATCGCGCCTGCAAAGATCAATCCTGTCGCAATCCGCATCATGGGTTTTCCTTGTGTTCTGGCCGGGCCGAGGCCTTCTCTCGTGACCTGCGGCGCGGTTTCCCCGCCCCGATCCATCATAGCCGAGTTGCGGCGTTACGCTATATCGGCTTTGGCAGGATTAAGAGGCGGCCATTCAGTTCCCTGGCATCGGACAAACCTTCAGGAGCGCGAAACCGGACACCAGGGCAGCGGCATCAGAGGCAAATAATGCTGGTTCCATTCGCATGCCGATTCCGGTCCCCGGTGCATGAAGGCATATTTGATCGGTTCGGCCTGGCTGACCACGATCTGCAAGGTGAAAAGAATCAATGCAATTGGAGTGGCCCATTTGCGAAGGCGCAGATCGGGCATCCGTTCGAGCAGGAACGCGCCGGCGAGGATGATCAAGGGATCGGTGAAGATAAAATATTCGGACTTCAATCCTCGCCGTATGCCGAGCGCATCGATACCGACCGCCGCCATCAGCAAAAGCAAAGCCTGGATTGCGGCCTGCCTCTCGCCTCGCACCCATGCGTAGACGATACCGGGCACAATCAGCCAGGTCAGGAGAACGGTAGGACGCGGCGAGGGGTGCAAGACAAAGGAATAACGTGCCGCTACCGCGGCAATGCCATCGAGTAAAAGCCGGAAGATATCTGCCAGGCTTGATTGGTTCGCGGCTGCCGCCGTTCCGGCATCGACAAATTTCAGCATCTTTTCCAACGGATTGAAGACCGCAACAACATTGCCGGAGTTGTAGTAGAGGTCGAGCGCCAGGAGCGCTACCGCCGCGCCCGCCGCGATGGCGACCATTGACGCCAGCGTCTCCGCCGCGCTGACCCGCCAGATCGCGGCATAGGCCAGCATGCACGCGCCAATTACCAGCAGCAACGCCACCTGATAGGTTCCAAAACGGCCAAACAGTAGCGGACGAAATCCCGCAGCATCGAGAAGCGCACGGTCAAGACCTGTGGCTACCAGCGGCCACGCGGTCCATATCACGAGAGCCGCTGCGACCGCCGAGAGGACGGCAAGCGCAAACGCCGACCGGCTGTTGCGCCAAAAAGCGACGCTCGTGCTCTCC
>Ga0208193_1000035_pt1 | contig 98422 bp, 87 predicted proteins | sample June2015DPH_17_2_FD_184716 | JGI IMG/M metagenome (GOLD analysis project Ga0208193, IMG submission 184716) | Peatland microbial communities from SPRUCE experiment site at the Marcell Experimental Forest, Minnesota, USA - June2015DPH_17_10... | ecosystem: Environmental > Terrestrial > Soil >...
CTTTAATTGGCTCCAGCTTCAGCCCGAGTTGTTGCTCCAGTGCCGAAAAAATCGTCGCTCCGGGAGGGATATCGGAATTCGGATCGACCGCGCACATCTGCGCTGGCCCGAAGCACCGCGTGTGGTCGTCAGGCGCATATTCCAAACGGATGTTATAGATTCCCGAGATCGCGGTGTGGTCCATCACATTCCGATCGAGGATCAGTGCGCCAAGTTCGTGCGCAAGCCGCGCCAGCGTAATGCCGCCGCCCACCAGCGTCCGGTTCGGCCCGTGAATCGGCCAGCCAACCCAGCCACAGTACGGCTTATCGTCTGCGCCAATCGGCTTCATGCCCTGTCCTGGCTCGAGTTGGGTGCAATCCTCGGCTTGGATCGGCTTTAGCTTCAGGCCCCCCTTCGCCACTGTCAGCGCATACATAGCGACCTGCGTCGTCTCGCGATGGATCTTCAATTGAAACCGATCCTCCAGAAGCCCCTGCAGCATGGGACCATACAGAAGCGTCGCAGCGGGAGGAGGGCCGCCGCGTTGTCCCGGTGGGTTTTGGGTGGGACCGTTGGCGGCCGGATCGTCGGTTTCCGCATGGATGGTATAGCGGGCAGCCAAGGCCCACTTGGGGACTCCCTGAATCTCCTCTGCCTCGCGCATGGGCCCGCCCGGGTTATTTAGAAGAGGGCTGCCATGCCCGACGTAGGCGAAGCTCACCATGGTGAGGATGCTGCCGCACGTCACGTCAAGCCGGCCCGGCGATGCGCGGAAATATCCGCCGATGCCTTCCGGCACGTCCGGATTGACCCCGCCATTCTTTCCCATGTCGCCGCCGCCTCCGCGTCCCGGTCCGTCGCCCGGCTGGCATGGCTTGATGGAGGCCGCATCGAATTTCGGTTTCGGCGCCGGGGCGGGCTGTGCCGCCGGCGCCTTAACCGGAACCTGCGGCGCCTGGACTTGCGCCAACTGCACTGGCGGCTCGGGAACCGTCAGCACTCGCGCCGGCGGAGCCGCTTGCACTACGCGCGCAGGCGTTGGCTGAGCGGACGTGGCTTGGGTAAAACTGATAGCCGCGAGAGGAAGAGCCGTCGCTATCCCCAGGAACCACGTGGCGGCTGCCGCCGCGCGCGCTACCGAGTCGCGCCGCAGATCCGGATCGAGCAATGCGTAGAGCCGCCGCTTCAGACAGCTTCGATGCGCAATGCCAACCGCAATCAAAGAGTCCATTCCGGGAGTGACATCCCAGTCCAGTAGCAGTTTTGCGTACGCAGAAGGCTTTCCACCCGCCGCCAGAACGCGGTTGTCGCAGGCCAACTCCTGCTCTTCGCGCAATTGGCGCCAGACGATCCACATGAGAGGCTGAAACCAAATCAGCGAGCGCGCAATTTCAGCCAGGCCGCGCATCAAAAAGTCGTATGCCTGAATGTGGGCCAATTCATGACGGAGAACCGCATCGCGGCATTCCGCGGGCAACTTTTCGAAACCTGCGGGAACCAGAATGATGGGTCGGACGATTCCCCAGGTGACCGGCGCGGCAATCGCTTCGTTTCGCCACAGCGCGACCTGGCGGCCGGATCGAGCTACATCCGCCAATAGACCTGCGTCAGTCACCGGCTCCGAAGCTTGTCGTAAATTGTGAAGGCCGCGCAAATTTATGACAAACCGCGTCAGCAGAGCCGCCGCGCCCGCGAACCAGATCAGCGGAATCAGCCACGCCCTCTGCCAAATCCCGAAATCGATGCGCCGAGATTGAGTTTGCGCTGGAGCCGGCCGGGTATCCGGCGCTGTGATCCCGGTGGCGTCGTCGATCGCCGCGGGAGCGTGCGGCTGCTCGGACACAGCCTGCACGGCGGGGCGGTGGAACTGGAGCCAGAGCGGCGTCACGGCTGTCCAGCGCGGGAGCAATGGCAACGCCGCTGCCGCCGCAAACATGGCGACAACCGCCGTGGAGAGCACCAGGCGGCGCAGGTCGGCCGATTTCTTCCGGAGGAGACGGCTTACGCAGAGCGCGGCGCCCAGCGCCACGCCGGATTTCCAGAACACTGCAAAGAAGACGGGAAGATAGTCAAACGCGTGGATCATTGTCCCTCCTTTTCGCGGCGTGCGATTAGCGCGGACAGATGATCTCTTTCCTCGGGCGACAGCTTGTGGTCGGACATCTCCAGAAGCGCGGCCGCGGCGGCGAGTGGCGACCCTTCGAAAAACGTGGATACGAGCTGCCGCAGCGCCGACTGCCGCGCCTTGGCCGGAGCGATCGCCGGCGTGTAGACGTAGCGCATGCCATCACGCTTGTGCCGGACATATCCCTTCTCCTCCAGCAGGGCCAGCATTCCGCGAACCGCGGAGTAGCTGGGCGGGTCCGGCAGATCCGCCAGCACTTCCGCCACACTTGCCTTTCCAAGCCGATAGAGCGCTTCCACGATCTGGCGCTCTCTGCGGCCGAGTTGAATTCCGATTTCTTCGTGCATTAAGAGCCTCGCTTAGGTGCTATTGCATTAGCAACTGCTAGTACATTAGCATCGGCGGGCGGGCCAGTCAAGAGGAAAAAGTGAGGCAGTATCCAGGCCTGCCGCCGTTTTCGCCAGCGCTCTTCGCGGCTTTGCGAAAAGCCTCGTGAAAAGGAACCGGCGACAAGATCGCCGGCGCTACCGGGGACACCGAGCCACTAGTTCTCTGAAGGGCGCTCCACGCTATCGATGACGATGTGTTCCTTCGGCCCTTTGATCGGCTCCAGCTTCAACCCGAACTGCTGCTCGAGCGCCGAAAAAATCGTCGCCGCCGGAGGGATGCTCGAATTGGGATCGACATCGCACCACTGCGCCATCCCGAAGCACCGCGTGTTCTCGTCAGGCGCGTATTCCAGGCGAGCCACAAAAGATCCGGGAATTCCCGTGCGGTCGATTACGTTGCGGTCCAGAATCAGCTCGGCAAGGTCTTGCGCCAACCGATCCATCGTGATGCTGCTTAACAGCAGCCTTCGGTTCGGTCCGTTGGTGTCCCAGCCGGTCCAGTTGCACATCGGTTTGCCTCCTGCGGGCCATTCAGGCGGGCCGTCGGGAAGGCAATCTCCTTCTTGCATCGGCTTCAGCTTAAACCCGCTCTTCGCCACAGTCAGCGCATACATGGGCGCCTCCTCCGTTACCCGGCGGATCTTCAACTGAAACCGGTCCTCGAGAAGACCCTGAAGCATTGGACCGGAGAGAAGGGCTGCAGCCGGAAGGCCGCGCTGTCCGCGCACCGGCTGGGTAGGACCGTTCGCCACGGGATCGTCAGTTTCCGCGTGGATCGTGTAGCGGGCAGCCAAAGCCCACTTTGGAATTCCCTGAATCACCTCAGCCTGACGCATAATCCCCCCTGGATTGTTCAGAAGAGGAGTACCGCTTTCGATGTAAGCAACGGTCACCATGGTCAGCAGGCTGCCGCAGGTGATGTCGAGCCTGCCGGGAGAGTGGCGAAAGTACCCGCCGATGCCCTCAGGCATATTCGGATCGACGCCGCCGTTCGCTCCCATGTCGCCTTTTCCGCTTCTGCCCGGTCCGTCGCCGGGCTGGCACGGCTTGATGGACGCCACGTCGAATTTCGGCCTGGCCGCAGCGGCTGGCTTAGGCGCGGCGGCCGGGACTGGCTTGGCCTCTTCCTGAACAGCGGGAGCCGGTGCCGGTACTTGCTTGGGCTGAACGGACGCGGCCTGGGACGGCTGAACCTCCGGACTCTGGATACTCGCCGTGGGCGCGGGGATCGGCTGCGCCCGAACGATGGGCGCGTGGACGACCCCGATCGCGACCGGGAGCGCAAGAGCCGTCAAAGCCGTAACTGCCAGCGCCATTTTCCGCGCATAGTTCAGTCTCAGCGCCTCCCGGTTGGCGAGAATGGCCTCGATGCGTCTCTTCAAATTCGAACCCGTCACGCCCGACACGCAAACGAGCGGCGACTCCACATAGTGCCGGCATACGTTGAGAATCCCTGCCGCGTATATGCGCGGGGTATTCCCGAGCGCGATAACTTCCTCGTCGCACGCGCGCTCGCGTTCCTCAACCAGCCGCGCGCCGAGCCACCACACCAGCGGGTGGACCCAGAAGAGAGCCTGCACGGCCATGTGGATGGTCGCGGTGAGATTGTCGCGCCGGCGGACGTGACACCCTTCGTGCGCCAGAATGGCATCCAGCTCCGCCGCATTGAGACGCTCCACGATGCCTTCCGGAACGAGAAGCACCGGCCGGAAAACGCCGAACACTCCGGGCTCCAGCAGTCCGGGCGTGGACATGACGGGAACTGGAAACTCCAGCGCGAGCGTAGACGCCCATCTCCGCAGCACGCGAACGCGCCTCCATCGAACCAGCCAGCACGCAACGATCGCCGCAAACCCGCATGCCCAGACCGCGAGGGCGATCGTTCCCCAAGGAATCGGGCTGATCGCGACGGCCGCGTGCGCCGCGGCTTGTGCGGCAACCGCCGGAACCGTCAGCGGCTCGCCGATCCGTTCCACTGTGTCCATCCAGCCGGCTATGGCCGGCGGCGCCGTCGCATGCCGCGGCACAAGCGCCCCGAGGCCGACCAGCGCCGCGAAGGGAATGAGGAATTTGACCGACGCTGTGAAGAATATCCAATAGCGTACCTGCGCGCGGTTCTTGCGTAACGCGAGCGCTAGCGGCCACGCCACTCCTGCAAAGATGGTGGACTGTAGCAGGTGAGACAAAAGACCCGGAATCATGACGTCTTGTCCTCCTCATCCTTTTTTTCTTCGTCCCCGCGCGCCAAAAGGGCCTGTTCCGCCTCCCTGATGTGGTCCAACGTCAGTCTCCGGGAATCGATCAGGTGCGCCATAACAGGTTGCAGACGGTCGCCCAGCAAAGACAACAGCTCGTCGATCAGGCGGCCTTGCGCGTCGCTTCTTGAGATCAGGGGCTCGAATATGTGCGCGTGGCTTATCTTTCGCGCGCGGCGCAGCGTCTTCTTGGTCTCAAGGCGATAGACGGTGGTCTGGATGGTCGTATAGGCCGGGCGGTTCCGTTTGGGAAACGCCTCCTGGATATCGCGGATCGTCGCGTGTCCGCGGCTCCAGAGAACCTCCATGATCTGCATTTCGAGTTTGGTGAGCTTGGGGAGTTTCATCGGAAATTACTACGTACATGTGACAGGCTACTATGACGATGGTAATTTGTCAATAGTCAGGTTTTGAGGTCAATCTGTGCGCGGCGTGAAGATGATCGGATGGTCGAAACCAGGTGTCTTTTGGACGCCGGCGAGCGTCGCGGATGCGCCGCGGTCAGGACTTGCAGCGTCGAGATTAACGGGCGCCAGAGATGGCTTTGCGGCCGCGTATTACGAGCAGGGCAGCGATTGCCAGTCCAAGAAGCGCGAACGATGCGGGCTCGGGGGCTGCAGACTCGGAAGTGGCCGGCGCAAAGGAGACTCCCTTGAAGTTGGAATCGACCGGCGCCTCGGCAAGCTCTGTAAAGGATTCACCCGCGGACGTGGTTGCCGACAGGGTATCGGTAATTCCATATAGATACGTCGGATCAAGATCGCCAATTGTGTAATTGGTTGCGAATAGCTCGACTTCGTTGCCGATCACCTCGCCGGTTAAACCGTATAAGCCGGTCGTGCCTTCGGTATCGCTGTTAGTAGCAGCATTTGCCACCAGTCCCAAGCCTGCGGAAATTGTATATTCCAGCGTCCAGGTTCCAGAACCGTCCGGTTCGCTGTTGACCCATTTCTGCAGCCCGCCGTCGCCCTGGGGGCTTCCTCCAGAAGTATTTTTCGGGCTCCCGCTATCAGCCACATATAGCGTGGAAGCGTTGGCAAAAAAGTAATTCTCGGGGCTTAGGTTGACGATCTCGCCGACGCTGTCGATCCCGTTGCCATTCGTCGAACTTATGGTCAACTTGCCGGTGCCGCCGTTATTGCCGAAACCGGTCAGTTCGGTCGGGCCGTCGCTGTCGTTCGCCAGAGTGAGCGGCGCAGTTCCGGGTGTACCAAGGGTGCCAATGTAATCGCGGTTTGTCGAACCCGACTTGCTGTCGGATGACACATAGAGAGTCCCGTTATATATTTGGACCTCCCGGGTGTCTTGAGACGAGCCAGATCCGCCATCATTGCCGGTAATCGATGTGGCGGAATTGCTGCCCAGCGTAGTAACGAAAACTCCGCCAGTGTTATCGCCGCTTGAGCCCTGGCCGGAAACGTAGATGGTCGTTCCATTCTGGGTGTAGGCGCTTCGTGGATTGTTGGCATCGAAGACATTGTAGAGTGCGGTCGACGAATTGACGACGCCGTTGGCATCGATCAACGCCACAACGCGCGGCACCGCAGTATAGGCTTGCCCCGTCAGGCTGCCCGATTGGCCCAGTGCGGTGTTCGCGGAATCCGGACTGTAGGAACCGGGGTTCGCATTGAATGCCGCCGCATTCACACCGTAACCCGCGATGGTGAGGTATTGACCATTGCCGGAAAGTTGCAGCGTCCCTTCCGATGAAGATCCGTATTCGCTGGAAACGGCAAAGTTGCTGCCAGAATTGGTTTGCGGCAGCACGAGCGAATTGACATATGTGGCGCTCGCCGTTCCGGTCAGGCTGTATTGAAATAGCGTGAGGGGCGCCGCCTGATTATCGGTGTACGGCCCGGATGTGGCGCCGTAGACGCCGTTGCCTTCCACGCTGACGACCAGATTGCCAGCGGTAAAAATCGTGCTGGCAAACGCCGGCGCAGACATCAGCGCAACTGCTATCGCGATCTTTCTTATCCGACCTTCGGTTGCAAGTCCACGATGCCGATTCATGCGTACCCTGTCTTTGGTTAGAGTTGATTTTGCAGTGTATCAAGGCAATGTTACTGGAGTATGACGGCAAGGCCTTCCGGGTGCGAGAGGCCCCGCGGATGTCTCCGGCGACTGACGCTGGGAGGGACTACCGCTGCCGCCTGGCCAGGATTTCGTAAACTGGCTTGTTGTCCGCGAACACTCGCCAATCCGCGACCCTGCCGTCCTGGACCACCGCCTTCCAAGCCGCAGGCGTCCGCCACGCAACGCCGTCGATGGTCCCACCCGCTTCCCCCGCCGCTAACGCCACGGCGCCCACTGCCATCACATCGTCCGCCTGAATCCGATAGTCCGGACACATCGCGAAGTAACCACGCCACCCCACCTCCATGGAGGACGCGCCCTCCACGCGATTTCCCAACGAGTCTACGAACAGATGGTCCGTTGTCATCAGCGCCGCCAGGGCTCTTGTATCGTGACTATTGATGGCGCTCACGAATTGCTTGAAGGTCTCGACAGAGTTAACTGCAGTAAGCCGATCGGACATGAACCCATTTTCTCGCAAAGGGGGCGCTGGACTGCGCGATTCGCGCGCCATTGCGCAAAGAGGGAATCGCCATGCGGGTCCGGTTGGAGTTTCCAACGCGAGCCGCGGTCGCCGCGGCGCCAGGCACCATGCGCAAGAGAAGCGCCCTAGTCGAGTAACTTTGCGCGGGTGCCTCGTCGTCTTGTAGTCAAGTCCCTGTACGACAGCGGGCGCGCTTACCTCTATCCCCGAAGCCGCGCCCGCTCGGGTTCCAGCGGCGCCGACCGGGTGTACAGCATGTCTTGTTCGTAGGGCGCCTGCTAACTCAATGCCTCCTCTATCTGTTTCCACTGAGTACCAGGCTCGCGGGCAAGTACAGGCCACTGTCCTGGCAGAATCTTACCCGTTGAAGCGGAATCAATCGCCCGTTCGATCAGGCGCCTTTCCATACCGTCCGCAATGTTCAGCGATTTGAGGAATCCTACAAGGCGTGCTACATGCAACCGGAATACGCCCACTGTGAGCGTTTGACCTTGGGCTACGAACGCAAGCACCGCGGCAATCGTTCGTCCCGCGCGCACGCCAGGACTGTCTCCTGGCATTCCCCCATCCGGTTCCAGCATTGTGGCGAGGCTCAGGAGGCCGGTATCGCTCGATCCAAGATCGATGGCGGCGCCCGCGAAACACTCCGAGCCACTGAACATAGCAGTGAATTGCGCGGGCATCGCCGATTCTGCTTCGCGCGGTTTCGCGCGCCCCATTTTGGAAAGCAGCGATCCGACTCTGGAGAACCTCATTTGGGGTGAACTCATTTGGAGCGGCGCGCCAAGATATGCCGAGAATGAAGTGTCCTTCGGCATGCCAACCGGCACTACGCGGGTCTCGGGAAGTTCGCCGGGCCGATCGCTGTTCCGCTTGACCACTGCCACCAGCGACATCTCGCGGCTGGCCAGCCCGTAGGTCTTGCTCAATTCAAGCAGTCGCGCCGCCACTCGGCTTTGCTGGCGTTTTTCAAGCGGCGCTACGGCTTCTGCGCTCGGATAACGGCTCTCCCAATCCGTGATCAAGCGCGAGCCCCGCAGCAACCGCACCACTTCGCCAGTTTCGGCATCGCCCGATGGCACATCGAGGTCCATGCGCCCGCCATCCCAGGCGATTTCGATGCGGTCGCCCGAATCACTATCCATTTCGCCATACAGGAGGACCGGAGCGCCGGCGAACACTGCGTGTGGCGGATCGGGCTGCACGTTGCGGCTGGCCTTCAGCCCGGAAGCGACTGGGCGCCCCATGGACGCGAACAGCTCGACAGCGGACAGGTCCACCCTCTCCCGCGGACTCACGAAGCGGCTGACTCCTCCCGTCTCGCGGGCCAGCAGAGTCAGGAAGCGATCCTGGCTGGCACTCCCGATCCCAAGGCAGGACAGGCGGATGCCCGTGGCGCGAGCGTCGGCGAGTATGCTTTCCGTCCCGAATACCTGACCATCGGTGAGGATCAGAATATCGCCCTCACCGCCGAGCGCTTGCGCAGCCTGGTGGACGCCGACAGCCAGCTTGGTTCCGCCGCGCGCCTCTGCGTGTTTCAGAAAAGCGCGCGCGCACTCGCGTTGCTCGCGAGTCGCAGGGACGAGCGCCGGATGCATCGCCTCGACGGAATCGTCGAACACCATCAGCCCGAATGTATCTTCCGCCGTCAACGCCGCAAGGCACGCCTCGATGGCTTTCCGCGCCTGCGCGATCGGCTCGCCCTGCATAGATCCGGAGCGGTCGAGCAGGATTACAATGCGGCGGGGCGATCCGCCATTCCGGCCAAAGCGCGTGGAAGGGACAATCGCCGCAAAGGAACGCTTGCTGTTACCGTTCGGACCAGCCAGCACCCGGACCTCCTTTCCCTTAAACCGCACATCGAGTATCAGGTCGCGATTCGGTAAGTCTTTCGCCGGGGCGAGCGCCACCCGCGCCGGCCCCATCCCATCCTGCTTTACCTTGATGGCGTGGGATGGCGATCCGATCTCATCCACAGAAGATGGATCGAGCAGCGGATGCAACAGCGATAATTCGAAGCCGACCTCGTGAAGCGATGAGGCGTCCCGGCGGAATCGCGGCAAGATCAGATCGCCGAACTCGTCGGCGGGCAGTTCCATCTCGCCCTCATTATCGACGGCGGCCGCGCGCATTTTGGAGTGATATGCCGGCGCTAGCGTGAACGGAAATCGGAACCGAAACCCGTCATCGCGCAATTCCACTCCAGCCAGTATCTCGAGGTAAACCGTGACCGTTTCCTTTGGGCGGACGTTGCCGACCGTAAGATTCACCAGGCCGTCGCCATATTGACGCGCCAGGGCCGAGAGGGAGCCGTCCGCGATGCCCTGTTCGTATGTCTTAACGGCCTCCTCGGTCTGGCGCAGCTCAGAATGCGCTTCAAAACCGTCGCCGGTGATGCGAAATCCGCGTAGGGCTGCGTCCCGCGGAAGAGGAAACGAGTAGATCACTTCCAGCGGGCGATCTTCGTCCGACCGAAAGACGTGCTGCACAACCAGGCGGCCGCCTGCCGGCAATACCCGACCCGTGAGCCACAGCCGCTGCATCGCAAGGCGGATGGGATTTCCGGTGGGCGCCGCAACGGGCGCAAAACTCGATTCTATGCCGCTCATGTGATTTCCGATTCCTTTCCTTCTGGGTTCTTCCCCGGTCCCACGCGGTGGGCGAATTCCTGCACCGCCGCGCGGAGCTGCCTGGTTCGCCACGGGCTGGCGCCGGCTCTCACCCACACTATGACGTCGTCGGCGATCGCATATTGGAGCCAGGATGTCGCCGGGACGGCTTCGGATTCCTCTCCAGGAGATTCGCCCAAGATGCGGCCGATCTCCAAGAGCGTGAGCCCCGTAGCCTGGAGGTGTTTGATCCGTTCCAGGCGCTCTACATGCTCCGCTGTATACGATGCAACCCTGCCGCCTTTCACCGGGCCGTTCAGCAGGCCGCGCGCAATATAAAACCGGACTGTCCGCGCCGGAAGCGCCGATGCTTCCGCGATCTCGGCAAGCGTCATAAATAGTCGCTCACAAGTATCCAAGCATAAACCGAAAACGTAGCACTGTCAAGTACTGTCGCATTGCCGGTGCGTCAGGAATACTGAATCGCACGCGGCGCTAGTGAACGCGCGGCCACGAAACGCTAGTGTGGCGCCCAAGAATTGGCTAGACAAATCGAATTTGGCAGTTCGGCACGAAGGTCCGAGTTTTTTTATCCGCGTTCATCGGCGTTCATCGGCGGCTAATGATAATTCTGAGAGGTTTCGGTCTATGACGGCGCAGAACCAATATGGCCGCCGATGAACGCCGATGAACGCGGATTTTGATTTGTTGACCGATCGCGTGCTCGGGTGCGGCGGTGATTTGCAGGATGTAGAAGCGTCCGAAAATGGGACTGGGGTCGTTTGGTATTCTGAGCATCTGGGTTCCTGACGAGCTATTGCCGGCGAGATCGTGAATAGAGTAAGTCATTGAATGTATGAGAGTATAGCGCCGTGATTTGCATAATTGACGCGGAAGTGTTTCGGTTGACTCATGTGGCTGGCGGCGCTGGATTTTAATCGAGGCTGAGCGCGCCGGTCAATGGTCTGCCGGCTATAGGTGAAGAGGCGTCCGAAAATGAAACTAGGGTCGTTTGGTATCTTGAAAAGAGTAAGTCATTGAATGTATGAGAGTATAGCGTGGTAACTGACATAATTGAGTAATTGAGTATCAACGCACTCGGAGATACCGACGCGGTTTCGCAGCGCGGTGAGAGAGATTAATGTTACTCTCCTATCCTATTGTCTCTCGCTCAACCTAATAATTCGGGGTAGGAGCTTCGAGATTGGGTGTAAGCCGTTTCGGTTGTTAGTTTAGGAATATTTCAGGCTATGGTGACCGTTAAGGCCGTGCGTTGGAGGCGAGTGAACATCCATACCGCGAGGGCAGTTGGAGATTGGGCTCGCCCGCCGCTAGTCTAGTCTAGCGACTGCCCGCGCGCGCCAGCGCCCACAAGCCGCCCCATAGACCGATTGCAATGAACAGACTCGACCATTCGTCGGGATTCGTCGGCGCTCCGGGTATACCGTAAAGTCCAAGAACGCGGGGTAGATGAAGCGTAAATACCCAGATCGCGAACATCGTTCCGAGACCGGCCGCGCCGGCGCGCAGCAGCCAATGGAACGCAATGCTTAGACCTGAAGCGATGAACGTCGCGCCGAAAAATGCTACCCAGAACACCCGCCATGGAATCCAGGCCGGTATCAAGCTTGCGATGGGATCGAGGGCCAGGAAATGGTCTACGCCGAACACGATGAGCGATAGCGCGAGCAGATAACGGCTGGCGCGGGCGAGCCAGTCGGGCGTTACGCCAGGTCCGGGGGCGAGCCACGCCAGACAAGCGAGCGCCAGAGGCTCGAAAACACCGGTGCGCAACGACATGCTGCCGAGGTTCACCGCATTCTTGGGAACCTCAAGAACCAGCGTGCAGAGAAACAGCAGACCGCCGAGAGTCATTCCGGCGGTCCGCGCCGTGCGCTTCGAAAGAAGGCCCGCGGCGGCAAACACCAAGATCAAGCCGAATGCGTACGCGACCCCGGGAATAACCCAGGGAATAACCCAGGGAATCGCCGGCAGCCATGGGATGACGGGTATTACGTTGTACAGTGGACCCAGCGCATGAGTGGACACGCGCGCGTAGATCAACGTCTCAATCCCCAATGCGGTGAACGCCAGCGAGAACACGGCTGGGCCCAGCCTGAGCACCGCATCCAGCGCGCGTTCGGCGCTCGTTCGAACGGGTGAGATGGTTGCGGGCATTGGCGCGCTCTTCTGAAGATTAATACAGATTTGACCGGCGCCCGCGTGAAGTTAGCGGCGGGCGTTTTCGCGATGCTCAGAACCGGCGGCGCCGGGATAGGATGTTGGTCAGATCGCTGGCGGTGGCGTTCACTGAGTTGACGGCGCCGTCGCTCGATACCGTAGCCTTATTAGCCACCCGGGTCGGGGCATTCGCCGCCACGTTCACGGTGAGAGTGATTGCAGGGTAACTGGCGCCCGGCGGCAGCGCGTCGCTGCGCGTGCATGGTCCCGCGGGTTGTGTGCAAGTCCATCCAGTGCCGGCGATCGAGGCGGCGGTCAGACTCGCCGGCGGCGTAGCGATCACGGCGGCGCTTCCGTTGGTCGCACCCGATCCGCTGTTGGTCACCATCAGAGTGTAGACGGCCCCGGTCTGTCCTTCGGTGAAACTGCCGGTGTGGCCCAGGGTGATGGTGAGATTCGATGCCTGGCCCACCGCAAAAAGGCCGGCGTCGTTGATCGCATAGGCCGTGCCATCGGCGCCGATGGATGTGGGGGTGTAAGCCTCGCCCACGCCCGCGGTCAAGCGCACCTGCTGGATGAATGAGTTGCTGGCGAAATCCCAACGGTACACCACGCCATCCTCGCTGTTGGCGATGGCCGCGGCGGCGAACGGGTCAATGGCGGCGCTATTGATGCACCACTCGCGCACGCTTCCGGCGGTATTGCCGGCAGGATCTGCCGTGGGTCCCAACATGGCGATCACTTCGTGCATCACCGTGGCGCCGGTAATCGGGTCGCTCTCCGTGCCGTTCGGATCGAGCACGGCGATTTTGTTCTGGCCGTTGCCGCCGGGTCCGACATCCAGGTAGTTGTTGTACTTGGTGAAGAGCAGATAAGCGGAAGCGCCCTGGTATGAGGGAACAAGCTTGGCCGGGACTACCGAGGCCGTGGTGTCCCAACCGAATGCGCCGGGTGTCTTGATTTGCGCCAGGGTCGCATCGAAATGCAGGAGCCAGCCGCGGTCGTCATTGGTGCAGCACGACGATTCGAAGACGCCGTAGTAGACGTCGCCGTCCGGACCTACGGTAGGCGATGCGGAACTGTCGTCCATCACCAGGGCGTCGAGCCCGGTCTCGGGGTCCTTCAGGCGGACGCGCGCGTTGGGCGCAAGGGTCGTGCTGTTGACCGAAACCAGGTAGCCGCCGCCCCCGTTGGAAACGCCGAAGTACAGCGTAGTGCCGTCGTTGCTGACGGCGGGCGCGCAATTCATGGCCACTTCGGTGATTGAAGGATCGCCCTGGGCCGCGGCGGAGGCGCCGATCCACGATCCCGATCCGTCGGCGCCGATTCGCGCCAGGCCGCTGGTCAGATTGGCCGGGTTCGACGCCACGACGTCGAATCCAAAGTAGATGTTGCCGTTGGCGTCGGCGGTAATGGGCGTCGAGATCATGACGCTGCCGTCGAAGGCTGCCTGGTTGGCGGCATAGAGGGCGTTGCCGTAGAATGCGAGCTGGCCGGAGGGTCCGCTGGCGGAATCCAGCCGGTCGCGATAATACACGGCGCCTCCCGCGCCGGCATAATACAACCGCTTGCCCCGGCTCAGTGCCGGGCTATAACTGGGAATCCAGTCGTGAGGCGGCGGAGTAAAATCGGTGGCGAGCGTGTAGAGAAGCGTTCCGTTTGCCCCGCTGTGCGCTTCCACGCGGTAAGTGTTCGACGCGCTGGTCCGCACCGGGACCAGCACCGTATTGCCCGCCGTCACCAGAGGCGATCCGTAATGAATATATAAGGGACCCGAGACGCCCTGCAGCACCAAGTCGACTGGAGTGCTCCACTTGATCCGCTCGAGCCTCTGCGCGCCAATGGTGGAAAGGCCGGTGTGCTGTGCGTCGTGCGCGTAACCGCTCCAGGGAACCGCGGCGGATTGCCCGCGGAGACCGGCTGCGAGGGACAGGCAAACCACCAGCCACTTCATATTCCCAATCAACCAATGCGGAATGGATTGGTTGCGCGCGACGTCTATCGTGCCCTTCGGAAAAGAGAGGAATAGCAACCTGCGCACCATACGCCGCACTCACGAGCGCCGCGGATGAAATGCGATTGGAGTTGCGGCGTCGACTTCACCGCGCACCCGATTGCGCGCCCACCTCACAATATACGCGAAGCGGCCAAGAGTGGTTTCTATTTGGCGGGCACATGGTTGCCCGCGATCCATACCGATTCGATTTTCTGCGTATTCCGAATGTCGTCGAGGGGGTTGGCGGCGAGCACCACTAAATCGGCCCATTTGCCCGGTTCGAGCGTGCCGAATTGATCGGCCGCGTGCAGACAGCGCGCCGCCGTGCCGGTGGCGGAGACGAGCGCCTGCATGGGCGTGAGCCCGGCCTTGGTCATCTGTTCGAGCTCCAGGTGTTCGAAGTAGCCCTGGAAGCGGTAGGGCGGTCCGGTGTCGGTGCCCATGACCACGGGCACGCCGGCATCCTCCACCTTTTTCAGATTGCGCATGGCCACCGGCAGGTGCTCCTTGTACCACATGCCGCTCTGGTCGTTGCGCATCTGCTGTTGGAAGGCGGGGTCCTGAGCCTTGGCAATCTCGGCTTGGTTGCCGTCTTTGAGCAGGAACGGATCGTGGAGGAACGCGGGGTTTTCGGCGTAGACGAAAGTGGAGACTTCGCGCATGAGGGTAGGGGTGTAGAAGGCGTTGTTCTTCTTGAGCAGCGCAATGGTTTCGCCGTCGATTTCCTGGTCGCGAACGCTGTGGGCGATGTAATCGGCGCCCAGGCGAAGGACGGCCTTGGCGTCGGCGAGCGTAACGATGTGGACGGCTACGCGCATGCCTTTCTTGTGGGCCTCATCGAGAATGGCGGCGTAAGCCACGGGCGGCATCTTGGCGGTGTGGCCAAGCTGGTCATCCAGGCGGAACTTCATAATGTCGGTCTTGGCTGCGGCGTTGGCATCGACGGCTTTGCGGGCGTCCTCGGCGGTTTTGGAGACGGGAATGGGTCCCGCGATGTAGAGGCGCGACCGGGTGAGAGTGGAGGTTTGCTGCTCGGCGCGGGTCTGGTCGCGGAGTTCGATCTCCTTATCGCCGCCCAGGCTCAGGACCGAGGTGACGCCGTAACGGGCGTAGAGGCCGAGTTGGCTGAGGTCGTTGACGTGGCTGTGACCGCTGATCAGGCCGGGGATGATGGTCTTGCCGGCGACGTCTATGCGCTGCGCGCCGGCGGGGATTTTCACGGCAGCGCCAACGGCCTCGATGCGGCCGTTGCGGATAAGCAGAGTGGCCTTCTCGATGGGGGCTTTGCCAGTGCCGTCGATGATTCGGGCGCCTATGAAGGCCCTGTCCTGCGCGGCGACTGCAGTGGCTAGAATGAGGACCGCGACTGGAAGGTTCGGTTTGATCGTGGACATTGCTCCACGATTTTATGCGCACCGGTGCGTGAACGCAACCCAATGGACACCCAGTGGACGCCAAAGATGGCGGCGGGAAGGCTGACGACCAATCACAGATTGCGGCCGCCGCCTGTCTGCTGTCCGACGTGATGCGCAGCGCTCACACGATGACAACCACACGTCCCCGCCGCGCCGGATGTTCCACCAGTTGAGCGTCGTTCCAATCGCGCGTTGCCGCTACTTTCGCCTCGTCGGGAAATCATCGCTCCCAGTGCCGGCCATGGCGATTCGCTGGCGTTAGTCGGAAGGCTCGAAGCGCTGCACGGCGCTCTCGGCGGGCAGCCTCAGACGCGCTACGCAGCCCGGGCCGTCGGTGCGATTCTCCAGGGTGAGCGCGCCGCCATGCCCTTCGGCGATCTGGCGGCTCAGCACGAGGCCGATTCCGGAGCCTCCGGGCTTGGTGGTAAAAAACGGCACGAACAGATTGGCCGTGCTGGAAAGGCCGGGGCCGTCGTCCTTGATCCAGATTTCGAGCATGGCGCCATCGCGTCGCCAGCCCGCTTTCACGCTGCCGTTGGTGGTGAGCGAGGCGTCGGCGGCGTTACGCAGCAGGTTGATCAGAACCTGCTCCAATTGGTCGGGGTCGCCTTGGATGGCGATGTCCGGACCGGGTATCACTTCCACGGGGATGCGCGTTTCGAAGCTGGCGGCGCGGCCCACGCACGCGGCCACCTCCAGCGGCTGCAATTGGGGGCGCGGCAGCTTGGCCAGGCGGGCGTAGGAGCCGATGAAGCGGCTGAGGCTCTCCGAGCGCGAGGTGATCACGGTGAGGCCGCGGCGCATATCGTCGCGCCAATCGTCGGCAAGCTGGTCGCGCGAGATGATGCTGATCAGGCTGCCGGCGATGGATTTGATGGGCGCGAGCGAATTGTTCAGCTCGTGCCCCAACACGCGCACGAGGCGCTGCCAGGCTTGCAATTCCTGCTCGCTGAGGGCTTGCGTGAGGTCGGAAAGCACCACCAGCTCGAGCGGCAGGCCGCGCTCCCGGATGCCGGTGCGGCGCAGACCGAAGCGGCCGGCGCCGCCGGGGAAAGAGGCTTGCAAGGTGGTCTGCGGCGGTCCATCGAGGCATGCTTCCATGCGCAGCTCGCCGGCGGTCTGGCCGAGCAGCATCTCCTGTTGTTTATCAAGCAGGCGCTCGCCGCCGCGATTCACCAGGCGCAGGCGGCGGTGCTCGTCGAAGGCGAAGATGGCGACATCGATCTCGCGCATGACGGTGCGCAGCAGTGTAGTCGCTTCCAGCGCGCCGAGGCGTTGTTCGCGCAGCGTGCTGCCGAGCGTGTTGACTTCGCGCATCACTTCGCCCAGCGCGTCGTCGTCGCGGTACGAGCGGCCGCGCACGGAAAAATCGCCTTCACGCAGGGCGCCGAGCAAATTGGAAAGGGTTTGCAGCGAGAAGACCACGCGCTCGCGGAGGGCGAGAACGCACACCAGCCAAACAATCACGATGCCGGCGGTGATGGAGATCTGCGTTCTAAGCTCGTGGGCGCCGGTCCAGAAAAGGTAAAGCGCGCCGACCGAACCCGGCAGCGCCGCGATGGTAGCCAGCAGGACAACGCGGTTTTCGTAGCTGATGCGTCCCGGCTTGATGCGGCTGCTCATCTGTAGGGCGGACCCCCCGGTCCGCGCGAGTCCCCTGGTCTACATGTGTTCCCCCACTTTTCGCGCAACCCGTTAAACCTCAGGCGATCCCCAAGAGGCCGACGGGGGCGTCGGCCGCGGACCAGGGGGTCCGCCCTACAATCACAGCCCATACCTTTGCAGCCTGCGGTAGAGCGCGCTGCGGCTCAGGCCCAGTGCGTTGGCAGCATGACTGACGTTGCCGTTGAAGCGCGCCAGCGCCTTCTTGATGAGCAGAGCTTCCACGTCCTCGAGGCTCATCTCTTCGAGGCGCGGCGGACCTTCGCGGCCAGTGCGAAGGCCCAGATCGGCCGCCCGGATGGTTTCGCCTTGCGCCATGAGCACGGCGCGCTCCACGGCATGATCTAGCTCGCGCACGTTGCCCGGCCACGAATGCGCCAGCAGGGCCTTGACGGCGCCCTCGTCGAAGCCGGAGAACGGCTTGCGGTAATGGTCGGCGTGCTGGCGCAGGAAATGCGCGGCGAGCACGGGGATGTCTTCGCGCCGGTCGCGCAGGTGCGGCAGGCGAACCTCGATGGTGTTGAGCCGGAAGAGCAGATCCTGGCGGAAGCGGCCCTCGGCTACGGCCGCGCCGAGATCGGCGTTGGTGGCGGAGAAGATGCGTACATCCACGCGGCGGGTCTTCGAGGAGCCTACGCGCTCGAACTCGCCGGTCTCAAGCGTGCGCAGGAGCTTCGATTGCAAACCCTGTGAAATATTCGCGATCTCATCGAGGAAGAGCGTGCCGCCATCGGCCATTTCGAAGCGGCCCACGCGGTCGGTCTTGGCGTCGGTAAAGGCGCCCTTGACGTGGCCGAAGAGCTCGCTCTCGAAGACGCCCTCGGCGAGGCCGCCGGTGTTCACCGTGACCAGAGGGCGCGTGGAGCGCAGCGAGACCGAGTGCAGAGTCTGCGCCACCAGCCCCTTCCCGGTGCCGTTTTCGCCGGTGATCAGCACGTTGGCGTCCGAGGGCCCCACGCGGGAGATGACGTCGAGCACCGGGCGCATGGCCGCCGATTGCGCGATGAGCTGGGGGAAGCGCTCGGCGCGCAGCGCGTGGTTTTCAGCTTCGAGGCGCTGGCCTTTGCGCAGGGCGCGGCCAAGCTCGATCTGCGTTTTGAGGATGGCGGAGAGACGCGCGTTGTCCCACGGCTTTTGGATGAAATCGCGCGCGCCGCGGCGCATGGCTTCGACGGCGAGCTCGACGGAACCCCAGGCGGTCATCACGATGACGGGCAGCGTAGTATCGAGGGTCTGAATACGGTTGAGCAGCTCGAGGCCTTCCTGGCCGGAGGTGGTATCGCGCGTGTAATTGAGGTCCATGAGGACGGCGTCGAAGTCGCGCGATTCGACCGCGTCTACTGCGGCAGGCGGGGAGTTGACGGATTCGGCCTGGTAGCCTTCGCCTTTGACGAGGAATCGCAGCGCTTCGAGAACGTCGGGCTGATCGTCTGCGATCAGGATGCAAGGCGTGCGGGAATCGGATGATTTCATTGGGTTCGATCAATTGTGCAAACGATATCTTATGGCACTTGCCGGGCCAGTCGTATTCGACTGGAGCTCAAGAACTTAGGATACACGGCTCGGACGGGGAGGTGTTCGATTGTGGGACGAGGGGAGCCGCTTGCGGACTGGTTCGGGGCGGCGAGCGGGCCGGGTTGGGTGCCAGGCCAGGCCGATGTTTTCAGCGTAGGTCCAACAGTTGCTCGACGGTCATTCCCGCTTCGCTCAGAATCTGCCGAAGAGTGCCGGGACGCACCTGCTCCTGGCCGGAAATATTCGTCGGCAGCTTCACTGGTGGCGGCTGATCACAAGTTGGACGTATTCTCTTCCCGCTTCAGCTGGAGCCGGGTCACCTGAAGCGATACAGTCTTCGATATACAGATCCGCCGCTTCGCGGATATTCCTCATGACCTCATCGCGAGTGTCACCTTGAGATACGCAACCGGGCAGGGCCGGCACGATGGCGACGTATCCGCCGTCTGCTTCCCGCTCAAGGACAACTGTATAGCGCATTGAGAAGAGCCTTGAGCCCCCATGATATAGCAGCCAGCAGTGGGGCTCGCGGCCTTCTTTGCGCGCCCCCACCGACGGGGCGGTATTTTCACGGGAGGTATCGCCGAGGTGGGAATTCCCGGTGGGAATGCCGGCTTGCGGGTCTACCAATGGAAAGGCGCGATGCCGCCGAATATAAGGACGATCTGTTATTGGTATAAGTGTTATATACTGACATGCGCTTCGAGTTCGAGAAATCGAAGAGTCAGGCCGTCAAGCGCAAGCACGGCGTCAGCCTGAAAGAGGCGCAGGAAATTTTCGACCAGGCGTACCTGGTTGACCAGAAGAGTGACGACCCGGAACAGTTCCGTGCAATTGGCTGGTGTGGCGGTCGCCTCTGTTCGGTGGTCTTCGAGATCCGGCATGACGCGGACGGCGAATACTACCACCTGGTCACCGCCTGGAGAGCCACCCTAGAGGAGGAGCAAAGTTATGCCGAAAACGTTTAAGGGCACAATGTCCGCGGATGAAATCGCCGAAAAGGCCTCGCGAGGCGAAGATATTTCGGCATACTTCACTAATAAGTTCACCGTAGTCAGGCCTGTCCGTCGCGTGAACGTCGATCTGACGCAAGGCATGCTCAGAGAACTCGACGAGCGGGCGGCCCGGCTCAATGTCAGCCGGCAAGCCGTGATTAAGACCCTGCTCGGCCGAGCACTCGCCGAAGCTCCACCCAGCAAGCCAAAAGCTAGGCGGAAGGTTGGCTAGACTTTGGCTAGACTGGCTGAACCATTCTCAGGTTAGGGCGACAATTCGGTCATAGGGCAAGACTGAGGTCGGCGGGTGATTACTTTCCGATAAGCCGTTTTCCTGACGTCGTAATAATGAGTTCCCTGGGACTGATCATTTCCCGTAGCTGCAAATTTTCGTCCAGCGCGTGGCGAGAGAAGACGAGAGAGCCGTTCTAGCCGGCTCAGAAGGGAATTCGTGAAATTGGCCGCTATTTGGGCATCGGAGGAGGCGCAGGCGGGCACTTTTGAAAAGGCCCGGTATCAGCCTTTCTCTTCCAGACCTCCTTCCGCAGGCGGTCCCATTTTCTCGCGGCGTTCTCATCGGCCATATAGGCTTGTCGATTGTCGCATTGGATCTCTGCTCGATCCATGTAGAGCCAACTCAGAAAACCCAATAATTCCGTACTGTCCTTTCTGATTTGCAGAGCCCCCATCAATAGTGCGATGCCTTCTTCCACGCGAGCCAAATTCCTCTCCCGAACCTCGTGACAGGAAGATGAGGGAATCAATAGCTTACGCATCGGCAGCTTAAGATCAGCCTTTGCGATTGCCAGATCATGCCAGCTACCTTGAGCATCGATGGCAGCGACTGCACAGATTAACTCTGGATCCTTCGGGTCTGCAGCGAGCGCCTTCCGGTAGTAGATCTCGGCTTCATCCACATTCGGCCGCTGGGCAGCATATATGGCCCAACCTATATTCTTCAGCCCATCCGGATAAGACGGATCCAGATCCAACACCTTCCTGTATGCACTAATGGCCAAGCGACATCGTTCTTCGTCCATACCGCACCAAACATCGACAATCGCGCCGATTGCGAAATGCGCCTTGGTCATTTCAGGGTTGAGATCGACGGCTCGCTGTAAATGCTGAAGGGCCAAATCAGGATCGCCTTTCTCGTTCGCTAACATACCGGCCGTGAACTCTGCTTCAGCTACGTCAACCTGTGAACCTGCGGCCGGGACAATCAGGCCAAAACACAGCGCAACGCTCAGAAAGGCGACAACTCGTTTCATTAATTCTCCCGAAAACAGTCCGCACGGCATCTCGGAACTGCATCAACGTATTGTAGAAACCAGGAGTGCGGCGCCAGTTCCCGCGGGCTGAAGGCCATGAGGTCACCACTGCAGAGTCGGGTGACTGCGGGCGATATTTGGGCTTTTCGGAAACTTGCCCTTGGGTCAGTCGGCCCCACTTTGCCGCAAACGCCGTCGATTTATCAGACCGGTTAGGCAATCCAGCCTAGCCCTCAAACTAGCCGCCTACTTCTTAGCGTTCTTGTCGATCCAGCTCGACCAATATTCCTTCCACTCCACCTGCTCGCCCGCGGGCAGCACGTGGATCGGATTGAGTCCGTCGAGCATCACAGCGTACTCGTCGGTGTGCGTCTTCTTCGACTGATTCGCCAGCGCCTTGGGATGCGGCCCGTGGTGGATGCCGCGCGGATGCAGCGTGGCGTAGCCCGGCTTGATGTTGTCCTTGCTGAAGAAATCGCCGTCGTGGTAGAAGATGAACTCGTCGTAATCGGTGTTGCGGTGGAAGAAGGGGACGCGCATGGCTTCCGGATCCTGCTCGAAGGGCCGCGGCAGGAAACTGCACACTACCGCGCCTTCGGTGACAAACGTGGAATGCGCGCTGGGCGGCAGATGCACGCGGTGGCTCATGACGGGGCGGATGTCGCGCATGTTGAGCTTCCAGACCGTGAGGTCGCCCTTCCAGCCGACCACATCGAGCGGGTTGAACGGGTATACTACCTTCGAAATCTCGTCCTCGGCCTTGATCCGGACCTCCCATTCGCGGCTGTCGTCGAGGATCGGTGTGGCTTCCGGCGTGATCACAACTCCGGGATCGTACAGCGCATGGTGACCGAGCAGGCCTTTATCGGGCGGGTTGAATTCGGTGCGCGATTGCACGATCAGAAAAAAATTATCCGACGTTTCCGGGATCAGCCGGTAGGTGACGGCGCGCGGCACAACCAGGTAGTCGCCGGGCTCGAAATCGAGCGGGCCGAAATCGGTTTCGATTGCGCCGCGGCCGCGATGCACGAAAATCAACTCGTCGCCGTCCGCGTTGCGGTAGTAGAACGGCATGGGCTGCGAACGGCGCGAGACATAGAGCGTAATATCGCGATTGCCCAGGAACGCAACCGGCATGCCTTCGGGGTCGTGGCTGTCGGATGGGGCGAGTTGGTTCAGATCGAACAGGTGCGGCCGCAGTTTGCCTTCGAAGCGAATCCAGCCCGTGGGCGGGTGCGCGTGATAGAGATGCGCGCTCTTACCGTAGAAACCCTTGCGGCCATGTTCCTCTTCGTAAGTCCCCGCGGGAACGGCGACGTGCGCTTGCGGCGAGAATTTGCCCTTCTTGAGTGGATACATAGCGGCCTCTCACTCCAGCATACCTGGACGCGGGACGGAGCGACTCAGCCGGCGATCGGCGATTAGGATATGCTCACAAAATGACACAGGAAGCCACCCAAGAAATACGCCAGTTTCTGTTGCCTCAATTGGAGCAAGAATCTGCTATGACGCGCAAACTGCTGGCCGCCGTGCCCGCGGAAAACTGCGACTATAAGCCGAGCGATCTCTGCATGACCAGTCTCGCTCTGGCAAGCCACATCGCCCTCAGCGAGGTGTTTTTCCTTCGCGGCGTTCTGAACGGCGCGTTCGAATGGAAGCCCGTCGCTTTTCAAACGCCGGTGGAAGCGCTCGCCTATTATGACGAGCACGTTGCGGCGCTGATCGCCGAGGTGGGAACTCTCCCCCGGCGAGAAGCTCGCCCAGCCGATTACCTTTGCGATCTGGACGGAGCCGGCCGTGGCGTACCTGAATATTGGACTGAAACATACCGTTCATCATCGCGGCCAGCTTTCGTCCTATTTGCGGCCTATGGGGGCCAAGGTGCCCTCCATCTACGGACCCAGTGCGGACGAGCCGCGAAAAGCGGCAGCCGGCAGCTAGCAGCGTGACTGTGTGGCTTTGCGCTCTTGCGGAAAATCACTCCCTTACGGTCGTGGCTCCGATTGGGACCGGCGCGCCCGAAGCTAGTGCCCGGTCGCGGTGGCGAAACGGCAGGAATAGACGACAGCGGGAGGGAAGTTGCGAAGCACGTGGTCGGTGGAGATTCGATGAAAGTATTGCCGCAGGAACTCTTCTTCGGAGAATCCGTGCAGACCCAACACGCGCATCCAGCGCGGACCACCCCTTGAGTGCCAATACTGGAATTGCGACAGTACGCCGCCTGGAACCAGGCATCGCCGCATCTCATGGAGAATCTGCTCGCGCTGGTGGTCCTGCATCGTCGTCAGGCCGAGCGACGATATGATCGCGTCCGCCTTCCGCACTCCGTGCTCCCGCAGGATCTCCCCTAGATCCTCGGCCGCACCCACCAGCGGCACGAGCCGCGGATCGGAAATGGTGTCGCACAGGAACTGGATGAAACGGGCATTAATATCGAGCGCATATAGCCGGGCATCCGGCCGCATCCGCTGGAGCAGCTCGATGGTCACCGCCCCGGTGCCCGCCCCCAACTCGACGATCACTCGCGCCCGTTCGAAATCGATCGGGCGCAGCATTGCGGAGGCCAGGTGCTTCGAGCTGGGCAATACGGAGGCCGTCGTGGTAAACGACCGAAGTGACTCGGTGAGGAACACGCCCCAATCGGAGCGGCCGACGCTGCGGGGCGCTTGTGGCATTTATACGAGAGGCTTCAGTATATCAAACGGCACGGCCGGAGTCACACCCTGGCGGTTACCTTTGGTCTACCTGACGTGGCCATGCCGGGAGTGTGGGATGTCGAAAACGGCGGGCATCGGGCTCATTGCCGCGCTCTGGCCGCTCAGTTTGTCAAAAGTAAATGCTCCCGCGCAGGCCCCAGGCGTCGAGCCTGCAAGCCGATTTTGAATAACGTGCCAAGTCGCCAAGCCGCAGCCTCAGCATGGTGCGCTTGGATGCGAAGGACGATTCGAAGCGCGTTCACACAAGTGTGAACGCTGCACGCACGAGAGCGTGCGCCACGATTTGGTCCGTATTGGGCTTAACCAATCCCCGCCAGATGGAGAATCGCCCGCATTCGCGACGCTGCCAGATCCGGATCGAGCAGCACGCGCGCCTGGTCCGCCAGCACGAATAACTCCCCCAGGTGCGCCACGGAGCGCGCGCTTTCCTGTCCCCCCAACATGCGGAAGTGGCGTTGTAGGCCGTTCAGATACGCCAGGAACACAAGGCCGGTCTTGTAGTAATACGTGGGGCGTTGGAAGATGTGCCGCGAGAGCGGCAGCGTGGGGTCCAGCAGTTCGTTGTAGCGCGCGAAGTCGCCGGCGTCGAGTGCGCGCAGGGCCAGCGCCGCGGCGGGCGCGATGCAGTCGAAAATGCCGAGCAGCGCGTGGCTGTAGCCGGCCTGGTCGCCGCGGATCAATTGGGGGTAGTTGAAATCGTCGCCGGTGTACATGCGAACGCCCTCCGGAAGGCGGCGGCGCATGCCGATTTCGAGGTCCTTATCGAGCAGCGAAATCTTGACGCCATCGACGTGCTTCCGGTTCTCCTCGATGATCTCGAGGCAACTCGTCATACACCCGGCCACGTCCGCGCCGCCCCAGTAACCGGCAAGTGCGGGGTCGAAAGCCTCTCCCAACCAGTGCAGAATGGCGGGACGCTCCAATTGCGGCAGAAGGCGGCTGTAGACGCGGCGGTAATCCTCGGGACTCTTCGCGCATCGGGCCAGCGAGCGGCTGGCCATCAGGATCACGCGCCCGCCGGCGGCTTCCACAAAGGCGCACTGCTCCTCGTACGCGGCGGTGACGGAATCGAGGGTGGGCGCGTCGCGCGGATCGAGCTGATCGGTGTTGACGCCGCATGCGATCTCACCGCCCCCTTCGGCGCAAGCGCGGCGGATCAACTCGCTGGCGCGCGGCCAATCGAGACCCATGCCGCGCTGGGCGGTATCCATGGCCTCCGCCACCGCGAAGCCCATCGACCACAGGTAGCGGCGGTAGGCGAGGGTGGCGTCAAAATCGATGACGGCGCATTCGAAGGGATCGGCGGATGCAATCGGATCGATGACCACATGAGCGGCAGCATAGGCCGTGCGTTTCACGAAGGGATCGCCAGTGGCGATGGGTAGCGGATCGAGCTGTGCGAGCCGGTATTTCTCGAGACGGCCGCCAGTCCGGGGAAGCAGAATTTCCATGTCTATTATTTAGTTAGCATCAACGCCGAGATTGCCGGGTTGACAGACGAAAACGTCTGTCCCACGTCTTATGGAACGGGCTGGTTCACAGTGAAAGAGTACAAACTGTCTCCGGCAGCCACAAGTAAGTACTGCTTACCATCCAACATGTAAGTAATGGGCCCGGCGCTGGGGGTAGCCATGAGTCCGGCGTGCCATAGGATCTTCCCGCTGGCAGCCTGGAAAGCGACCAGATTCTGCCCGTTACTGGTGAAGAGCAAGTTACCCGCCGTGGACAGATTGTTGACCACTCCGCCGCCGCTCGGCCAATCGTGCCGCCACACAGTCTTACCGGTCCGGTAGTCGATCGCCAGCAGCGCATTCCCATCGCTTCCGGCGGCGCTATCGAGTCCTCCCCACCCTTCCGGATGATCGTCCGTGTCAGTCAGGTAATACATGCTATATGACCGGCTGGTACCGACATAGAACAATCCTGTCTGGGAACTGAAACTGGGGGCCTGCCAGTTAGTAGCGCCGTTCGACGAGGGCGAAACCAAGACGCCGTCAACAGTGGGAAACTTGGCGGGGTTGCCGATAGGTTGGCCCTTGGCGTCGAATCCTTTCGCCCAGTTCACTGTATCGATGAACGGGCCGCCCACGAGTCTCTTTCCAGTGGCCCGGTCCAGCAAAAAGAAGTACCCGTTGCGGCTGGCTTGCGCCACCAGTTTGCGAGGCTGCCCGTCGATGGTTCCGTCGAGTAGAATGGGCGTCTCCACGGCGTCCCAATCGTGGACGTCATGCGGCGAGGCCTGGAAATACCAGACCATCTTCCCGGTGTCCGGATTGAGGGCCACGATGGAGCAGGTGTAAAGATCGTCGCCCTTGCGGCTTTTTTCCGCCATCACCGGATTCGGGTTGCCAGTCCCCACGATGTAAAGGTTCAGCTCGGGATCGTACGTGCCCGGAATCCAAGCCTGTCCGGTGCCGTGCGCGGAGGAGTATTCGTCCGGCCATGTCTCCATTCCCGGTTCCCCCTTGCGCGGGGTAGTCCACCACTTCCATTGGAGCGCGCCGGTCTCCGGATCGCGCGACTGGATGAAACCGGGGTTGTCCATATGATCGCCGCCGATGCCGACGATGATGTGATTGCCCACGACGACTGGCGCGACAGTCGAGGTATAGTCCAGTTTAGGGTCGGCAATGGATACCTTCCAGCGCTCTCTGCCAGTCTTCGCGTCCAGGCTCACCAGGTTGCTGTCGGGCGTTTCGAAGTAGAGCCAGTTCCCGTACATGCCAAGGCCGCGATTGCCGATGGTGCTGCCCGTGTTTGGCGGGTATTGATAGTGCCACAGCTCATGGCCGGTGTGGGCGTCTGCGGCCCATGCATTGTTCGGCGAGGTGAAGTACAGGATGCCGTTCACCAGCAGCGGAGTGGATTTGATTTGGACGCCGCCCGCGCCGCCAGTGCCTGGCGCCGCCGAGAAGCGGGTCGCCCAAGCCAGGGATAAAGTGTTGACGTTGGAGGCATCGATCTGAGTCAGAGGACTGAAGCGCCGTCCGGAATAATCGCCGTTGTAAGTGGGCCAGGAATCGGCAGGTGGTTTGAGCAGTTCGCTGGGCGTGAGCCCTTGCGCGAAGACGCCCTGGGGCGCAAAGGAGGCAGCGAAGGTTACTAATGCGGAGAGCAGGAATCGCGAGTTAGTCATTTGAGTGTCACCAGATAGGCAGTTACATTGTGGATATCGGCATCCGCGTACTTTGCGAGCAGGTCGGTATGAGCCTTCAGTGGATCATGAATCTCGACCGCCGGGACCGCGCCCTCGCGCGTGAAGGAATGATAATCGCCGGAGGAGTCGCGAAGGGAGACGCTGAAGTCGTCGACGCGGTCGAGGGTCCCCGAGATTTTTTCGCCGCTGGCTAGCGTGACCGTGACCGTGATCGCGCTCCGGCTCTCATCAGGCGCAGCGCCGCGACCGCCGCCGCGACCGCCTCTGCCACCCCCGCCGCCACCGCCTCTGCCACCACGGGGCTGCAACCAGTGGGCCTGCAGGGCAAGGGGGTCATACCGGCTGCCGATACCTTTGAGGTCGCCGGTGGCGGAGTGACAACCGCCGCAGGTGGCGCTGAAATAGGCCGCGCCCTTTTTCGCGTCGCCGGTGAGGATATCGTGGAAAGCGTAAGTGGTGCGGTGGCCGGCGGCGTAGGTCTGCAGGTGAAGCCAGGCGACAACGTCGGCGATCTGAGGTTCGGTGAGGTTCGGCTTGGGCATGCCTTCATCGGGGCGGCCGTTGCGCAACACCGGAGCGATCAGAATGCCCTTTTCGTCGTCCAGCACCAGCAACGAACGGAGCAGATCGGGCGCGCCGACGCCGCCTCTGGCGGCAGGTCCATGGCAGCCGGCGCAGTTTGAGGCGTAAAGCTTCGCTCCCCGGTCGACGGCGGCGGGATCTTCCTTGGAGCCGGCGAGGGCTGCGGCGGTGGCGCCGCCGGGCGCGGTTCCGGCGCCGGCGACGGCCGGTTCCTGAGCCGTCGAATACCGGAACGCGGCCACAAGCAACAGGATCGGCAGAGCGCTGCGTTTCAGAACATGCATGGTTCTTCCCCTAAGAAATAGTTTACGATGAGCGGCAAGCGCCGCAGGTCCGATATGCGACCGCCGGCCAGTTGACGATTGCGGCGCCTTCGTCGCCCGGTCATCGGGAGTCATTGGTAAAGGCGCCTGAAGAAAGCACGCTGGTTACCTCTTTGATTCGGCGCGCTTCCGACCGTGCCTCGCGCCGCTCTCCCGAAAAATGAATCTTGCGCCGGCAAGTTGCTATGCCTCCACGGTCTTCTCAAACACAAACTCGTTGCACCCGAGACTGCCGCCGCACGTGCGCAATTTCGTGAGCGAGAAACCTCGGCTGCGGTAGAAATCGAAGATCTGCTCCGGCGTGGCCACCTCGAAAGGATACCCGCCCACCCAGTCGATCAAATCGCGCCAAAATGACATGCCGCGCTCGCTGCCTTGGCCGCGGATGCTTTGGAACGGCCTGCCGCGCAGGAGATCCTTGACCATGGAACGCCAGTTCAGGATCCAGAAGGATGGCCAAACCACCAGAAAGCGCAGGGGCCGCGGCAACTCGTTATAAAGCTGCTTGACCTTCTTCCAGCGGCGGCTGGCCGTACCCTGGTCGTTGTAAATCGCGATGAATAGCTTACCGCCGGCCTTTACCGGGAGGGCGGCGTTGCCCAAAGCCTGCCACATGCTTCCGGTGTGGTGCAAAACACCCCAGGAATACACTACATCGAATTGGCCGAGCGAGCGCAAATACGATTCGTCGAGCGCCGAGCCGGATTCGACCGTCCACGAGCTATCGCCTGGAAAGTAGCGGTGGTTCAGCTCGCGCGTGCAATTTACCGAGTGGGGGTCGTAATCGAAGGAGTGCACGCGGGCGCCGAGCCGGCGAGCCGCCAGACTGAAGAGACCACTGCCGGAGCCGATGTCGAGGAAACTCGCTCCGGATAAGCTTGTGACGCCGAGCATGTTCTGCAGAGACCGCTCCGCTTCCGCGATTCTGGCATCGTTCAGAGATTTGAGAAAAAATGCCCAATTCTTACCGAACTCGAATCGCTCTCCCTGCGCTACCTCGGCGGCGTGTGAATCCTTTGGCAAAGACCGATTGTCGCATGCCGCATGATGGCGGCGAGTAGATCGCCGCTGACGGATATTAAGCCGGATGTTAAACTAACCGGGATAATGACGTTCGTCATGCTGCCACTGGCACTATGAGAGCTGGATAGGGAACCGCTTGAGCGATGTCGATGAATCGAAGATCGGCGGTTTGCCGCGATGAAGGTGGTTCAGCTCGGGCCCTATCCGCCCCCACATGGGGGTGTGCAAACGAATCTGGTAGCGATTCGCGAATACCTTGAACGTCACGGCCACTCGTGCGCCGCCATTCACCTCACTCGCGCTCGCGGCAATGCGCCGGGAGTGTATTATCCCACAAGCGCGTTGGAATTGGCCTGGCTGCTGATCAAGTTGCGCGTGGATATCCTCCACCTCCATTTAGGCGGCCATCTCACCATGCGCCTGCTGGCACTGGCGCTGTTTTGCACGCTGTTGCCCGGCCGAAAGACAGTTCTGTCGTTTCATTCGGGCGGCTACCCTTCCTCTTCCGCCGGTCGGTCGGCGGGGTGGTGGACGCTGCGCGGCTTCATTCTCCGGAGGGCCGACGGCGTGATCGCCGTGAATGACGAAATTGCCGCGATGTTCCGGAAGTTCGGGATTCGGCCGAATCGTTTGCGCACCATTCTGCCGTTCGCGGTCCAATTGCCCGATCCAGCGTTACCTCTTCCGGTTCGCCTGCAGACTTTCATGGCGAGCCACAAGCCATTCTTGTTGACGGTGGGGCTGCTCGAACCGGAATACGATCTTGGCTTGCAGATCGAGGCCATGGCCGACATTCTGGAGCGCTTCCCCCGGGCGGGCCTGGCGATTGCGGGCGCAGGCAGCCTCGAAGAGAGCCTGCGCCGCCAGATAGCCGCCAAGCCCTATGCCGAAAGCATCCTGCTCTATGGCGACATGCCTCGCGCGGTAACATTGCGGGCCATGCTCGAATGCGACGCGCTTCTGCGAACTACTCTCTACGACGGCGATTCCGTGTCCGTCCGCGAAGCCCTCTACCTGGGAATTCCCGTCATCGCCACGGATAATGGCATGCGTCCGGACGGCGTGCGCTTGATTCCGATTTCGAATCGGGAGCGTCTCAGGGATGCCATTTACGACGTTCTGGCCGGCGGACAACCACGAAAGCCCGTGGCGGATGACGGTCAGGAAAATCTTCGAGCAGTGGAACGGCTCTACATGGAACTGCCGTGAAGTATCCTTCGTCGGATCGAGTTTGCCGATCTCGGTCGCCATTCCACAGGCAGCCCAGCCGCCCGCGAAGCGCCTGCACGCATCCCGCCAGGGAACGCAATTCCCTCGCGCCGAGTCTAACCGCCATGCGTCGGATTGTTGCCATTCTCTGGGCCGCCACACTGACCTAAGCGCAGGACCCCGTGACTTTCCGCGCCGGCGCCTCGATCCGGCAGCCTGAGAGTGGCTGAAAAATACGCGAGATTCTGCAACGCTCGCCGTGGGCACTCTTCTGAACGTAGCGTATCTGCGTTAGTCCTCATGCTCCACTTCCGGCAGCACATCGCCGTCGCCCGCCACCCACACATACAAGGTCGGCAGCAGGTAAACGCCCAAAATCAGCGCCGCTACCAGCCCGCCCACGATCACGATCGCGAAGGGCCGCTGCGAATCCGAGCCAATCCCGCGCGATAGCGCCGCCGGCAGCAGGCCGAAGCTCGCCACCAGCATCGTCATCATGATCGGGCGCAGGCGCTGCACCGAGCCGTCAATCGCCGCATCCAGGATGGGCTCGCCGCGCACGCGAAGCTGGTTGATGTATTCCAGCATGATCACGCCCGTCTGCACCGCCACGCCGAACAGCGCCAGGAATCCGACGCCCGATGAGACGCTCATATGCGTGCCCGTCAGCAGCAGCGCCAGCAGGCCGCCGATGGGCGCCATGGCTACGTTGGCCAGAATTAACACCACCCACTTGAAAGTCTTGAACATGGTGAAGAGGATCATACAGATCACCAGCAGCGTCAGCGGCACTACAATCATGAGCCGCTTGGAGGATCGCTTGGCGCTCTCATATTCGCCGGCCCAGTCCAGGGTGTAGCCCACCGGCAGCTTCACCGATGCGGTCACCCGCCGCATGGCTTCTTCCACCGCACTGCCCAGGTCGCGCCCCACCACGCTATACTTCAGGGCCACGTAGCGCGAATTGCCCTCGCGATAAATCTCCGAGGCGCCGTCGCGTACTTTCACTTCGCATAACTGAGCCAGCGAAACTCGTTCGCCAGAGGGCGCCAGCATACGGATCTTCTCAATCGCTTCCTGCGTGCTGCGATACGGCGCCTGATAGCGCACCACCAGGTCGTAGCGCTGCTCTCCCTGGAGAACCTGAGTCACGGCCTTGCCGCCCACGGCGGTTTCGATGGCGTCCTGTACGTCGGCAACATTCAGGTCATAGCGGGAGGCCTGGGCGCGATCCACCGTGAATTCCAGGTTGGGCTGCCCGATCACGCGGAACAAGCCGAGATCGGATATCCCGGGAATGGTTTTCATCACGTTGACAATCTCTTCGCCCTTGGCTTCGAGCGTCTTCAGATCGTCGCCGTAGATCTTGATGGCCAGTTGGCCCTTGACGCCGCTGACGGCTTCTTCCATGTTGTCGGCGATAGGCTGCGAGAAGTTCCACAACGCGCCGGGAAGCTTCTCCAACTCGCGATCCATGGCGGAGATCAGCTCTTCTTTATCCTGCCGAAACACCGGGCGCCACTCGTTCTTGGGTTTGAGATCGACGAAATACTCGGTGTTGAAGAAACCCGTGGTGTCGGTTCCATCGTCGGGCCGCCCCACCTGGCTTACCACCTGCGTGACCTCCGGGAAGCCGGCGATAATTACGCGCGCCTGGTTCATCAAGCGCGATCCTTCCGTAGGTCCCGTGCTCGGCGCAAGCGTGGCTCGCGCCCAGATCGCGCCTTCATCCAGATGCGGCAGAAACTCGGATCCGATGGCGCCGCTGAACAACAGGTAGGCCGACCCGCCCAGCGCCGCCGCCGCGAATGCCACCGTGATCCAGCGGAACCGTATGGCGGCGCCGAGCGACCGCCGGTACCCGTTGGTGATCCACACCATCACCGGGTTTTCCCATTCCTTCACGTTCTTCCCAAAGAAGAAACTGCACAGCACCGGCGCGATCAGCATTGAAAACAGCAGCGACCCCAGCAGCGCGAACGATACGGTCCACGCCATCGGCTTGAACAGCCGGCCTTCCACGCGCTGCAATGTGAAAATGGGCAAATACGCCGTGATGATGATGCCGATGGAGTAGAACACCGGCCGCTGTACTTCATGCGCCGCAATGCGGATAGGCTCCAGCGTGGAACCCGATTCCGCTTCCCGCCGATGCCCCAGGTAGCGGACGATGTTCTCCACCATCACCACCGCGCCCTCCACCACCATGCCGAAATCGAGGGCTCCCAGCGAAAGCAAGTTGGCCGGAATATGATTCAGGTTGAGGCAGATGGCCGCGAACAGCAGCGAAAACGGAATGGTCACGGCCACAATCAGCGCTCCGCGGATATTGCCGAGAAACACAAACAGGATCACCGTCACCAGAATGATGCCCTCGGTGAGATTGTGCAGCACGGTGTGCGTGGTCAGGTGCAGCAGGTTGCTGCGGTCGAGGAATGGAACCACCTTCACGCCCGGCGGCAGAATATGGTCGTTCAATTGATCGACTTTCTCGTGAATCGCCTCCAGCGCCGCGTCGGAATCGGCGCCCTTGCGCAGCAGTACGATGCCCTCCACCACGTCCGCGTTGTCGATCACTTTGCCATCCATCCGGTGAATCGCCTTGCCGATCTGTCCCAGCCGGATTCTGGGGCCCTGCGCTACCATCGCGATATCGCGCACCCGCACCGGCGTGCCGTTCTGCGCCCTGATCACGGTGTTGGCGATATCGTCGACCGTGCGCACCAGGCCGAGCGCGCGCACATTGATCTGTTGTAAGCCGACTTCGACGAAGCTGCCGCCTGCGTTCACATTGTTGTCCGCGAGCTGCTGCTCCACCTGCCCGATGTTCAATCCGTATGACACCAGCTTGTCCGGATCGATGTACACCTGGTATTCCCGCGTGGTTCCGCCGAAGCTCACCACGTCCACTACATTAGGCACGGACTTGAATTGCTTCTCGAGCGTCCAATCCTCGAGCGATTTCAACTGCATCAGATCGAAATTCGGATTGGTGCTCTTCAGCGTGTACCAGTAAATCTGCCCCACCGGGCTGTAATCCGAACCGATCTGGGGCTGCAGCCCATCCGGCAGACTCAGTTGCGAGAGCCGCTCCAGCACCTTCTGCCGGTTCCAATCGTTGGACGATTCGTCGTCGAAGATCAGCATCAAGCTCGAAAGCCCGAATAGCGACGTGGACCGCAAATGATCCAGGTGCGGAATTCCGTTCATCACAATTTCGACCGGAATCGTGACCTGCTGCTCCACTTCTTCGGCCGCGCGGCCCGGCCACTGCGTGATGATCTGGACGTAGTTGTTAGCCACGTCCGGATAGGCTTCCACCGGCAGACTATGAAATGCGATCGCGCCCCAAATCAGCAGCAGGACGGCCAGAGCCGTCACCATCAACCGGTTGTTGAGCGCGAAATCGACCAGGCCGCGGATCATGGATGTGTTTACCTTTATTGGGGGTTATTGTTCCGACGTATTCTGCAGAACCAGCGCGTTCCCAACCACGCGGTCGCCCGGCCTCACGCCGGAAATAATCTCCTGCATGTCGGCGGGAAGCATCTTGCCGCCCACTACTTCGACCCGCCGGAACTGCTGGCCGCCCGCCGGCTCATAAACCCAATCGCGATCGTGCAAATGCAGCACCGCCGAAGCCGGCACCACCGAGCGCGTAACTTTCTGCGGTGAGTGGAAAGTGGCCGTTACGAACATGCCGAGCCGCATCAATCCCGGATTCTCCACCTCAATGCGTACTTTCGCCGTGCGAATGTTCGGGTCGAGAATGGTTCCGATATTGCTAATCCGTCCGCGAAAACTTCGGTTCGGGTAGGCGTTCAGCTTGATATCCACGAACTCTCCCAGGCGCACGAACGATAGATCGTTCTCATACACGTCGCAGATCACCCAGACGTGCGAAACGTCGGAAATGGTGAACGCATTCGGCGACGCCAGCCCCTGCGTTCCTGCCGCGGCCGTCACCTGCTGATCGGTAATCACCCCGGAAACCGGCGCGTAGACGTTCACCACGGAAGTCGGATTTTTGATATCGGCGCCCAACACCGTGAGGTGCTCCTGCGCCGTTTCCACATCCACCTTGGCCTTATCTTCGGTGTCCTGCGCCACTTCCAGATCCTTCGCGGCGATGGCGCCTTTTTCCAGCAGCGTCTTGGCGCGTTCCAGCTGCACGCGGCTCAACGTTTCGTCTGCCACCGCGTGGCGGTAATCGGAAAAGGCTCCGGCGATATCGGCGCTCTGCACCTTCATCAGCAGCTGGCCCTTCGTCACCGTATCGCCCAACCGCGCATCGATTTCCAGGATTCTGCCCGACGCTACCGAAATCACCGGCACGTTGCGCGAGACGTCGGGATTCACCGCGCCCGTCACGTCCAGTTCCGGAGTGGCGTCGCGCTCCACTGCCGTGGCCAGCGGAAACTGCTCGGGATGATCCACCTTCACCAGACTGGCGTCGGCTTCGCGCTCCACCTGCGCCGGAGGCGGCGCCTCGGCTTTCGGATCGGGCGGCTCCTTCGGCCCGCATCCCGCCAGCAGCGCGCAGAGGCAAGGAAGCACAATGCCGATGGACCAGGTGTGCCAGCGCGGAAGAGGCCGGCGAGGGCGCCGGCCGCGGACCAGTGGGTTAGCCCAGGGGTCCGCCCTACTAAGGAAATCTCTCAGCGCCTTCATCGAATCTCCTCGCGGCCTATCGCCATATTCAACTGTCCCGCCGCCGTCAGGTATGAGCCGACTAACACCAGGTATCCCTGCTGCACCGCGCGGTAATCCCGCTGCGCGTCCAGAAAATCCACCAGCGCCGCGCCGCCGCGTTGGTAAGCGAATGACACCTTGTCGCGCACATCGGCTGCTTCCTGCAGGTAAGTCGACTTATACGGTTTCAACTGGTTCAAGACGCTGAGCAGCGTGTAGTACGCCGAATCCACGTCGTTGAATACCTGCGCCTGCGTGGAATCCTTCAACCGCTCCGCGTGCCGGATGTCGATCTCGGTGCGCAGCTTCTCACCCTGGTTGCGGTCGAAGATCCGCAGCGGAATGTTAATCCCCACGCCGAAGTAAAACGTGATGGGCGGGTTGCGGCCAAAGTCCACACTGAACGTCGGATCGGTCGAGCCATTCGCCACCGCCAGCTTGTGATCGGTCTCGGCTTTGTCCACCGCCTGCATAGCCGCGCGCAGATCCGGCCGTTCCGCCAAGGCAATGTCGTGGAACTGTTCCAGCGGCGAGATATTGTCGTCGAAATCGAAGCGGCCCGTCACGTCGAAGCGATCGATGGGCGTGCGCGCATTGAGCAGCATCAGCATGGTGATCTTCGCCGTCCGCAGATTCACCAGCGAGGTTTCGTAATCCTGCTCGTATTGCACGCGCTGCAGGTGAATGCGCTGCAGGTCCATTTGCGCCATATCGCCGGCCTGGTAGCGCTGCTGGCTGATGACATATTCCTTGTCGAAGTAATCGCGGTTCTCAATCGAAAGCGCCAGCTGCGCCTTGGATTGAAGCGTCTGTACGAAGGCCGAGCGCAGATTGAAGAGCAGGTTGCGCTCCTGATCGGCCTGCTGTGAGACCGCGATGTCGGTGGCCTGCTTCTGGCTTTGCAGGCGCAATTCGCGCTTGTGCTGCCGCTCGTGCAGATAATCGAAGACCACCGAGGGAAACGCGTACGTAAATGGCCGGTAGGGCGCGTCGGCTGGTATCGGCTGAATCTGATCGGTGCTGATGGTGAAGTTCGGATTCGGACGCAAGTATGCGGTGATCTCTTCGGCCTTCGATTCGTCGATGTTGATCTGCCCGGCCATGAGCGTGGGATTAGCGGCGATGAATAGCTGCTTCACCTGCTCCCAGGTGAGGGGCGTCTGGGCTTGGGACTGGGCTTGAGCCTGTGACTGGGCTTGTGACTGTAGAACGCCCGCCATCAACGCGAGAGCGCAAGCCCATCCTCTGGATTGAAAAGCTGTTGGCGGTATGAGTTTCAAGGTTTAAGCTGGACAGCTGAACTTCTATTATCGACGAATTGGCGCGACGGATGAAAAACGCTCGTGCCTATCTTTCAGGCGATGTCAACCTATCTTTCAGGTATGCCCTTGGCGCAAGGTTTCGTTGCACTTAAAATGAAGGCGGGAGCGCCATAGAATGTTATTCAGCCAAGCCGGGTCCAATCGCGTGGCGCTGGCGGGATTACTGATCGCCGCCATTGCCGTCGTCGATTGGCGCGTGGATGCTCCACTCGCGTTCGGCTTCCTCTACCTCTTTCCGATTCTCATCGTCGGCGGCGTGTGCCCACGCTGGGCGATCGTCGGCACTGCCCTTCTCTGCACCGCGCTGGCCGATTGGTTCGATCCATATCCCTTCACCGTGACCATGGCGCTGCCGCAGGATGTTCTGGTGTTCACCTCGCTCGCCGGTACCGGTATGTTCGCGTACGAGATCACGCTGAGCCGCCAGCGCGAGCGCGAGAACCTGCGGCGCGTGGAGCGCGAGTCGGCCGCGCGGCGCGAGGCTGAAGAGCAGCTCTCGTTTCTGATCGATAGCAGCCCCGTGGCCATTTTCACCATGACCGTGGGCGGAACCATTGTGCTCGCCAACTCCGCCGCTCACCGGCTTCTCGAGCTGCCCCCCGGTGAATTGCACGGCAAGAACGTTCGTCTCTACATTCCCGCGCTCAGCCGCGTCTACGCCAATGGCGCCCAGCCGGGCGCGTTTCGCACCGAGATGCAGTGCCGCGGCGAGCGCGAAAATGGCGAAGTGTTTCTGGCCAACGTTTTCTTCTCCACCTATAACACCGCCGCCGGACCGCGCCTGGCCGCGCTGGTGGTCGACGCTTCCGAAGAGTTGCGCGACCGCGAAGAGGCCAGCCTGGAACAGCTAATGGCCGGTTCGCGCATCCTGGTGGGCGCGGTGTCGCACGAGGTGCGAAACGTTTGCGGCGCCATCAGCATCGTTTATGAGAACCTCGCGCGCGGCGGCAGCCTGAGCGCAAGCAAAGATTTCGAAGCGTTGGGATCGCTGGTGGAGACCCTCCACAAGATCGCTTCGCTTGAGCTGAAGGCCAGCAAGAGCAGCTCGCAAGTGGGCGGAATCGAGCTCGCGGAAACACTCGACGAGCTTCGCATCGTGCTCGAGCCCTACTGCCAGGATGCCGGTATCGAGGTGACCTGGGACATTCCCGCCAACCTTCCGCCGGTCTGGGCCGACCGTCACAGCGTCCTCCAGGTGCTGCTGAACCTCACCAAGAACAGCGAGCGCGCCGTGGAAAGCGCCGCCGTCAAGCGCATCTCTATAAGCGTTACGGCCAGCGAGGACATGGTTTCCATTCGCGTCGCCGACACGGGCGCTGGCATCGCTTCAGCCGACAAGCTTTTCCAGCCGTTTCAAAAGGGCGCCGAATCGACCGGCCTGGGCTTGTATCTTTCACGCGCTTTTGTACGATCGTTTCATGGAGATTTGCGCCACGAGCCCACGCCGGGGGGTTGCGTTTTCGTGATCGACCTGGCGGTCGCAGGTCCCCACGCAGACGGACGCACGGCCGATTCCGGACGCGCCAAACATGGAACCTATACGACTTTTGTTGCTTGACGATCATGTGCTGTTCCGCGAAAGCCTGAGCCGGCTGCTGGCCTCGGAGCCGGATTTCGAAATGGCCGGGCACTGCGGCACGGCCGCCGAAGCGCTCGAGATCCTGCGAACTGCGCCGGTGGACGTGGTGCTTCTCGATTTCGACCTGGGCGGCGAGCACGTCAGCCAGTTCGTGACGGCCGCGCGGGCCGGCGGCTTCGAAGGCAAAATACTCATGGTCACCGCGGGCATGAATGCCACCGAATCTTCCATTGCGCTGACGCATGGCGCCTCAGGCATATTTCTCAAACACAGCTCGCCGGGCAATCTGGCTCAGGCTATCCGCCTGGTGGCCGGAGGGCAGATGTGGGTCGATCAGAAAGTGGTGCAGATGCTCGCCGAGGGCGTGCCGCAGCGCGAAGACAGTTCACTTCGCAATCTTTTGACAGCACGCGAACAGCAGGTACTGCAAAGCTTGTTTGAGGGTTTGACGAACAAGGAAATTGCGGCGCAATTAAGCGTGTCCGAAAGCGCCGTGAAGGCCACGCTTCAGCAGCTCTTCCAAAAGACCCGCGTACGCACGCGCAGCCAATTAGTGAGGATTGCTCTGGAATCCTCGCTGGGCGCGACGCGAAAACTCTAACTCCCGCCGCTCACCGGTTCGGCAACCGATGTGAATGGTCGTGGTGGTGGTGACGCCAGTTGTACATCGCCAATCCAATCCAACCCACTATCCCCAATGCAATCAGGATTTCGGGCACGTCGAGGTGTCCCATTACGTACTCCTTCCGATTGCAGTATACTCCTCGATACATCTTTTGGGAAGCCATTCGGCGGATTTATTATCCGAAAGATAGACTGAAAGATAGGGCGAACGATCACCGCCCCCACCACTGCGCCACGGTTTCCGGCGGCATCTTCCCCATCACGAATTCCGCCATTTCCCGCAGCCGGTCGGCCATCGTTTCCGGACCCTGGTAGCAATGCCCGCGCATCGCCCCATACACGAAAAAGCCTTCGTAATGCGGGTCTTTGGTGGTCAGCATCCAGTTCTGCATCAGGTGTACGCCATTGTTGAGAAAGAAGTTATCCGCATCGCCTACGGACACGTGCAGCTTTCCCTGAAGCTTCGGCCCCAGCGTGTACCAGTTCTTTTCCATGTAATAGCGCAGATCGTAATGTTCCTTCCAATACTGACCCACTTTCGGATTCATCACGCCGGTCTTCTTATCGAACAGCGGCTCGAAATACCCATCCTCGCCCAACGGACCGAACACCGCCGACCAGATATCGATCTGTTCGCCAGACCGCCCATGCGTACCGTTCACCAGCTCGAAATGGTTGCGCTGTTCCGAGGTCTGCCTCACCTGTCCGTTGATCTCGCGGCTGTTGATGGTGGGCTCGTGGCGCCATTCGATCTCTTTGTAGAACGCGTTCTTGTCCTGATAAACGTTGATGCCTTCGACGTCCGAAAAATCCACCGAATCCGGACAGTAGCTCCACACGCCGCCAAAGAAATCGGGGTGGAAAAGCTGTAGCGCCAGCGATTCCCAGCCGCCCGTGGACCCGCCATCGAGCAGCCGCGCCCAAGGCTCGCGGATGATGCGAAAGCGCTTCTCCACCTCCGGAATCAGCTCCTGCAGAATCGCGTCGCCGTATGGCCCCACGTTCACCGAATTGACCGCGTAGGAATCGTCGAAGTACGGCGTGGGATGCTGAAACGTCACCGCGATCATGCGCGGAAATCCATCCTTCACCCAATCGGCGTAGATTCCGCGCTCGCCGCCCGGCTGAAAGCCAAGCGGCGCGCCGGTGGAGAAATGTCCCTGGCTATAAAGCACCGGATAGGAAATAGTAGTTTTCTCGTAATCGCGCGGCAGCAGCACGGTGGCCCCGAAGTAAATCGGCCGGCCCCAGAACTTCGTCAGCATGGGGCTCTGCATGCGGAACCGCTTCACGTAATCCGTGTCTTTCGGCATCTCCACGGGTGGGACGATCTGGTCGCACACCAGCTTGATGTCGTACCCCTTGCCGGCGTCCAGCGCGATCTTCTTCGGCGTGCTGTACAGGTTCCCCGGCGAGCGGTTCCAGCGCTGGCCTTCCCATTGGTCGTCGTGCATCCAAACGGTGTGGCCGTCGGCGCGCTTGAACTCGGAATAGACGTTGATGAAGGCCTGCACGTAGTATTCGCCGGCGGGAATTTGCGCGATACTTTCCACGGGCGTGCCCAGATCGGTGGCGTCGATCACGGCCGATTGCCCCGGCGCCAGCTTCTCGAAATCGCGGCCGAAAAACGGAACACCCACGCGCCCGATCTCGAGCCGCGGCTCGCGTTGGACGTCGCGCGAGATCATGATGAAGACGCGGCCGCTGATAGAGCCGGAGCCGGGGCCGGTCTTGGCCGAAGCGGCATAGGAGATCTCGAAGCGCGTATCGGCCGCGAAGGCGGCGGATATGCAGAGGGCGGCGAGCGCGAGGCGTAAGAGCATGGGAGGATTTTAGCTGAAAATGCGGGCTGGCGTCAGGGCCGCCCACGCCCGCCGAACATGGGCTTCGCCCTCCAATCCAAATATCAGAAATCGCTTCGGGCGAATGCTTCCCGGAGGGGCCCAGAGAGCAGGGGTGCGCGTCTCAAAAGTGACGGTCAGGCGGCGTGAGCCTGCTCCCAGAAGTGCTCGAACTTACCGCTGATACGGCAGCAGCGAAGCGCTATGATCCGGCTGCCTCGTTCAACACTCCAGAACATTCCGGACTGCTTGAGACGGGAACCGATGACCGTCTTGCAGCCAGCCTCGATGACGCCGGAGCCGATGAACAGGCCTTGCGCACGGAAATCGGGAACGCATCTTGGCCGCGTTGCGTTCGAAGTATTCGGCCTCGGTGCTCAACGTCTCAGCCAATTCCGGCCGGTCGCTGACGAGCGCGCGGACGGCGGCCACGAGCGCCTCGATTGCGCCCCGATCCAGCAGATCCACAGCCGACGTCCAAACTCGGCGCGCCGCCAGTATTGGCCGATTTCCCGCTGACTCTAGATGATAATGTACCTGTCGCGAACAAGACTGGATTAACCGGAAAGTATAGCTTCGCGCTCGAATATACGACGGAAATACCCGGTAGCAACCCAGGCGCGCCGCCCGTTGCGCCTACTATGTTCACGGCGTTGCAGCAGCAATTCGGCCCCCAGCTTGTAGCTGCCGTTTGGCGTTCTGATAGTCGACTCGTAACATAAACTACCTACCGAAAACCAGCGTCCGTAGATTAGTATCAGAGGTCCACGGAGCGCGTCCCATTTTGGGCCGGGAGAATAGCCGGCATAACGATCCGGTTATGCAGCGCTGTCGCGCGGCGACCATTTCAGCGTGAAGGCTTCAAGCCGCTTTCGCCAAGCCTAACTGCTGCACCTTCGCCAAACCGCAAATCTCCAGCAGCCGGATGATGGGCCACGCCAGATCGATCTCACGCGGCAACACGGCGAACCGCGCCGAAGTGGGGTAATGATGGTGATTGTTGTGCAGCCCCTCGCCGGCGGTGAGCAACGCGATCGACTGGAGATTGGTCGCCTGGTTGTTGAACGTGCGATAGCCGATCATGTGGCAGACGCTGTTGATGGACGAATTGAGAAAGATGTAGAGCGTCACGTGGGTGAGCCATGCGGCCGCGCCCCACCAGACGCCGAACATCAGCACGAAAATCGCCAGGCCGCCTAAAGCGGCGAACTGGAAATTGGGGATTTTGTCGAGCGCATCGGGCTTCCAATCCGGCGTGTACTTGCGAACCATCGCCTGGTTGCGAGCTTCCTTGCGATAGAAAAAATAATTGCCGAAAAGCACGGTCCACAAGCCGTAGAGATAAGGGCTGTGCGGATCGCCCTCTTTGTCCGAAAAGTGGTGATGCTTACGGTGTACGGCAGCCCACTGCCGCGGAACGATGCCGGTAAACAGGCTCAACTCGAGGTGCATCAGAAAGCCCACGACAGGGTTCAGTTCCAAGCCCTTGTGAGTCTTGCAGCGATGCAGATAAATTGTCGTAAAAAACACGGATGTTTGCAAAAGCATCAGCGTGATCGCTGTCATCCACAACAGACTCATGCGCGGTTCACTTTCCTGGTCAGGGTTTCGATTCTATTGCGCGCACTGAGCGCCGCGGCGAGCGCCGTGCCAGGCGCAAAAAAATCGCTTGTCCGATGATAGCAGACCGCCGGACTGTGGTATTCGGTAAGAGGGCGGGCATTTCCGCGGGAGAACTCAAATTTGCAACTCGTAACGATGGAAAAAAACGGCTATTCGGAACCGGCGGTATGGAGCGGCGACGAAGTGGTCAGCGTCAAGGGCGCGGGGTTCGACAGCATGCTCGCGCTGATCGCCGGAGGCGCGGACGCGCTGGACCGGGTGACGCGCTGCCTGGACCGTCCGCCGGGGAGCGATCGATTCGAGGCAGCGACGGTGAAGCTGGTGGCCCCAATTCAGCGGCCGCCGAAGATCATCTGCATCGGACTGAATTATCGCGACCACGCCGCGGAATCGAACCTGGCCGTACCGGAGACGCCGACGGTGTTCTCGAAGTATGCGACTTCGGTGATTGGGCCGGGCGCGCCTATTGTGCTGCCGAAGAGCTCGACCAAGCCGGACTATGAGGCGGAATTCGCGGTGGTGATCGGCAAAGGCGGCCGCCACATTCCCGAGGACCGGTGGAAGGAACATGTGTTCGGGTACACGATTGTGAACGACGTGAGCGCGCGCGATTACCAGATGGCGACGACGCAGTGGATGATCGGCAAGACGTTCGACACGTTCTGCCCGATGGGTCCGTCGATTGTGACCGCGGACGAGATTGACGATCCGCACGCGCTGGCGATTTCGCTTTCGATTGGCGGCGAGACGCTGCAGAAATCGAATACGAGCAACCTGATTTTCCGGGTACCGCAGCTGATCGCGTACCTTTCGAGCGTCTTCACGCTGGAGCCAGGCGATATCATTTCGACCGGCACCCCGGCCGGCGTGGGTTTCGCGCGCAAGCCGCCGCGATGGCTGAAGGCCGGCGACGAGGTGCGCGTGCAGGTGGAAGGGATCGGGGAACTGGTCAATCCGGTGGTGATGGAGGCGTAACTGCTAAGATCGTAGCGTAGGCGTTGGGGCCTGCGGTTGACCGATGTGCGCCCGTAGCTCAGTTGGATAGAGCGGCTGGCTTCGAACCAGTAGGCCGGGAGTTCGAGTCTCTCCGGGCGCACCAGATTCTCCGTTTGGGGGGAACTTCCGGATGGCCGACCGCTCGGGAGTTGGGGACTTTGCTCTACACTTCGCCGGTAGGCAAGAGTTGGGTTCCCGGCGCGACAGTTCAAGGCTTCACAACCGCGGATCAAGCCTCCTGCTTCTTCCCGCTGACTGGACCCATGACGAAGATGGTGTTGCCGGATGGGTCGAGCAGATCGAACGTTCGTGCGCCCCACTCCTCGTCTCGCGGTGCTCGAAGGACGGTCACCCTTGGGCTCCACTCGCGGTAATACTCATCTGTGTCATCCACAAGGAGCGATACGCAGGCATCTCGGCCATGACCCGCCATCGGACTATCGAGAGTCAATTGGATTGTGCCGCGCTCAAGGCCGAGTAGTCCTGACCGACCGTCCTCGGAGACCTCAAATGTCACGCGAAAGCCCAGCCCGTCGACGTAGAACGCCTTCGCAGCCGCCAAGTCGCCGGTTGGGAGGATGGGTACTGCTCGTTCCATATTTTTCTCGGAATAGCCTCGACTGTTGAGAAAACAAGCGATTGGACCTCTTCCTCTCGCTCGTCGGCAGGCTACTCCCGGCTTGTCGCGAAGGGTGGGGCTATCCGCGCGGTTGCGGCCGGACGAACGCCGGGCAGAAGCGGAAGGGATAGCTAAGCTGCCGCGGGAGCCTTCTCAGCTTTCAGAATCCCGCAGCAGTCGCTCCAATGCTTTAGTGTAAGAAGCGTGAGCCTCTCACTCGTGGAAATCCCCAACATGCTGTAATCGGCGGATATCGGCGCGACGAGCAACAAGCCAATGTACTTCTGGTTAGGTTATTCGCCGTCATGGGAAAGTCCGAAATTTGAGGTTTGGAATGAAAAGTGCAACCGCAGAGTGCGTGTGGAGCACGCGGTCAGTCCACGCGAGTCGGAACGATGAAAGGTAAAACGATGAAAACAATTAAAGTACTTGGCTTTATGGCAATTGCTGCGGGACTGTTTTTTACTCCCTCCCAGAAGGCGACCGCGCAGGTTTCGGTCAACATCGGGGTAGCGCCGGTTTGTCCTTACGGGTACTACGAGGCTCCTCCCTATAACTGCGCTCCGGACGGTTACTATGGTCCGGAGTGGTTCTCAGGCGGTATTTTCATCGGCGCTGGACCCTGGTATCACGGGGCGGATCACTTCTACGGGCACGTCGATCATCATCTCGACTATCGCAAGGGCTACCACGGGCCCATGCCTGCGCGCGGCGAGGCTCCGGCAGAACATCGGGCAGAGTTTCACGGACAGGCGATGCATGATGTGCATGGCCACGAGGCGCCCAAACACCATAAGTAACTTAGCCAGCGATAAGCTGGATATCGTTCGGCGTTCGGCCGGTGTTGGGCAGGCTTTTCTCCGAGTAGCCGATCCGCCCAAAGGGTCAGATGGGCGCGCCACTTGAATGGTCGACGTGCCGGACCCAAGTGCCTCCGATTATCGTCCGAGAGGGCGACCGCCGGTCCTGGTCGTACCGAGCGCGACAGATCAGCGCTGCGTCCGAGGCCGCCGGCGGTCTTCCGCTTTCTGCAATTGCATGCGCGGAACTGCTCCGGCCTAGCCTTGCCCTAGCTCGACCAGCGCCTGGAAATTCTACATGTCGGCGTACACTTCTTCAACTCGAGAGAGGACTTAATCCTGCCGCAGAGCCGCCAGCGGATCAATTCGGGACGCTCGCCTTGCCGGCGCATAGCCAGCGAGAATCGCGGCGCTTAGAAGGACGACACCAGCCAGCGCCAGAGTTCCCGGATCATTGGGCTGGGTCTCAAACAGAAACGATTTGACAAGCTGCGACGCGCTCAACGCGGCAGGCACGCCGATCGCGAGTCCCACCGCAGCCAGTAGTAGAACCCGGCGCAGAACCATCCATACCACGGAGCCGCGTTGCGCGCCCAGAACCATACGGATTCCAATCTCGCCGGCCTGACGCGCGACGCTGTAGGACATCGTCCCGTAGAGTCCCACGCACGCCGTCAGGAGAGCGAGAACCGCGAAACCCGTGCATAGTTTCGCGAACATGAGTTCCCGGCCGATCGTCCGATCGATTTCTGCAGCCTGTGTGACCACGTTGGTGACGGGTATGCGTGAATCTGCCTCCCGCACGATCTCACGCACACTCCGGACATACCTCAGCGGATCACCCGCAGTGCGCAGCGCGTAGGTCATTCGATCCGGAGAAAACTGGCTGACCGCTACGAACACGGTCATGGCACTCTCCTCTTCATTTTTCAGACCACCGTACCGCAGGTTAGCCGACACGCCGACGATTTCGAGATCGCGCTTCTCGTCCGGGAGCGTGATGCTCCGGCCCACCGGATTCTCGTTCCCGAAGTAAGCTCGCGCCAGCCGCTCACGGCAGCGAGCGCAACAGGATCGACTCCATGAAGCTGTAGATCGTAGTATTGGCGCCGATGCCAAGCGCCAGCGACAAGACCGCCAGGGCGCTGAACGCCTTGTTGGCGGTCATGGTGCGACAGCCATAGCGGATATCCTGACCAAGTTCCGATAAAGACCGTGTCATCCAAATCTCCCGTGACTCTTCCTGCTTCTGTCCGACGTTGCCAAATCGCCGGCGCGCTTCTGCCCGGGCGCGATCCGCCGTCATACCGTCTGCTTCGAGTTCCGCGGCTTTTTCCGCAAGGTGGAGTTCGATTTCCTCACGTAGCGCCTCGCTGCGCCTGGCGCTTTCTATCCAATACCTCAGCCGTTGCAACATGTCCGTCACTCCGCTCCCATCACACGGGCGATCGCCAGGGTGAGTTTGGCGTACTTCCGGGTTTCAGCGGCCAGCTGTTTGCGCCCACGCGCCGTGATCTTGTAGATCCTCGCCCGCCGATTATTCGACGTCACGCCCCAGACACCGTCGATCCAGCCGTTTAGTTCCAGGCGCTGGAGGGCGGGATACAACGAGCCCTCCTCGATCAGAAGCTCGTTGTCGGACGATTGTTGAATGAACTGGACTATGCCGTATCCATGGAGGTCGCGCAGCGACAGCGTCCGCAGAATTAACATGTCCAGTGAACCGGGCAACGAATCGTTCTTTTGCGCCTTGCGTCCCATACCAAGAATTCTTGGCTTACACGACGATACCGGTCGCGTGTCAAGTTCGAGACGTCAATCCCGCGAGACCAACGTGGCTTGCTCACGCGCGAGAATCGCCGGAAAGCAGCAACCCCGAATGAGACGGCCCAAGGCCGACTTGGCTGCCATACCGAGAAGGCATTGACAGACTCCCGTTGAGGGCGGTTAACGCGCCACTCGTACATTGGGCCAACTCCGAGCGTGGCCGCATGCAGGGCGACGAAAGATTCCTCCCGAGATACGCCAGGACTCTATCGGGAGTGACCCTGCGCGCAGGGCCGCCGGCGATGGTTTCAGGCTTCGCCATTGTGATTACAATGAATGTGGCACAGGTGAAAAGAACCGTCTGGAACGCGATGGTGGCGGGGTTGGCCGCCATAATGCTCTGCATCGCGTACTTTTCGGTGCGGATCGAACGGCAGTCCACGCGCGACGAAGCGCAACCCGCCGATATCATCCTGGTGCTGGGCGCGGCCGAATACCATGGCCGGCCGTCGCCTGTTCTGCGCGCCCGCCTGGATCATGCGGTGGAGCTTTACACCGCCAAACTGGCTGCGCGCATCATGACCACCGGCGGCGCGGGCGGCGACGCCGTGTTCACGGAAGGCGCCGTGGGGCGCTCGTATCTGATCGCCCGCGGGGTGCCCTCGGAGGCAATCTCCGTCGAGACCGAAGGCGAGACTACGGTAGAATCGACCACCATGGCGGGCGAGATCATGCGGCGGATGGGGTTGCGCTCGGCCATCGTAGTCAGCGACGGTTATCACATTTACCGCGTGAAGCAGATGCTGCAATCGTACGGACTGACCGTTTACGGCTCGCCGCGAAGAGAGAACGCCACCCATCCGCTGCGCGAGCGTTGGAATTACGTGAAGCAGGCGGTGGGGTATTTATTGTGGAAAGCGGGCGTGCCGGTGTAGGGCGGCGGCGCGCAAAACGGCAGGCCGGGGTTGTACGAAACTGAGAGTATGGCAAAGCAAGAAACGCTCTCTCTCCGCAAACATCTGGCGGACCTTCTACGGATGAAGGGAGCGCACGTGAATTTCGACGCGGCGCTCGCCGATTTTCCGGCGGCAATGCGCGGCGCCAGGCCGCATGGCGCGCCACACTCGGCGTGGCAGTTGCTGGAGCACATGCGGATTGCGCAGGAGGACATTCTAGACTTCAGCCGCAACGCCAGGTATCGGGAGAAGAAGTTCCCCGACGATTACTGGCCGGCCACCGAGGCCCCGCCGAGCGAGGACGCCTGGAACAAAAGCCTTCAGCGATTTCAAGACGATCTGAAGGAGATGCAGGAGCTCATTGCCGATACGAAGCACGACCTGTTGGCGAAGATTCCTCACGGGACGGGGCAGACGCTGCTGCGCGAAGCGCTGCTGGTGGCCGACCACAACGCGTATCACCTGGGCCAGATTGTGTTCCTGAGGAAAATGATGGAAGGCTGAATCGAAAGGGCGCTTCCGAACGTAGCGCTAGCCCTCTTTTTCTTTTTGGAAACGCCGCAGGTATCCAAGCACGCGACTCACGTAGGCTCTGGTTTCCCGGTATGGCGGTACGCCGCGGTATCGGTCTACTACGCCGGGACCGGCGTTGTAAGCGGCAATCACCCGGCTGAGCCAATTGCCGGATTTGCGGTATCGAGTCATGAGCACGCGCAGGTAATGGGCGCCGCCATCGACATTCTGCGCGGGATTATTGGGATCGACGCCATACTGGTGCGCCGTTTGCGGCATCAACTGCATCAGCCCAATCGCTCCCTTTAAGGAGACTACGCCGGGATAGAAGTTCGATTCCGCTGCCATGATGCTTTTTACGAACGCCGCCGGAACATTATGCTTCAGGGCCGCGGCATGAATCATGGCACGGGCCTCCTCTTGAGAAAGCCGCGGCTGTGGCGCCGGCCTCGGTGAACTGCCGAGGAACAGCGGGCGGACCAGGGCCGAATGCTTTTCGGCATATATCCCGCAGAACAACAGTAGACCAACAATCGTAAGAAATCTCATTGGTTTTGTACGAAGCTGCTTTTTATTAACGAATTAAAAGACTTTGGACTTGTTGCGTGTGCGTGTTATGAATGGATACGGATCCAGGCCAATTGCTGTGCTTTCGATGACGTTCGGTCGCGACGAGCTGTCTTTATAGTATAGCATCGTACAGATAATTCCCGATGAATAAGCTAAATGATTTCGGGGCGCTGTGCGATCTGCAATCAAACGCGGTAATCGCGATCGGGAAGACGACCCGAGGGGATAACGCCGGCGCGTGAGTGATGTCACGAGTCGATGGCGGCGGGGGGAACTTCGAGCGCAGTGGTTCCCCTCCCGCTTCCCACGACACCAAGGATCAAGTTGCTAGCAGGCGCGTGCCACCGCGTACGCAAGCTCCGTCTCGGCCTCCACCGGAAGCGCTTCATCCATGCCGCCGGTGAAGCGGACTATGGCAACGGTTTGATCGGCCGACGGCAGGCCCCGGCCGGCGTGGCGTTCGGCCGCGTTGAGGATTTCCTCCACCAGATCGGCCGCGCGAGCGCACTCGGAGCGGCGCAGAACGCCGAGCACGCCGGTGGAACCGAAGGGACGGCCGAGGTTATCGACGGCTTCGGCGAGGCCCTCGGAGAATACCGCGAGCACATCGCCCGGCTCCAGCGGAATGGTTCGCTGGCCGTAACTGGAGCGATGGGTGAGGCCGAGTACCGCGCCGGTGCTTTCGAGCGCGATGGCGCGGCTTTGGCGCTTGCGAAACAACAGGGCTGGCTCGTGGCCGGCGTTGACATAGCATAGCTCGCGCCGCAGCGAATCCACCCAGGCGTAGAAAAGCGTGGCATAGGAATCGTCGCCCGCGGCGCCGCAGACAGACCGGTTGAGCGCCGCGGCAATTGACGCCGGTCTGACCACAGCATGGCTGCTGAGGTTGCAAACGAGGGTTTGGAGACCGGATACCATGAGGGAGGAATCGGAACCGTGAGCGGAGGCGGCGCCCATGCAGACGGCCAGGCTGGCGGCGGTAGGTGAAATGAAGTCGACGAAATCGCCGGTGCTTTGGCCCGCGCGCCGCCGGCCGTGGTAATCCAAGCCCTGGATGCGCGGACACTCTTGCGACGATTCCGCCGGACTGGACAATTCCCCCGGAATAAGGGTGAATGGGCTACGCGAACCGGAAGGCCGCAATACGGAGCGCATTCGAAAGGCAGGGCCGGGCTCACGCAACGACCCGGGAAATGTATGAATGAGGGTGAGAGGAAATCGGTTCATACTAGATCTGACGGGACGGGGCGCCGCATTGACGATGCGATGATCCGGGCTGGGACGTAAAGAAGTGTCAAAAGGGCCTCTTTTGCACGAATTAGCGGACGTGTGGCGTGAGGCTGCCGCCACGCTGTGACTCACAGGGTACAGATTGACGTTCGCGATTTGACAATCCTAAGCATTGGCGGCAACCGTGCGGGACCGCCGGACGTTAGCATAAGCATTCCGGAAGTTTCGAGCTCACTGGCTATGAAGCGGCAGTCAATCGAAGTGTATTGGTTAGCGCTGTTAGCGGCGCTGTGCGTTATGCGGCTCTGGCTGATGCCGTTGGGGTCGAGCTTTTGGGTGGACGAGATGGCGACGTCTTTCGTGGTGAATCACGGCGCGGACGATCCTACGCTGCGGGTGGCGCCGCAGGTGCCGATGTCCATTTACTATGCGCTGCCGCGGGCTGCCGGGAAGCTGTTCGGGTTCTCCGAAGCGGTTTACCGGCTGCCTTCGCTGCTGGCGATGATGGTGGCGCTGTGGCTGATCGGTCTGATCTCGGCCCGGCTGATTCATCCGGACGCGGGATGGTTCACGGTGTTCGCGTGTCTGGCGTTGCGCGGGTTCAACGACCAGGCGGCGGACGCGCGCCCTTACGCGCTGGGCACCTGCGTGCTTTGCGTGAGCGTGTGGCTGTTGATTCGATGGCTCGATTCCAACCGCTGGGTGGATGGGATTCTATTCGCCGCGTGCGCGAGTTTGCTTTGGCGCGTGCATCTGGTGTTCTGGCCGTTTTATGCGATGTTCGCCGCGTACGCGATCGTGAGAGTGGCGCGGCGGGATACCGAAGTTACCTGGCTGCGCGCCGCCGCGGCGTTCGCTTTGTTGGGCGCATTGCTGGCGCCGGTGGCGGGTGGCGCGGTGGGAATTCTTCGAACGGCGGGCGCGCACGTGGTCTCGCCGCTGCCAGTCGCAACGGACCTGGCGGCTTCGCTGAAGCTTGGCCTGCTGGCGACGTGCAGCGTTTCCGCCGCGATTCTGAGCCGCTGGCAGCGCTGGCCCGCGGGCAAACTTCCGGCGTGGAGTCCGCTGGCGCTGATTGCGGCGTGGTGGCTGTGCGCGCCCCTCGGCCTGTTCGGGTTTTCCTGGATCACCGGCAATGTGACCTTTGTGCCGCGGTATCTATATGTGGGCCTGCCCGGAGCGGCGCTGGCCGCCACGGCGGTGGCGGCGCTGTTCATTCCTCCGCAGTATTGGAGAACGCTTTCGCTGGCGCTGGGCGGCGGGGTGCTGCTATTGCTGGGCCAGTGGAGCCAGCTGTGGCCGCCGCATCATAACTCGAACTGGCGCGGCGCGGCGCTTTCCCTGAATGCGCAGGATCTGGGGGCGGAGACGCCGGTGATCTGTCCGAGTCCATTCATCGAGGCGAAGCCGCCGGTATGGCGCCCGGACTATCCGATGGACAGCTTTCTCTACTCGCAATTGTTGGTTTACCGGGTGGTGGGCAAAGAGTATCCTTTCCCATTTGAGAGCTCGCCGGAAGCCGAGCTGGAGGCGCGCAAACTGACGCAAGAGGTTTTGCCGGCGGCGGGACGCTTCGCGATCTACGGGCCGGAGAGGAGCGTGCTCGACTGGCGGGAATGGTTCCGGGCGCAGCCCGAGCTGGCGGCGTGGCGCAACCGGCGGCTCGGTTCCTTTGGCGACGTGGAAGCGGTGGTCTTCGAAAAGCCGCGGGTGGCCGCGGGACGGTAAACGAACGCCGGCGCGGGAATTAGGCTTTATTTATCGGCGTTTATCCGCGTTCATCGGCGGCCCAAAACACCTTCTATGTGGGCTGGCAGCCAACTTCGGACGCTCGTCCCGCCTGGCGGACAAGAAGGCAATACTGGACTTCGGCGTTCAATTCATTGGATGCGGTCTAATGAAACGCCAGGTTCCAGGCCGCACTCAGTCAACTGCGTGTGCCTATCTGCTTTCGATGTTGGCCACTTTGCTGAGCAGCAGGGCCAGGCTCGCGGCGAATTCGGCGCGCACGCGGCGCGGGTCCGGCGCGTCCACGGAATCGAGCGCATGGATGAGTTCCTGCACGAAGGCTTCGGCGAGCTCGCCGTGGGCGATGGCCGCACGCGCCCAGGCGGCTTCGGCGGCCCCGTTCTTTTTCATCGTTGGAGCCATAGGTTCGAGGACCTCCCTTCTATATATCTGCTACCTGGCGCCGACATCTCCGGCAGCATGCCTCGCGAGCGACAGACGACATAAGCCGACGTCCCACCTCTGACTGTAACGGAGCGTTTTCCACCAAAGAGCAAAAAAAACACCCAATCACGGGACTACTAGCCGCCACCGGAAGCGTGCCCGGCGGCGACCAGTTCCGCGGGCTCATGCGCGTGCTCGGGGGAACGGTCTTTCCAGATCGACTTAGCGGCATCCACCACGTCTTCAGGCTGCTCGCAGTGCAGCAACAGATCGTCGATTGAGAGAATTCCAACCAGCTTTCCGTCATCGTCGACCACCGGAAGCCGCCCCACATCCTTGGGACGTCATCGTATTGAGCGCCAACCGGACATCGTCGTTGGGTCCGCAACTGAAGACTCTCGGAGGCGAGACATCTTTGACCTTGACCTCGGACGCTCTTAGATTCCTGGCGCCGAGCGCGATGCAGATGTCCCGATCCGTAATCATGCTGGTTACAGCGCCGCGCCGGTCCAATACGGGAAGGGCGCCGCAACGGGCGTGCCACATGGTAGCCGCGACTTCCGCCAGGTTGTCGTCGGGACGACACACGCCGACGTTCTTTACCGTCAGATCTCTGACGATACCTCCCTTACCGCTCGAATTCCGCGGCTCCTTCGCGTGACCTGAGTTGACTTAGGCCAACACAATTCACTTCGCGCCTCCGATTCGAAGCGCGTTCACACGAGTGTGAACGCTGCACGCAAAAGTGCGTGCGCCACGATTTGCGTAGCCCAAGCTATACGCTCAACACCGGACATGGCGACTGCCGGATGATTCCGTAGGCGTGGGTTCGCAGACGGCCGAACACCGCTTGCACCGAGCTGCGCCCGATCACCACCAAAGCCGCCTCGTGCCGGCTCGCCTCTTCGCGCACGCAGTCGGCTATATTGCCCGAGAGTACGCACAGCGGCGCCTTCACGCCTGCCGATTCCTGCAAGCCCTCAATCGTCCGGTGCGCTTCGGTCCGCATCTCCTCTTCAAACTCCCGGTCCAACTGGCGCGAAAGCGCCCCTTCCATTCCCGGTACCACGTGCACCAGCCGGAGCGCTGCGCCGGCGTCACTGCTAAACTGGCTTGCCCACTGCATGAGCGAAACGCTGTTCGGCCCGCCATCCACCGCGCATAGAATATTGCGGCAATCGACGTGGTCGCCGTCCGGCGGCTTCGCAACGTGGGCCGCGGTCCAAACCGGGCACTTTGCATCGTGCAGAACCTTCGCCGTCACCGAGCCCAGCAGCAGGCTGCGGAACGGTCCGTAGCCATGCGTCGGCATCATGATCAGATCGACGCTTTGGGTATGCGCGAAATCCGCAATCGCCTGCGCGGGGTCACCCAGCTCAGCGACCCGATCCACGCGGAGGCCTGCAAAATCGTTGGTTAGCGATTTGTCGAGCCTCGCCTGAAGACCCCGTAACAACTCTTCGGTGTTGACAATTACCGCTTCGCCGCCGGGATCGCCCATGGCGGCGTAGAAGAAAGGTTGCGCCACGCTCAGCAGAGTGATCCGGGCAGAGTAGCGCCGCGCCATGGATTCGACAAACGGGATGGCGCCTGAACTGCGCTCCGAGAAATCGACTGGAAACAGGATGTGCTGGATGTTTAACATGTTCGTGTCCCGCTATCAAGTATTGCAATCCGTGCGCCATCCCTGGTTGGCGGAATCGTCTCCAGCTCTCCAGCGGTAGAGCAATCTCAGCCGCACGGCGCCGCGCGCGCCGGCTGAAAGCCGGCTGGAAAAGCCGCCCTGAAACGCGGCTGCAGCCAGGATTGGCTGCCCCACATCATTTCGGAATCTGATTGAGCAGACGGCCTCGCTGCTGCTTGCGAAGCTGCTTGCTCAACTGATCCATCGACCTCTGCAGCTTCGCGTTGCGCGCTGTCTCCGCATCCAGCTCGGTCTGTATTTTCGCCACTTGTTTCGCCAGACTGTCGCGCTGTTCCAGCACCGCCGGGGCCTGCGCCGGTGTACTGTCCGGCAATTTCCCCATGAAAATCGTGACTTCGTGCGCCGAGTGGCCATCGGGCTGGGTTAGATTAAGGCCCACGTCGACGCGCTCGGTTTGCCGCGCAAAAGTGACTACTCCGGTTAGCAGGTGCGCCTTATCCAGGGGAATTTCCTGCCGGGACGGGCCGCCGGTTCCGATACTCAAAGCGCCGCCGGTGGCTTGCAGCACGAACGGAGAATTCCGGTCCCAGCGAATCTGCAATTGGCCTGCGTTATCGATGGTATTGAGCCCCAGCGGAGGCGGTGGGGTCAGGACCGGCGCCGGCCGCGGCGCCATCGCCATCACGCGCGGCACCCAAAAGTCGCGCTTCCAATACGCAGCCGCGCCCAGGGCGCAACAGGCCAGCAGCGCGGCCGCCACGACTATGGGCCACCGGCGTGAGGGCCGCGCCGGCGCGTCGAGAGACTTAGGAAGTAGCGGAGGCGCCGCCGGTTCCGCGGGCTGCGCCGCCGGCGCCTGGGGCTGCATCGCCGGCGCCTGGGGCTGCGCCGCCATAGCCGCAACGGGCGATGCCGGCTGTGTATCGCTCCGCGACAGTCGCAACGGTCCGGGAACGGAGTCCGGTGCAGGCTCCAGTTCCACCTTGGCAGGGGCGCCGGATGGGGCAGGCGTCACCGCCAGCGGCGTCAGCTCAAACTCCGCGTAGCTGGCCTCCGCATGGATGCCGCCGCTGGAATCGCGGAAGAAAAACCCGGCCCTCGCGGGATGGAAAGTGTGCGGCTTCACAACCAGGGCCACTTGCCAAGGTTCGGGGAAAAAGCGCCGGTGGATTTCCCGGTCCGCATCGGAAAGAAAAATCTCGCTGCGCGTATGCGAGTGATACCAACCCACCGGCAGCAAGCCCCTCGCGGCGGACTTGGCGAGCAGACCAGCCAACTGCGCTTCATCCCGCGGGGAAAGCGCGAAGGAAGGGCCGAAGGCGTGCTCGCAATCGAGCGCGGCATAGTCGGTAATCGCCAGCCGTCCGCCATCCCAATTGCCGCACAGAATGCCGCCGATTTCGGCCCCGCCGCGGGGTAGGGAAAAGAAGGCGTCCATCACTGCCAGCCGGATATCGTCGAGAGTCCGCGGCGCATACTCGATGGTGAAGGGACACTCCGGCGAGGTCCACGTGGATAAACCCACGCCATCCTTGCTATCAGTCATGAATCTGCCGCACTCTTATCCGCCGCTCTCTTTCAATTGTAGTTGGTAGCATGTGCTTTTACGTTAACTGCTTGTCTCGATTCGCACCGATTCCGCCAAGACCGGAAAATCCCACGCGGCTATAATAAGAATGACTTGACGCCCACCCAGCCGCGCATTCTCGCTCTCGATCTCGGCAAGAAGCGAATCGGATTGGCGGTCAGCGACCCTTTGAGAATTACCGCGCAAGGTCTGCCGAATCTGGTGCGGGTCAACAAGCGCACCGATCTGGCCGCACTGGAATCGCTGGTAAAACAGCGCGAAGTAGGGCTGATTCTGATGGGCAATCCAATCAACATGCGCGGCTCCGAGGGCCGCCAGTCGGGATGGGTGCGCGAATTCGGCGCCGAGCTGGAGCGGTGGACCGGCTTGCCGGTCACGTTTTGGGATGAGCGTTTGACCTCGGTGGAGGCGGGCCGGGTGCTGCGCTCGAGCGGCATCAGCATCGAAAAGCGGGCCGCGGCTGTGGACCGTCTCTCGGCCGTGATTCTGCTGCAGAGTTACCTGGATTCTTTATGACACGGGCGCGCCGCTTCGGATGTCTGGCGCTGCTGGGGGCGCTCGCCGTTGGTTTCGCCGTGTTCCGGCTGGTGGCGCCCTACCAGGGATTCCAGGGCGAAACCTTCGTCGAATTTCCGCGCGGGACGTCCACGGAGACCATGGGCACGCTGCTTGCGAAAGCCGGCGTACTGCGGAGCCGGTGGGATTTTTTGGCGGCGCGCGCAGTGCAGCGCGGCCGCGTGCTGCAAGCCGGGGAATACCGCTTCGACCGCGCTGCTTCGCCACTCGAAGTGGTGGACCGCATCGCGCGCGGCGACGTCTTCTATTACACGCTGGTGGCGCCCGAGGGCAAGAACATATTCGATCTGGCGCAGATAGCGGCGCAACTCGGGCTCTTCACTGCCGATGCGTTTCTGGCGGCGGCGCGCAACCCCGCCATGATTCGCGATCTCGACCCGGCGGCGCCGTCGCTTGAAGGGTATCTCTTTCCCAACACCTATAAGCTGAGCCGGCACACCACGGCCGAGGCGCTATGCCGCACGATGACGGCGAAATTTCGCGAGGTCTGGCGCGGGCTCGGCGGCGGTGATGTGACAAAGGCCGGCGACCCCCACGCCACGGTCACCCTGGCGTCGATGGTGGAGCGCGAAGCCAAGCTGCCCGAGGAGCGGCCGCTGATCGCCGCGGTCTTCGCGAACCGGCTGCGCATCGGCATGAAGCTCGATTGCGACCCGACGACGGTTTATGCGGCGCTGCTGGAGGGCCGTTATCGTGGCACGATCTACCGGTCCGATCTGGATAGCGCGAATCCGTATAACACCTACCGGCACGCGGGCCTGCCGCCCGGACCGATCGCCAATCCCGGCCTCGATTCGCTGCGCGCGGCGATGCATCCGGCCGATTCCGATGCGCTCTATTTCGTAGCGCGGCCGGACGGGTCGGGCGGGCACACATTCTCGAGCGATCTCGCGGCCCACAACGCCGCGACGGAGCGCTACCGCCGTGGCCAGAAGTAAGTCGATCAAGCAGGAGCTGCGCGAATATCTGGAAGCGGAGCGGCCCGAATCCATCACCGGAGCCGTGTGGCGGGGACTGCTGGAGCGGTTCGCGCCAGTCTCCGAGAGTTACTTGCGCGATCTGTTGCGGCAGACGGGGTTGCCGTTTGAGCAGCCATACCAAGGGGTGCGCCAGCATACCTTTGAAGAGCTGGAGCAATCGTTGCGCGATCTGCTCGCGGTTTATGCGGAGGCTGCAGGCGCGGGCGATCGCGACCGTCTACGGTACTGCCGGCGGCAGGTGATCGCGGCGAAGGACCGGGCGAAGTTTCTCGCCGCCAATCCGAATACCCCGCCGGAGAAGCAGGCGGAGAAGCAAGAGATGGCGCAATGGATGCTGGTATGGCTGGAAAATCCTGAAGTATTTCCGGCCTGGGTGGACGCGCGGAAAAAGGCTATGAGCGAGGCGTAGCGAGTTTGCGCTGCGCTGAATACCGCCGTGGCGAAAGCAGCGCCTATGTCCATACAACTCACTCCCGAACAGGAACAGCGAATCCGGACAGTCGTCAACGCCGGCGCGTATCGTTCCGCTGAAGAGGCGCTTGACGCCGCCGTTGCCGCTGTGGAGATTGCTGCCGCTCCCGGCTTTGAGGGAACCCAAGAGGAACTGGAAGAACTTCTTATCGAGGGCCTCCATTCCGGCGAGCCGGTCCAAGCGGATAGAGCTTTCTGGAATCGCTTGAGAGCGGAGACCGATGAGATGGGACGGAGCACGAGACGCGGAGCCTCCATCCGTGAAAATTGAAATCTTCCCTCGCGCCGAGGCCGACATCGTCGGCCAATTCCGTTACTACCTTTTGGATCAGGACACGCCCGCCGTGGCCTTTCGTTTTCGCGAGGCGGTCATAGAAAGCATTGAGCAGCTTAACCACGTCCGCGCATGGGTACGCTGTTTGCAGGTTCGACTTCCGGCCTTCGTTCATGGCCGGTAAAAGGGCTTCGAGGCAATCCGCATCTACGACGTTGAAGATCCGGGGAGTCTGCGGGTAGTCAGAATTCTTCATGGCAAGCGCGACGTGCGGCGGATTCTAAAGCAGGAAAAAGCTGAGGGGCAGGCATCTATGAGCCCCCGCAACTGGCGCCTTGCGGTAGCATTGTCCCCGGTCGCAGCGCCGTCGCTTGTTACGATCTTCGTCATGGCTGCGGCGTCCAGACGTTAGCTTTTAGCTCGTTCCGGGTCGCGACCCTCCTTCACAACGCGTGCCGAACATGCGCCACATCCCTCCCCCGTTACACTATTGGTTGGAGACCCGAATTTGAAGAAGCTGCTGCTGTTCCTGCTCCTGATCCTCGCCGCGTGCGCGCTCGTTCTGGGGTTTCTGCGCAAGAGCGCTCCTCCCGAGGTCAGGTTTACGCAGGTAAAACGGCAAACCGTGGTCAGCACGGTGCCCACCAATGGCAAGGTTGAGCCCTATCAATGGCAGGCCGTACACGCGGAAACCGCGGGCTTGTTGGTCCGCGTCGACGTCCAGAATGGGAAACGCGTCGCCCAAGGCGCCGTGCTTGCCGAGATCAGCGACCCCGAGATTCGCGCCGGCATCGATTCGGCGGCGGCCCGCGTTTCCGAGGCCCAGGCCAGCCTGCAAGTGCTCCAGGGCGGCGGCAAATCGGCCGAGCGGAGCGATATCGAAACCAGCCTCAGCAGCGCGCGCTTCAATCTGCAAACCGCGCAGCGGGAGTATGACGCCATTGAGCGCCTGGTCGCGAAACAGGCCGCCACTCCCATGGAGGAACGCGCCGCGGCGGACAAGATCCGCCAGACGCAGCTTCAAATCGACGGCCTCGAGAAGCGCCGCACGGCCCTGGTATCGAAGCCCGATATCGAAGGCGCCCAAGCGCGTCTCGAGGATGCCGAAGCGGCTCTCCGCCTGGCGAAGGAGCGTTCCGCCAGCGCCCTGGTGCGCGCGCCCATCGCCGGCGAAGTGTACGACCTGGCGGTCCGGCCCGGCGCGTATCTCAATGCCGGCGATCTGGTCGCCAACGTGGGCACGCTCGACCGCCTGCGCGTGCGCGTCTACGTCGATGAGCCGCTGCTCGGCCGCGTGACGCTCGGCCAGCCCGTGACCATCCGCTGGGAAGCGCTGCCCGGGAAGGCTTGGAACGGCGTGGTGGACCGTATGCCCACGTCGATTCAAACGCTCGGCTCGCGGCAGGTGGGCGAAGTGGTGTGCGTCATCGAAAATCCGGGGCACGATTTGATCCCCGGCAATAACGTGGACGCCGAGATCCGCACGGCCGTGGCCGATAATGCCTTGGCGATTCCTAAGGAAACGCTGCGGCACGATGCGCAGGGCGACTACGTTTTCCTGCTGCGCGGCGCCGCGGTGGAACGGCGCAACGTGAAGACCGGCATCTCAAATGTCACCCAGACGCAGATCGCCGAAGGGCTCGCGGAGGGCGATTCCGTCGCGCTGCCCACGGACGTTCCGCTCAAGCCCGGCGAGCGCGTTCAGCCAATCTCGTGAATTCGTGAAACAATAACAGCGTCATGGAAGAACAGGCATCACGACCGGCATCACGACGCGCGTCACAACCTGCATCACAACCGGCATCACGACCGGCATCACGACAGGCGTGGTACCGCGAGCTGAACCGGTATCAGTGGTTCGTGTTGATAGTGGCCAGCGTCGGCTGGATGTTCGACACCATGGCGCAGCAGTTGTTCAACCTGGCGCGGGTGCCGGCCATCCGCGAGCTGCTGGGCGGCCACGCTACCGCTTCCGCGGTGTCCGAGCAGGCCGGCTACGTAACCATGGTTTTCATGATCGGCTGGGCGCTGGGCGGCGTCCTGTTCGGCATACTGGGCGACCGGTTGGGGCGCGCCAAGACCATGATGCTGACCATCCTCTGCTACACCATTTTCACCGGGGTGAGCGTGCTCTCGACGAGCGTCTGGGACTTCGGCGCCTACCGCTTCCTGTGCGGCTTCGGGGTGGGCGGGCAGTTCGCGGTGGGCGTGGCGCTGGTGGCCGAAGTGGTGCCCGCGAACGCGCGGCCGCACGCGCTGGGCATGGTGCAGGCCTCATCGGCGATCGGCAACATGCTGGCGGCGCTCACTGGAATCTTCCTGGGCAACCTGGAGAGCTCCGGCGCGATCGGCCATGCCTGGCGCTATATGTTCCTCGCCGGAGCGCTTCCCGCTCCGCTGGCGCTGGTGGTGTTCAAGAAGCTCCGCGAGCCGGACGCGTGGCTGAAAGCGCGCGCCGAGAAGCGCGTCATGGGGTCGTTCGGCGAATTGCTGTCCCAATGGCGCCACAACGCGATTGTCGGGATGCTGCTGGCCTTCGCCGGCGTGGTGGGCCTGTGGGGCATCGGATTCTTCAGCTACGACCTGCTGCGCCCGGTACTCAACCGGACCTTCGAAGCCGATGGTTTGATTGGCGCGGCGCTGGAGGGCAAGGTCACAACGTGGATCGGCATCACGTCGTTATTGCAGAACCTGGGCGGCTTCTTCGGCGTGTACGCTTTCACCTGGCTGACGTATCGCACCAACCGGCGCACCGCGTTCGCGGCCGGTTTTCTGGCGGCGATGGGCGCAACGGCCTACACGTTCTGGAACCTGCGCTCGATCGGCGACATCTTCTGGATGATTCCGATGATGGGCTTCGCGCAGCTTTCGCTCTTCGGCGGTTATGCGATCTACCTGCCGGAACTGTTCCCGACCAGGCTGAGAAGCACCGGCACCAGCTTCTGCTACAACGTGGGCCGGCTGGTTGCGGCGGCGGGCCCGCTGACTCTGGGACTGCTCACAGGGCGGGTCTTTGCAGGACATGCCGAACCGATGCGCTACGCCGGCGTGAGCATGTGCCTGGTGTTCCTGGTGGGTCTGGCGGCGCTGCCGTTCGCGCCCGAGACTAAGGGCAAGCCGCTGCCGGAGTAGCTGCTAAGCGCTCACGCGGCACGGAAGGTCGTGAGAGGGCGCCTTTTTCACGATCCACTCCAGGGCCAAATACCGCGGCCTAATATTGCGTAACGTGCAAATGAAATTGCATCGCGATTTGATCAATCGCGCTCCGAGGCCTCAAGTAAGATTCGACCCCGTCAAGCTGCGATAGAATCGTGTCGCTATGCGATTGCTCTGCTGTTTCCTGCTCGCGTTACCTGCCATGGCCCAAACCCCCGCCGCACAGGTGGCGGCCGTACTCGACGACTGGCATCACGCGGCGGCGGTGGCCGATGAAGCGCGCTACTTCGGCCATTTCGCGGCCAATGGAGTCTTTATGGGCACGGACGCTACCGAGCGCTGGACGGTGAGCGAGTTCCGCGAGTGGGCCAAGCCGCATTTTCAAAGCGGGAAGGCGTGGAATTTCAAGCCGCGCAACCGCCAGATCGCGTTTTCGGCGGATGGGAATACCGCGTGGTTCGATGAGATGCTGGATACGCCGAATCTGGGAGTGTGCCGCGGCTCGGGCGTACTGGTGCGGCAGGCCGGGGAATGGAAAATAGCGCAATACAACCTGTCGATCGCCGTCCCCAACTCGATTGCAGATGCGCTGGTTAAGCAGATCGCGGCGGTCGGGAAGCCCGAAATACAGAAGAAGTAGCCAGAAGTAGCCCACCCCCTGCCTGCCGAGCGCCTGCCGCCTTCTAAAGCCTTCAGCCAATCAGCCGATAAGACCTTCGTGGAGAAAATATGCCGTTTGACCGCGCCATGACCGCGGCCGTAGATCCGCTCGCTCTGCCTCAACATGGCCGCCACACCCGCGTATTAGCGGCGGAAGACAATCCCGTCTTCCAATCGATGCTGCGCTCGATGCTCACTAAATGGGGTTACGATCCCATCATCGCGCGGGACGGGGCCGAAGCATGGCGTGTGCTGGCTGCGGAAGACGCTCCCCGCCTGGCCATTCTCGACTGGATGATGCCGGGCCTCGATGGCGTGGAGATCTGCCGGCGCGTCCGCGCGTCGGGACGCGAGCCCTACATCTATATACTCCTGCTCACCGCGCGCACCGAATCGCAAGACCTCGTCGAAGGCATGGAAGCGGGCGCCGACGACTACCTCACCAAGCCGTTCATAGCGCACGAATTGCGCGTCCGCTTGCGCGCCGGCCAGCGAATCCTCGACTTGCAGACCGAACTGGTCGCCGCCCGTGAAGCGCTTCGTGTGCAAGCCACGCACGACAGTCTCACCGGCATCGCGAACCGCAGCGGCATCCTCGATTCGCTTCACACCGGACTCGCGCGCGCTTCGCGCGATCGGCGACCCGTCGCCGTGCTCATGGCCGATGTGGACTGCTTCAAGCAAATCAACGATACGCGCGGCCACCAGGCGGGGGATGAAGTATTGCGCGAGCTGGCGCATCGCATGAAATCGGCCATGCGCAGCTATGACGCCGTAGGCCGTTATGGAGGAGAAGAATTTCTGGTAGTGCTGCCCGGTTGCGACGGCGCTGGCGCACTCGCCCAGGCGGAACGCATTCGCAGTGTGATCGGCGGTGAGCCCTTCCGGGCCGGCGGCAGCGTCTTCGGCATTACCTGTAGCTTAGGTATTTCGTGGCGCGATCCAGCGTCCCCCGAAGATGCCGATGCGCTCATCAGCGAGGCCGATCTCGCGTTGTATAACGCCAAGGCCCGCGGCCGGAACCGCGTCGAAAGTCACGCCCCGGTATTGGCCGAAGCATAGCTGGCGCGGCTGCGAACGAATTCCACCATCGGGCGCGTTACATAGTCCGGCGGCTTCACCGGGAACTGCGGTTTGCCTTCCCACAAGCCGTGCGCGACGTTCTTCCAGACCGGCGTAGCTCCCGGTTGGGCCGCATCGATGCCGCGGTCCACCACTACAATGGCATCCGCGCGCCCCAGGAATCGCGCGCTCGATTCCTTGAAATCCGCCTGGGCGAAATCCATCACCATCAGGAACAAGTCCGGATCGGCCAGTTCCAGCAGGCTGTTCGATTCCACCATCACGTTCTCATGCTGCGCCAGAATCTTCCGCACCTGGTCCGCCGCGCCGCGTAATTGACCCGCCGGAGTTCGCAGCCAGAACGATCGCTCGGCCCCCGCCGCCAGAAAGCGGCCCGAATCCGTCCGGCTGGGCTCGTATTCTTCGCTTAGCGCGAATGGGTGGTCCGGCTCGGTTTCGCACCCGCACGCCACGCCATGGTGCGAGCACACGCCGTGCCCGTATTGCGTGATCTTGAGCGCCGTCCACCGGCGGTCGCGCAGATGGCGAATCAGGCCCGCCGCCACCGAAGTCTTTCCGATATTTCGCGAGTGCCCGCCCACCACCACCAGCATTAAGTATCCCGCTCCAGTTCCGCGAGCCGCCGCTTGATCTCGGTCATCTCGCGCCGCAATTCCGGCAGCCGCGCCAGATTCGCGAGCTGCTCCAGATGCTGCTTCAGGGGGCGCGCGGGCGTGCCCCAAAGCGTGACCCCGGCGGCGACAATCTTCGAGGTCAGCACGCCGCAGCCGGAGCCGAGTACCGCGCGCGTTCCAATGCGCGCCTTGTCGCCGATCCCCACCTGCCCGCCGATCACCGCGTAGTCCTCCACCACCACGCCGCCCGAAAAGCCCGTCTGCGCGGCCACCACCACGTGCCGTCCAATGCGGCAATTATGCCCCACATGCACCATGTTATCGAGCTTGGTCCCCTCGCCGATCGACGTAACCCCCAGCGCCGCCCGGTCCACGCAGGAATTCGCGCCAATCTCGACGAAGCTGCCAATCTCCACCCGGCCCACCTGCGGAAATTTGTGCCAGCGCTCGTTCTCCATCACATAGCCAAAGCCATCGGCGCCAATCACGCACCCCGAGTGCAGAATGGAGCCTCGCCCGATATCGACATTCTCATACACCGTCACATTGGGATGCAGCACGCACCCCTCGCCCAGCGCCACGCGTTTGCCCACAAAGCATCCCGCGCCGATGCTGCTGGCGACCCCGATGCGCGCGCCATCGCCCACCACCGCATGCGGACCGATGTAGACCAGCGCGCCCATCTCGACGCCTTTGCCCACAACGGCGGTGGGATGAATCCCCGGCTTCAGCTCCGCGGTGGGATAGAAGCGGCTCAACGCGCGCGCAAAGGCGCTGCGCGGATCGGTGGTGCGGATCACCGTGCGATACGCGGGGCTGGGCCAATCCAGCGGGACGATCAGGCAGCCCGCGGCCGAACTTTCCGCCTGCGCCGCGGCTTTACGCGCGCCCACAAATGCCGCTTCAGAACCGCCGGCAGTTTCCAGGGGCGCGGCGCCGCTCAGTTCCTTTTCGCCGTCGCCTTCAAAGGTAGCGCCGAGCCACTCGGCCAATTCGCGAACCCGCATGACGTTATGATACAGTTTTCATGCCCATCGACCCCTCCGCCATAGTTGCGCCCACCGCCCGCATTCATCCCGATGCCGTCGTCGGGCCCGGCGTCCACATCGGCGAATTCTGCGTGATCGAAAGCGACGTCGTCATCGGCGCCGCATGCCTTTTGGAGCCCTACGTCTACATCAAGCGCTGGACGACCCTGGGCGAGCGCAACCGGATTTCGGCGGGCACGGTTTTGGGGACCGATCCCCTCGACAAGAACTTCACCGGCGAGCGCAGCTACCTGAAAATCGGGGACGGTAACACGATTCGCGAGCACTACACCGTTTCGCGCGGCACCAAGCCGGAGTCTGTCACCGAGATCGGCCACGATAACTACATCATGACTTCGGGACACATCGCGCACAACTGCACAATCGGCAATAACACGGTGATTGCGAGCTGTGCGCTGGTCGCGGGATATGTCGAAGTGGAAGACCGGGCGTTCATCTCCGGAGGCGTGGTGATCCACCAGTTTTCAAAGATCGGGCGCCTCGCAATGATCGGCGGCAATACGCGCGTCAACAGCGATGTGCCGCCATTCTTTCTGTATACCGGATTCAATGTCGAGGCTAAAGGTCTGAACCTGGTGGGGCTGAAACGCGCGGGCTACAAGGCGTCGGACCTGAGCACGCTCAAGAGGGCCTACCAACTGTTGTATCGCTCCGGCTTGAAGCTGCAGGAAGCGCTGGCGAAGATTGAGACGGAAATCCCCACGCCCGACACGCTGCATCTGGTCGATTTCATCCGCCGCAGCGAGCGCGGCATTTGCCGCGAGTGACGCTTCCAATCAGAGCCACAACTACTGACACCGCGGGTTGACAGACGAAAGCGTCTGTCCCACATTTCGCCCACCGGCCAAACTCGGCGCTACCATAGAAAACATGGATCGCTTTCCACTGGGATTCAACACGTATTCAGTTCGCGCCATGCGCTGGCAAGACCTCAAGCTGCTGGAATATGGCGCCAGCCTCAAGCTCGACGCGGTCTATCTGCAGGATTCCATCGACCCGTTGAATAACGATCCGGCCCATTGGAAGGCGCTCAAGGAGACGGCTGCGCGCCTGGGTCTGGAGCTCAATGGCGGCGACGCAGGCGCCCTTCCGCGGACGCCCGACGGAATGAACGCCACCATGCAGAGACTGCGCGATGGCATCCGGCACGCTGTGGGCATCGGCTCGAAACTGGTGCGGTTTCGCGTTGCCGGCGACCGCGCCAGCCTTCCGCCCGGTCCCGTGGAAAAGACCATGGAGACCATGATCCAAACGCTGCGCAGCGTGCGCGTCGAGGCGATGGACGCGGGCGTAAAATTCGCCATCGAGAATCATAAGGATCTCTATTGCTGGCAAACGCGCCAGGTGATCGACGGGGCCGGCAAGGAATTTGTGGGCTCTTATCTCGATACCGGAAACCCGGTCTTCGTGATGGAAGATCCGCTCTCCACGGTGGAAACGCTGGGGCCTGTCGCCGTGATGCTGCATCTGCGCGATTCGGTGGTTTTCGAATCGCATAACGGCGTCGCCGTGCAGTGGGTTCCGCTGGGCGAAGGTGTGGTGGATTTCAAAAAGATTATCGCCAAGGCCAAGGAAGTGTGCCCGCCCATAGCCGTGTACAACAAGCCGATCACGGGCCGCCCGCCGCAAGTGCTGGCGATTTACGACCCCGAGTTCATGAAAAACTGGAGCGATATGAGGGGCGCGGACCTGGCGCGTTTCATGGCTCTGGCCAAGCGCGGCCACCCGTTCGAGGGCCCTATGGTGATCGAAGACGTGCCCGGCAAGATCGCCGAACCGCTGGCAGCGGCGCTGCAATACCAGCAGGTGGAACATATGGAGCGCGGCGTAGAATACGCGCGAAAGGTCTTGGGCTTGGGGTTGAAGGGCTAAGTGGGACCAGCCTCCCGGCCGGTCGACGCGCCGCAGGCGCGTGCAGCAGGCGCGCTCAGCAGACCGACCGGCCGGGAGGCCGGTCCCACTTAGCGGTACAGCCGGAAGATGCGCTCGGGTGAAATAGCAACGCGGCGCCGGTTGGAATCGAGATACTCGATCATCTTAGGCATGCCGGCGCGGACCGCCTCGGGCGAATCCTGGTCGCCGATCACCAGGACGAAATCGATGGGCGCCGGCAAGCTTCGATTCAACCAGGCGAGCGATTCCACACTGCCGCTATCGGGACCCTCCATCGCCCAAAGTCCGGATTGCCAGCCTGGATCAATCGCCTTCTTAAACACCACCGGAAAGATTTTTGAGAGCGGCTCGTAGTCGCTCAGATCGACCAAGCGTCGCTGCGCGGCGGCCACGCCGTCAAGGTGAGCCAGCGGGTCCCTTCCAATGCCCTCGTAGCCGTATTGCTCCGCGGCGTGCGGCGTGGGATAGCGCAGTCGAACGAATGTGGACTTCGGTGGCATCTGGTTGGCGATCGACAAATAATCGGCGGCCGCGTTGCTCACGCGTTTGGCGATCGCCATCGAGTTCACCGCGTTTCCGGTGAGAAAGCATGCGACCCAGACCGCCGTAGCGACCCGCATCGGCCGCAGCCCCATCACGGAGCATGCCAGCAGCCCACCCAGCAGGAAAACCGCCCAGGAAAAGCGGATCTTCACCAACGAGCCTCCAAACCCGGCGTCGGGCGCCAGCAGGTAAGCCAGGAACGTCAGCAGCGTCGCGACGGCGAGCCCTCCGCGGACCGATGCCCACTCGCGCTTCCTCATCAGCAGAATTCCGGCGGCGATGTAGAACAGGAAGAACGACGAGAGAAGCGTCTGCGCCCCGGATCTTCCCGCACCGGTTTGGAAAACGTGCATGGGAAATTCGTTCCACGCCCACGCGATCTGCGGATTGATATGGGTCGGGGCGCCCGAGCTGAGATAGAGCCCGATGAGTATCAAGGCCGGCGCCACCGATGCCAGCGAAATGCCCAGTTCACGAAGGCGCGGCCAGGGTGGAAGAAAGCGGCGGCCAGTCCGCTCGGCGGTGGCGACTGGAACCGCCACGTTGATCCAGAAGGCCGTGGTGACAACCGTCACGACTGCGATCGCGGCCGGAATAATGTGCGTAAAGAATAGAACCACCAGCGCGGCTGCGAGGGCGGCAGCGCGCCGCAATCCAAGTCCGCCGGCGTGGCGAAAGTAGAAGCCAATGGCGAAGGCCATGAGGGCCATCCCCAGATAGAAATTGTAGAAGCCGAGCCATAGAAACCACGTTTGCACCAGGAAATTCGCCACTGGCGTCCAGGGACTGAAGCGGGGCGACAGCGCACGGCTGGCATAGCAGAAAGCCAGAAAGCCGGCCAGAATTGCGACGCTCGCGAGCGCCTGTTCGGCATGTTCGGGTCCGGCAATCCACTCGGAAATGGCGAGCAGGAAAGTGGCTGTGACGTTCGGGAGTATGGCGCGCTGGATGGTGTACCAAGGCGAATAGATGGAATCCCGGTGATGTAGCACCAGGTCCCGCGCGATGGTGGCGCCGTAAAGATGGGAGGGGCCATCCTGCGTCACGAAATAGGGCGCCGTCCAGGGGATGCTCATCTGCAACGCCAACAACGCGAACGCCAGCGTGGCCGGAAGATGCAGCCATGCTCTGGTGAGGACGTGTTTCATTGCCCGCTACAGCCTGCCCATTTCGCGGCGCTGATTGCCTGTCCCACATGGCGCTGAGTGTGCTCGGCGATATGCGTCAAGAGGCCGATGACTGTGGTTGGCAGACGCTGGCGGCCCACTTCGCGCGGCTGGGCGAGCGTTGCCGGATCGATCTGGCGCACCACTGCTTCCGCCTCGCGGAAAACACGATCGAGCTCGGCGAGAAGCGCATCGCGATCCGGGCCTGTTTCATGTTGGGCCTCGTGTCGTGCCTCGCGTGGGGCCTCGTGCTCGGCCGCCAGTGCCGCGAGCTGCTCCGGCGTCAACTGCTTCCCTTGCACGTAGGCCATCAAGCGCTCCGTGCTTCCGGCGATATGCCGCACGTGGAAGCCTACCGATCCGAAGCCGTGCGGCGTTGCCCAGAGCTGCTCATGGCTCAAGCCCGCGGTGTAACGCGCCAGATCTTCGCGCGCCTGCTGGAACGCATAGAGCACGGGCGCGGTGAGAGCGTGGGCGCCCTCAATTGGTCCGCGTAGCCAGGGTTCCGGGAGCGGGTGCATAGGTGAGATGCTGCTTCCTTCGAGTTCGATCTTTCCACGCGAGACGCACCGCTGCCAGCGCCACCATTAGAGCGGTTACCACAGCGAAGGCAAGCGTGGTTTGGGGAATCGAGAGGCCGCGCTTCCAATGCTTCACGATGTTTCCGTAGACTAGCATGACGTGGACCCAGTACACCAGCAGCGATGTCTGGCCCAGCGCCTGCATCCAGCTCCAGCGCGCCGACGCGCCGTACTCGGTCCATAGATAAGCGCTCGCCAACATAGCCAGCGAAATGCCGGTACGGATCAGCACCAGCGACGGACTGCTGCGCCAGAAATCGGGGGCGGGATAGATGGAAAACGGAATGTTGGCAAAATATTGCGCCGTGAAGATCAGCGCGAATCCGATCAGCGCGTACCATTGCATGAGCCGATCCATGTGCTCGGTTGGGGTCCGTTCGGCCGCTCGCTCGGCTGTTCGTTTAACGACGGCGCCGGCGGCCAGTCCGAAGCCTACATACGCGGCGCAAGGGAAGAAGGGAAAGCGCCCGCGGTTGGGGCCCGGCGCAAGGTATTCGACGACCAACTGCGGCGTTCCGCTCCAGCTCAGGCTTTCGATTACCGGCGCGAGCACCGCCACGGCCAGCGCACCGGCGAGCGCGAAACGCACGCGGTTCTTGCCGTCAAACAGCGCCGCCGCCGCGAAAGCGCCCATGGCCAGCCCCATGGAATTGAGAATATCCACCTTGGTGATTTCGGCGATCTCCGGACGCGGCATGCTCGCGATCCAGTTACAGATGCGGAAAGCGAATGCGATCGCCATAATGTAGCCGGCCCGGCGCAGCGCAACCAGCCAGCGACGCCAGCGGACCGGCTCGCGGCGCTCCAGGCTCTCCATCTGGAAGCCGAACGTCATGCCCGCCATGAAGAGGAACAGCGGCGCGGCCATGCCGCCTACGAACTGCGAGAGCACGTAAGGGCCGCCGTTGCGAACGTCCATCCGCGCGAAGGAGTTGAACGTGTGGCACTCGATCATGACCAGCACGGCGAGACCGCGCATCCAGTCGAGAAAGGGAAAGCGTTTCACGTTATTAAACCGTGGCGCACGCACTTTTGCGTGCAGCGTTCACAATCGTGTGAACACTGCTGCTTGCCGGCGCGAAAGATGCGTCCCCACGAGTGGGGACGCTGCACGCAGAAGTGCGTGCGCCACGGGATGATGCCACGGGATTATGATAACGCGCCCGTAATAGCGATTGGCCGTACCGGCGCGCCCGTGGCCCCGCGAAGCTTCATCGGCGCGGCGATGAACTGGAATTCGTAGACGCGCTCCGCCGCCAGTTCTTCCAGGTTCAGGCATTCGATTATGTGGATGCCGCTCTCCACCAGCAGATGGACGTGCACCGGCATCGCCGGGTCGGGCACTTTCTCAAACGCGACCGTGTCGGAGCCCGCTGCGAAAACGCCTTTGCCGCTCAACCAGCGCGCGCCCGCGATCCCCGGGCCCGGGCCGTGCACTTGCGAAATAAACTTGGCCGGATCTTCGAAATATTTCGCCCAACCGGTCCGCAGCAGCGCGACATCGCCGGGCTGCACCGCGACGCCGGTTTGCTCCAGATGCTCGGGCGTGATTACGAAATCGGGCGGCAACGCGTCCACGCCCGCGACGCGCGCGATGTCGAGCAGCACGCCGCGCCGCACGATCGGCGGGATGGTATCCACCGAATACTTCTTCAGGCCGCCGGTGTAGGATTGCACACCCGCCGCGTCCACGCCGCCGAACAATTTGCCGCCGCATGAGAAGTGGCACAACGCATCGATGTGCGTGCCCACATGGCTGCCCAGCGCGATGGCGTCCGACGAAGAGCTGCATCCGCCGGGGCCGATATATTCGCCGTGCTGCTTTACCAGGCCGAATAGAAACGGCGGATGCACGGGGTGGTGCGGCATCCCCGCGAAGTAGGGCTGGCCGAGGTCGTAGATCTTCATAGTCGGAACTCGAGCGGCATTTAAAATTTAAGTAACGCCCCGAACTGCATCACGCGCGGGCTGTAGTACATGGAGCTCATCAGCCCGAAGGTGGTCGAATTGATGAGCTGATCGCCCGGCCAGAAGGTGGCGTGGTTGATGGCATTGTAGGCATCCGTGCGGATATCGAGGCTCAGGCGCTCGGTGATCTGGATCCTCTTCTTCATGCTCATATCGATGTTGAAGGTCCACGGCCCATTGAACATGCGCCGCTGCAGCGTGCCCAGCGTGCCGGGACCGGGGTTATAGAAGACCTCGCCGGAAAACGGCGTGCCGTCCTGGTTCACACCCGTGCCGTCGACGGGATTGATGGCCGAAGGTGAAATCATCATGGGGCCGTTGCCGGTCATTTGATACTTCACGACGTTGAACAGCGCCGAACCGGACAGGCTGGTATCGGCGCCGTTGTAATACGACCGGCCGCCGGAGCTGCGATTGAGCGTGCCATATCCCGAAAGAATGGAAAACGGCGAACCCGATTGCCACACCATCACGCTGCCGAAAATCCAGCCGCCGATCACGCGGTCCAGCGGACCGAAATGCGCAACGTGTCCCTTCCCGAACGGCAGCTCGTAGAAGCCGTCGGCCTTGATCATGTGCCGGAGATCGAAGTTGGCGACCGACCGGTCCAGCTTGGGATTGTTCACGTCCAGAAAGTTCTGGAAGCGCGTCGAGGAGTCGCCGTCGGCATCGCTCAGCACCTTGGAAAACGTGTAGTTCGCCTCAAAGCTGAGCCCCGAACGCGTGCGGTGGCGCGCCTCGAGCTGCAGCGAATTGTAAGTGGAGTTGGAATAGTTAGTCAGCATATCCGCCCCGACGGCGTACGGATTGGCGAAGAAGTTGACCTTGCCATTCAAACCGTTGGTTTGATAAAGATATGCCAGATCGGCGACTTGTCCGGTTTGGATCTCGTTGCGCACATCGGCGTTGCTCAGGTCGCCGCCACCCACGAGCAGCGGAAAAACGGTGAGCTTCTGGCTGCCGGGAATGGACGCGTTGTAGGCCGGATTGAAAGTGCCGGTCTGCGCTTGAGCCAGATTGCCGTTGCTCAGGGCGCGGTCGAAATCCTGCAGGAAACCAGAGGCGTTGATGTTGATCTGGTTGACGTCGAATGCCCGGTACTCGCCCACGCCGTGGTTGCCAACGTAGCGCGCTTCGAATACCGTACCCTTCACATCGTGCTGGATGCCAATGGAATATTGCTGCACATAAGGAGTGCGCAGGTTGGGGTCGACATATCCCAAGACGTTGAACGGATCGTTGGCGTAACTGGCGGCTTCATTGGTCGGTATCTGGAACTGCGGAACCTGGATGGGCGTCAGGCCGGTGGAAGCGCGGTCGGAAAGGCCGGTGCCGGCTGCGAATCCCTGGATGCCGTCATTGGCTTCCAGCATGTTTTCGGGCGCGAGAATATTCGCGTCGTTGACGTAGAAGATGGAGTAGCCGCCGCGCACGGCTGTTTTGCCGTCGCCGAAAACGTCCCAAGCCAGGCCGATATTGGGCGCGAAATCATGCAGGTCATGGCGATACCACGGCGTGCCCACCGATGAGCCGACATAATTCACGGTGGCGTTTGAGAGCAGCGTCTGCACCGCAGTCCCTTGGAGCACAGGTTCAATCTCCAGCGAATTGGCCTCATTGACCACGCCCGGCAGATCCCACCGGAAGCCCAGCGTGACGGTCAGGCGCGGCGTAATCTTCCACTTATCCTGAATGTAAAAGGCAAAATCGGTGACCCGGAAATGCCGCAGATAGGGCACGCCGGGAACAAAACCGGAGGTACGGCTGGCGATGTTGAAGGTCTCGCTATAGCCATCCACATAGCCGCCCAGAGTGGCCAGCAGTTGATTGGCGTTGGCTAGGTCGGTCTGGCTGATACCGGGCAGATCGTGCGTGGTAAGCGCCGGTTGGCCTTCGCCCATGGCGAGCGAATAGGTAGCCTCGGTCCCCGAAAAATCAATCGAGCGTACGCGGATCTGCTGGGAATGGAAGCCGAACTGGATATAGTGGTTGCCGCGCTGATAAGCCGCGTCGTCGGCGATGGTGAAGGTATCGGTATTGCGGCCCTGCGGCAGAAACTCGTTGACCGGATCGGAAAAGGATTCGCCGGTGAGCAGGTATGAGCCAAAACTCTGCGACGTATTGAAATATGCGTCGGTGATGTTAAAACCGGCGCGGAATTCGTTGGTAATCCGCGGCGACGGGGTCCAGCGCCACGAGGTGGAAAGAAATTTGGCGCCGGTGGGATTGCTGACCTTGGGAATCAGCGAATAGTCGTTTTCCAGGTCGGGGCGGTCAGAGTTATCGCGATTCCAGGCGAAGGACGCGCTCAGGGCGTTCGAGGTATTGACGTCGTAATCGAGACGCATGGTGGCGTTATCGCGGATTTCGTTGGAGCGCTGATCGAAACGGTATCCGGCAGTGTTGAGTCCGTCGCCCACCAGGTTGTTGTTGATGTATTGCGGACCGGGAACCTGGTTGAGCAGCTTCTGCATCACCGGATCGATCTGCGTCAGGCCGCGCAGAGACAAGAGGTTTTTCGAAGCCTCGTTGCATTTGACGCCGGGAGTGATGGTGGCGTCGAGGCAGTAAGTGAAGATTCCCTGGCGCGCGGTCGAGGTCAGGATGGTGTCTTCCTGCGGAGTTTGCGAGTGCGTCCTGACGAATTCGTAGTTGTCGTAGAAGAATAGCTTGTCCTTCTTAATGGGGCCGCCGATGGACGCGCCGCCCTGGTTCTGGTTCAGAAACGGCAGCGCGACCCCCGCCTGGTTATTAAACCAGTCGTTGGCGGAAAGCGCGTTGTTGCGGTTGTACAAGAACACCTCGCCGTGAAACTGGTTGGTGCCGGAAGGCGTAGACATGGCCGTTTCGGTGGCGCCGCCGGAAGCCGCCGAATTGCCGTTGGAACTGACTATAGTCATCTGGCGCACCTGCCCCAACAGAAGCTTGTTGGGCAAGTAGTCCAGCGCGTTATCGCGGATGTAATTGTCCTGCACATTGATGCCGTCGAGAGTTACGTCCGAGTATGAGGTGCGCAGCCCGTTGATGACGGTGTAGGAGTTTCCGGGCGCGACCACGCCTGCCTGCGTCTGGATGACGGAAAGCGCGTCGCGGTCCAGAATGGGCAGGTTGTTGATCTCTTCCATGCTGATGGTTTGCGAGATTTCGGCGTTGTCGGTCTGGACTCCCTTGGCGTCGCTTTTGACCTCGACGCTCATGCTCACGGAGGCCAGCTGGAGCTTGATCCGGGGCATGGAGGTTTCGCGGGCGGGGTCCACCGAGACGTTGTTGAGCGTAGTCTTGACGAACCCGGTGGCGACGACGACGAGGTCGTAATAACCCGGCCGCACGCCGATGAAATGGTAAAGCCCGTCGGCCGAGGTTTTACTGGTGAGCAGGGGCTTTTTGCCGCCCACCATGAGTAAATCCACTGCGGCGCCGGGGACGGCGGCGCCGGAAATATCCACCACGGAACCGGTTATGCGTCCGTCGATTTGGGCGAACGCCGGAAATATTTGCAACGAAACAAGCAACAACAGAGACCCTTTGAAGCACCGCATGGATATATTGAACCACGCAGGGGCAAAAAGGTTACGCGCAAATCGTAGGGGAGACCACGGAGGCTGCTTCCGAGACGTTTCAGGGGATTCCGGTGAGTAATTAGGCCCTGGGCTACGAACTAAACAGATGATGATATCGTAAAGTCACTCCCAGGCATGCGCTACGCCGATCTCGCCGTCATCCTGGCCTACCTGGCCGGAATCACCTGGTTCGGAGCCCGCTTTCGCTCCAGCCAGAAGAGCCTGCGCGATTATTTTCTGGGCGGACGGAATGCCCCATGGTGGGCCATCAGCCTATCCATCGTCTCGGCCGAAACCAGCACGCTGACCATCGTGGGAACCCCGGCCCTGGCCTTCACCGGCAACATGGGATTCCTGCAAATCGTGCTCGGCTACCTGCTGGCGCGCATTGTCATCTCGGTCCTGTTCCTGCCGCAATACTTCCGCGGCGAGATGTTTACCGCTTATGAGCTGATGCGCCGCCGGTTCGGCGAGCGCATCCGCAAACTCACGGCTTCTATATTCCTGGTCACGCGCGCGCTGGCCGAAGGGGTCCGCGTCTTCGCTATCTCGCTGGTGATTTCCATCGTGCTCGGGACTGGCGAGATGACGTCCATCGCGCTCATCGTTCTACTTACGCTGTTCTACACTTTCGAGGGCGGCATGACCGCGGTCATCTGGACCGATGTTGTGCAGATGAGCCTCTACGTGTTAGGCGCGGTGGTCAGTTTCTTCGTGATCCTGGGGAAGATCCCCGGGGGGTGGGCGCACGTTGCGGCCGTTGCCGGCGCCGCCCACAAATTCACGATATTCGATTTCCGTTTTTCCCCCGACATGGCATTCTTCTCGCGCACCTACACCTTTTGGGCCGGATTGGCCGGCGGCTGCTTCCTCACCACCGCGACTCACGGCACGGACCAGCTCATGGTGCAGCGCCTGCTGAGCGCGCGCAATGAAAGCGAGAGCCGAGCCGCTCTGATGGCGAGCTGGGTGGTGATTCTCATCCAGTTCACGCTGTTTCTGCTGATTGGGATTCTGCTCTTCGTTTATTATGGCGACGCGCACCTTACCGCGCCGGCGCAATCGGACCGGCTCTATCCCGAGTTCATCTGGAACAATCTGCCGGTGGGCGTCGCCGGGCTGCTGATCGCCGCAATTCTGGCCGCCGCCATGGCCAATCTGAGCGCCGCTCTGAACTCGCTCTCCTCCACCGTCGTAGTGGATTTCTTCCACAGCGGTTCGCTGCGCCTGGCCCGGAGCGCCACCATAGTCTGGGGCCTGGCGCTGCTTGCGATCGCGATTGTCTTGCGCCACTCGAAATCGGTGCTGGAGGCAGGGCTGACCATTGGATCGATCCCGGCCGGCGCTCTGCTCGGCGTATTCCTGCTGGGCATATTGACGAAGAAGCCCAGCGAGATGGCCGCCATGGTTGGCGTGGCGGTCGGCCTGACGACCATCCTTCTGGTCCGCTTCGAAACGCCCATCGCCTGGACGTGGTACGTGATGATCGGCACAGTGGCCACTTTTCTCGCAGCCCTTGCCGCGTCGCTAAGTAGGACAGGCCTCCTGGCCTGTCTCGGCCGTGACCCCGAATCTGAAAGCCCCGCCGCTAAAGGAGACTAATGGAACTACGACGCGATCTGGGGATGGGCGCCGCGATGTCGATCGTGATCGGCACCGTCATCGGCAGCGGAATATTCCTGGTGCCGCACGATATGATCGCCCGCGTCGGCGCGCCAGGGATGGTCTTCTTCATTTTCGTCTTTGGCGGTTTGCTATCGCTCGCGGGAGCCCTCAGCTACGCCGAGCTGGCCGCCGCACTGCCCGAAGCCGGAGGCGAGTACGTGTATCTGCGGGAAGCCTACGGACCGATGTGGGGCTTTATCTATAGCTGGACCCAGATGTGGGTGGCAAAAAGTGGATCAATTGCCACATTAGCCACCGGATTCTTCCTGTATTTAGCCAATTTCTTCCCGCCATTGGAACAGGTATTCCTGAAACTACCGCTTCCATTGGGGCCGAACGGGACGCCGCTCGAGGTCAAATATGGACAGCTTTTCGCCGTGGCTCTAATTCTGGCCTTGGGCGCGCTGAATTACTTTGGAGTAAAGCTGGGAGGCGATGTGCAGATCGCCGTAACGGTGGTAAAAGTAACTCTATTCTGCGCGATTATCGTCGCCGGTCTGTGTTTCGGACACGCCCACGCGCCAGAGGCGGACGTTGTCGCGCCGCTCACCACGGCGGGCTTCTTCGCGGCGCTGGTAGCCGCGCTTTGGGCTTATGACGGGTGGAACAACGTCAGCATGGTGGCTTCGGAGATCCGCGATCCGCAGCGCAATCTTCCACTGGCTTTAATCGGCGGAACCTTAGCGGTAATGGCGATCTATCTATTCGCGAATTGGGCCTATTTCCATGTTCTGACAGCGGCCCAGGTGGCGGCGAATCCGCGCGTGGCGGGAGAAATGATGCGCCAGGTGTTGGGAAACGCGGGCGCCAACGCGGTTTCCGTCGCCGCCATGATCAGCATTTTCGCGGCGCTGAACGGGTCTATCCTGACCGGCTCGCGCGTGCCTTACGCGGCCGCGCGCGACGGCTATTTCTTCCACGCCGTGGCCTATGTGAGCCCCCGTTTCCGCACGCCGGGCGTATCGATTCTTGTGCTTACGGTCTGGGCGTCGGTACTGATCGCGCTTTCGGGTGGATTCAAGGAGCTGTTCACCTACGTGATCTTCGCCAGTTGGATTCTCTACGGAATGGCCACCGCGGCGGTGATCGTGCTGCGGAAAAAGCGGCCTGAATTGGTACGTCCGTACCGGACGATTGGATATCCATTTGTTCCAGTACTATTTGTATTGGTTGCCATTTTGCTAGTGATATCAACGCTCAGGGATTCTCCCTGGGAATCCATCAAGGGAATAGTAATCATTCTTGCTGGACTTCCGTTCTATTACTACTGGAAGCAACGTCGCATGTACTAACGTTCACCGGCGAGCATGGTATATCCGAGAATTTTACGCTTATTTTAAAATATTCACTTGAAATCGAAACTGCATTCGGGCGAGAATAAATAATGCATGTGGACTCTTAAGTTAGATTCCACGTTGGTTTTTTTGTCCGCGCAGCCGGGACTGCTGCGGACGCCGGGAGGGAACGGAAAATGGATGTAAGTAAGATTCTTGCGGAGTTGCAAGAGGAGAGAGCCCAGATTGAAGAGGCCATCGTGAGTCTTGAAAAGCTGGCGCGCGGACGCGGCACGCGACGGGGCCGGCCTCCGGCTTGGTTGGCAGACACGGAGGCCCCTAAGCGCCGTGGCAGACCGCCGGGCAGCAAGAACAAACCCGCCGCAGTCGCGACGGCCGGCACTGCAGTCGCTGTGTAGGACAGGCCTCCTGGCCTGTCATTTTTGGATCGATTCCGACGAAGACAGGCCAGGAGGCCTGTCCTACACTTAGAGTTTTTGCGGCGCCGACCCCAGTTTGACCTGGATCTTTTCCAGCCGCCCACTCCGCGACACGGTGAACTCGATCATATCGCCGCCGTGTTTCCGGTTCATGATGCGCTTCAGCAGGTCGGCATCCTGGACCGGCTGGCCGTCTATGGCGACAATCAAATCCCCGCCGATTCCCAACGGATAGTTGCCCACAATCACCGTCTGGCGCGGGCCCCGCAGACCGGCCGCATCCGCCGCCGATCCGCGCTCCACTTGCTGAATCAGCAAGCCGCTGCGTTTCGGCATCTCCAGCATCTCCGCCAGATCGTCGGAAACGTAAACCTCCCTGATACCCAGCGTGGGCGGCGATACATGGCCGCTCTTCTGGTACCCCTCCAGCATCGACTTCGCCCGGTTGATGGGCATGGCGAATCCGATTCCGATATTGCCCTGCGATCCCAGAATCGCCGTGCTGATGCCGATCACATCGCCGTGGGAATTGAGCAGCGGACCACCGCTGTTGCCAGGATTGATGGCGGCATCGGTTTGGATCATCCCCTCGAGCGGCTGGTTGTTGTCCTCCGTCTGGATGCTGCGGTCGAGCGAGCTAACCACGCCGGTGGTCAAAGTGCCGCCATACCCGAATGGATTCCCGATCGCCAGCACTTTCTGCCCCACCACCACATTGTCGGAATCGCCCAGATGCAGCGAGGGCAGCTTGCCGCCGGTTTCGATTTTGATCAGCGCCAGGTCGTGGCTTTCATCGATGCCCAGCACTCTCGCCTTGTAAAACTTCTTGTCGGACAGCGTCACCGTGAGTTCCTTCGCCTCGCGGACTACGTGGTTATTGGTAAGAATCTCGCCATCCGCGCTGATGATGAAACCGGAACCGGCGCCCTGTACCGGGTACAACTCCATAAACCAGTTCTGTCGATACGTCTTCGAAGTGATGTTCACCGTGGCGCTGTGGGCATCGCGGTAAACATCGATATTGTTCTGTTCGTCGGCGGTGTAGGTGGATGCCGCCGCAGCCGGACCGCTCCAGATCGGGCCGCTCGACAGCGAACTCGGCGAATGCACCGGCGCCAGCCGCAGCACGGCGAAAAATGCCGCTATGATCGCCAGACTCCAAAACAGGGTTCGCAACACTCTCATACTTCCATTCTCCGCAATTCCTCAAAGACCGTGCGAGTCTGCCGCAAAGTGTCTTCCTTCGTCCCGGACGTATCTATGACGAAATCGGCGTACTTCCGTTTCTCGTCGAACGGCATCTGGCGGTCGATGCGCGCGCGGATATCGGCTTCCACCGATCCCTGACGGCGCATGGCCCGCTCGATTTGCTGCTCCTGAGCGCAGAATACCAGAATCAGCTTGTCGAAGCGGCGATAGCTGCCGGTTTCGATCAGGATGGCCGCCTCCACCACGACGATGCCATGCGGCTCGCGCGTAAAGAATTCGGCCGTCAGCGCCTCTTCGCGGCGGATCACGGCGGGATGCACGATGGCATTCAGCCGCGCCAGCTTCCCGGCGTCCGCGAAAACCAGCGCAGCCAGGCGGGCGCGGTCGATTTCCCTGCGATCGATATACGTGGAATCGCCAGAGCCGCCGGCCGCCAGAATCTCCTCGCCAAATTCGCGCGTCACGTCCGCATACGCTTCACCGCCGGGCGCGAGAACTTCGTGGCCGATCTGGTCGGCTTGAATCACAAAGCAGCCATAGCCCGCCAGCGCCTCGCCGACGAAAGACTTGCCGCACGCGATGCCGCCCGTCAACCCAACCTTCAACATAATCCGGCCCGGCGCTCGGCCGATTCGACAGTGTTCGCCATCAGCATGGCAATGGTGAGCGGACCCACGCCTCCCGGCACGGGCGTATACGCCGAAGCCTTTTCCGCCATGGCGATGGGATCGACGTCGCCCACCAGCACGCTGCCGCGCTTTTCCAGAGCCGCCAGCTTTTCCGGTGAATTGCGGAAGATGCGTGCGACATCTTCGCGGCGGTCGAGACGATTCATACCGACGTCGATCACGGTGGCGCCGGAGCGGATGAAATCGCCGGTGATCATGGCCGCGCGGCCGATGGCGGCGACCAGAATATCGGCTTCGCGGCAAATCGCGGCGAGGTCCGGCGTCTTCGAGTGGCAAATCGTGACGGTCGCGTTTTCGTGCAACAGCAGCAGCGCCACCGGCTTGCCGACGATGTCGCTACGCCCAACCACCACGGCGCGTTTACCGGCGATGGCGATGCCGTGGCGCTTCAACAATTGCAGAATGCCGGCTGGCGTGCAGGCGCGCGGACCGGGCAACCCGGAGGCGAGCCGTCCCACGTTGCAGGGGTGAAATCCATCGACGTCTTTCTCAGGAGCGACGGCCAGCAGAATGCGCCTGGCATCGACTTGCGGCGGCAGCGGAAGTTGGACCAGAATGCCATCGATATCGCGGCTCCCGTTCAATTGCTCCACGGCGGCGAGCAGTTCATCGGTAGTTATGGTCTCTGGCGGCGTGAGCGATTCCGAGTATATGCCCAGCTGGTGACAGGCTTTGATTTTGCCGCGCACGTAAATCTCGGATGCCGGGTTGTGGCCGGCCAGAATCACCGCGAGTCCCGGCGGCCGGCCGCTAGCGGCAAGAGCTTCCACGCGCGGCTTTAGCTCATTGAGGATTTGCTCTCGAACGCGATTTCCGTCCAGAATCAGCGGCATCCATTCAATGATAGCCGCCAGGGCCGCGCCGGCTCGTCTGCGAGTCGGCCACTCTCCGCGATCGAGGGCGTGAAGATGAGGTCGGGCAGGCTCACGGTAGTGTAGACGCGATCACCCGAAATCACGGCGGCTGCGGACCGCGAAGGGCGCTATGGCTTACCACGGTGACGCGGCGCTCGCAAGAGTTCGGCATTCGCATGGCATTGGGGGCAATGCGGCTAGTGAGCCGGCTGCACGATTGGCTGCCCCACCTACCGGATTATGTCGAGGTCTTTGCCGTAGATAATCTCGCCCGTGTACCGCTCGCGGATCTCCGCGATTACTTCATCCGCGGTCTCACCCATCGGCAACTGATGGTAGAGCACCAGCTTCTTCGGCTTGACTTCCGCCGCTAGCCTGCCCAAATCTGCGCCCGATGTGTGAAATGCCGCGTGATACTTGCGCCAGTCCGGCGTACGCTTCGCCAAACCTGCGGCTGAATAGACCTCGTGGACCAGGATGTCGCAGCCCGCAGCGGCGCGCGCTAACTCCGGGCTGTAAGTGGTGTCGCCGGAAAATACGACAGTCTTATCGGTCGCTTCGAAACGGTATCCGTAGGCGTGCTTCCACGAACCGTGCCGCACCGCAATGGCGATGACGCGCATTCTATCGTCGCGGTATATTTCGCCGGGGTTCACATCGTGCGCGTGGACTATGTAACCCTGCGGAACGGCCGGTTCCAGTCCGTGGAGGCGAATGTTCATGTCCTCCTTCCATGCCTTCATCACGTGCGAAGTCATGGCGCGCATTCCCGGTGGGCCGTAAATTTCGAGAGGCGATACGCGGCCGGTGACCGCGGGCGTGAAGATGAGGTCGGGCAGGCCCACGGTATGGTCGGAATGCAGGTGCGTCACGAATGCGCGCGTCAATTGCCGCATCTCAATGCCTGCTTGCGCCGCGCGGCGAACTACACCCGGGCCGCAATCCACAATGTAGACGCGATCTCCTGAAACCACGGCGGCTGCGGGACCCATGCGGTCCGGCTCGGGATTGGGGTTACCCGTGCCGAGCAAGATCACGCGAGTATCCTGCGCGAAGGCCGCGGCGCACTGCAGCGCGATGGTAATAACGACGGTAACAACGACAACGGGAAGGCGGGTCATGCCTCAACCGCTGCGCTACGCGTAGTGCCGCAGCAGGCCCGTGTAAGCGATCTGCAGGAATTGATCGGGCTTGGCGCCTTTGCTGAAGCGGTCGTCGAAATCCTTGGTGGGCGCGGCGGCGGCCACGTCTTGCGCGGTCATGCCTTGCTTGCGCATCGTCTCGAAGCGGTCGTGAACCGCCGTGAGCATGTCGCGGCTGGCCTGCAAATCCGACTTCGTTCCCATCGGCCCATGGCCGGGAATGATGCGCGTCTGCGCGTCGCCCACCTTCAGCAGCGCATCGCAAGCCGACGCCATGCCGCCGATCCATCCGCCAGTGGAGTAATCGATGAAGGGATACGTGCCGTTGAACAGCAGATCGCCGGTGTGCAGCACGTTCGGGCCGGGAAAGAACAGGTAGGCATCGCCATCGGTGTGCGCCGGCGGCACCACGCCGTATTCGATTTTCTCTTTGCCGAAGGTGAGTTTGCCGGCCTTGGTGAAGGTCTGTGCAGGCAGTCCCTCGGGCTTTAGCGGCTCGACGACGCGGTTCAGCGCTTCCATGGTCACCTTTTGACTAAGCCACTTCTTAGAGTTCGCATGCGCGACGATTTTCGCGCCGCTCTTGCCGAGCGTTTCGTTGCAGCCCACATGATCCAGGTGCCAGTGAGTGTTGAACACCATCCGGAACGGGTGCGAATCCACCTGCGCGGAAACGGCCTGGAGCAACTCGGCGGAGCGCTCCGCCAATCCGCCATCCACCATCATCAGGCCGTCATCGGAAATGACAATGGCGACATTGCCGCCATCGCCTATCAGCACCGCGAGGCGGCTGGAAAGCTTGGTGGCCTTGATGGGCGCGGGCGTCTGCGAGAAGAGAAACGAAGCGCCAGGGGGCGCTGCGATTAGGGCGCGGAGAAAATCTCTGCGATTCGGCATGAGTCTGAGATGAAGGTTAGCATGCCTGAACTGGCTGGAAGCCACGTCGCCCGCCGGCGCGGCGCGCCCTTTCGGATGTCCGGGAAAGACCTCCGAAAGAAACTTGACGCGGGATGAGGGAATTTTCGCTCCGCTGTCGCTGATGCCAGCAGAGGTTACAAGAACATGAAAATCGTTTACACGGAACAAGCACTGGTTCGCGTCTGGCGCAATGTGAAGGTTCTTGGAAAGGTCCCTACATCGCATTTCGGGCATGCCGCGGTGACCGTATTTGGTTCGGGCGTCAAGACCACGGACGCCGACGAGCCGCACATGCAACACATCAGCTTCTGGCCCGGAAACGGCGGGGCGAGCATCGGCACGGCTTTCCAGGACACAACGGCCCGTTTTTCCGATGGCTCAATGGGTGACAGAGTCAGCGAAATGAATAAGCTGACCGCCATCCGCCTGGAAGTGGGTTATTGCAAAGCCAACGGCATTGGCTATCCTTCCGGGTGGGACCAGGCCCTTTTGGAAGCTAACAAGCCGCCGCTGGCCAAACCCAGGCAAGGGCAAAAGCAGTTATTAGATCCGACGACCAATATGGCCGCGACTGATGCCAGTTACACCTATCGGTTAAGGAACGGAGCGGAAGTCCCTGTACCTATCTATTCGCAAAGTCCACAGGCCAAGTTCTTTCTGCCCGGCCTAAGGGCAAAGGGCGCGCACTGGGGTCTCAACACAACACGCATGGCTGATTGGTGGATCGGGTTCCAAAAAACCAACGCGCAGTACCGTGCGTTCAGCGCGGAGAACAACTGCGTGGGAGTCGCTTTGCAAGGCTTGGCGGCAGGCGGAGCGAGCGCCATTGCCAAGCCTCCGGCCGTTCGGTTCTACGGCCAGCCGGTCCAGGTGGAGGCTTATGCAAGGGAACTGGAGCAACAGTTTGCTCATCTGCAAGGCTTGACGAGAGTCCTCGATGTCAGCATCCGCAGCCATCACCTCGCGCTAAAGCCGGTATCTCCCGACCAACTCGGCGATGGCATCTGGAGGTTGGACCCATGGAAAAAGGCGAGCGCTTTAGGCATCTTGTATCAACGTAGCGGAACCATCCAGGAGATCGACCAACAGTTAGACATGTTTCAAAAGCTGACTTGGAAATACGCGTTCCCGGAACGCTACGACGCGTTCGTCAAACTGTTCCTCGCGGTAGTCAAGCACCGGGAGGAAAAGCAAGACAGCAAGCGCTCCGAAGCCGTGGCGCAGTTAGGGTCGCAGATTCTGGATGTGTTGGCCGGGGGCAGGTTCTACGACGGCTATAAACCGATGGCAGCGTAAGTCGCGCGGGAGACCTGGGTGGGACGGGCCTCCTGGCCTGTCTCTTTCGTGCCGCCGGACAGGCCAGGACGTCTGTCCCACTGTTTGCTCCCTCTTCCTCACGAATCGCGCTTGTCTCGTGTAAGCGCAGAAGTATCGTATAAAATACGCAATGAAGTTCGGGACAATGATACTCGAGGAGGAAACGCAAATGAAGATGCTGCAACAAGGTCCGCTTTCGGCGATTATCGTCATGTCAACGTGCGCGCTGGCGCTGGCGCAGCCGCCCGCAGCGGGACGGGGCGCCGCGGCGCCGCGCCCGGTGTTTTCGGTAACCAGTACGGCGTGGCCGGATGGCGGGGAGGTTCCCATGAGAAACGCCGGCCGCGGCGAGAACCAGTCGCCGGCGTTCGAGTTCCACTGGAGCCTCAGTACGAATCCTGGCGCCGCGCCGGAGAGTCTGCAAAGCTACGCCGTGATTTTTCACGACGTCGAGAATTCCACCAACAAGACTACAGTCGACACGCTCCACTGGACGGCGTTCAATATTCCCGCGACAGCCAAAGGGCTGCCGGAGGGACTGGGGTCGGGCGATCTGCCCGACGGAACGCGGAACGGTCCGGGCATTACGGCGCGGGGAGGGAATCCACCGGCCTATTTTGGGCCTGGCGCCGGGCGGGGGCCCATCCATCACTACGTGTTCGAATTCTATGCGCTGGATACGAAACTGGATTTGCCGGCCAACACGACGCGCGAGGATCTGCTGAAGGCGATGGACGGCCATGTGATTGGCAAGGCGGCGTGGTTCGGCCGCTTCCACGCGCCGCCGCAATAGACCAAGAAGGAGCGTATCATGCGCATACTCACTGCCTGTTCGCAGCGATGTGGATCGCGATACTGATCCCGAGACCGATGGCATTCCAGGCGCCCGGTCAGTCCACCAACAAGAAGGTCACGTTGGTGACGGCCGGGATTCGATTCGCCGGATTCTGTTCAACGACAAGGGCACGACGAAGACACTGCTCCAGCTTAGCGGCCTGGTGATCACCTTTACATCGCGGCCCTCGAAGTTCACGTCATCGTTGAGACCAATCGAATTGGGCGCCGCCGCCACATCCGTGAAGATGTGATTGTTGTCCCGATAGTATTCGTAATCCGGGTAAGAGACTTGATCGATGGCATTGCCAGCCGAGCGGGTGTAGACCATCAGCAGGCGGTTGGGCGCCGGTGCGGCGGGAGGCAGGATCAGAATAGTGTTCGAGACACTCAGTCCAATGATGCCGAGAGCCATGGCGATGGAGAGGGAAAAAGTGGAGATAGCAGTGAGCTCCAGTGACGGCCCAGCGTGCGCACAGATCGGAGGGTCGCTAGCATGGTGGGCTCAGTGTGGCACGCCGGATACCAGGAGCAATGCCTGACTGAGATCAAGCAGTTGCTTCGAGAACTAAGTGAGGCTGGCGCACGGATGTGCTAGCGGTCCACAAGAGCCGGCTTAGCGGTGGCGGCACATTACGCTTTGCCAAGCTGGTGGAAGGCGTCGAGAGCCTGGTGCAGGCGGTCGAATATCCGATTCTCACCGATGATCCCAGTAAGGTGGTGCCGCTCCAAATCGGGCTTCAGATCCGATTGCACATGGGCGAGCACCAATTCCACTCCGGCGTTGGCCAAATCCTGGTGCAATTCCCGCACCATGCGCGCGGCGGTGTAGTCCACGCGGGTAATCGCTCCGGCATCCACCACCAGCCAGCGCAGCTTCGAAGGCGGCGGCCCTACCAGGCCCCGAACCTCGTCGGAAAATCGCCCGGCATTCGCGTAGAACAGCGCCGCCCCAAAGCGGTAAATCGCTAACCCAGGCTCGGTCATGGCGCCGGGAACCGCGGGGGTCAGCTGCCACAATCCCCCTTCGCCGCGAATCAGGACAGCAGTGTGCGGGTGATAGCTGTGCCGCACAACGCGGAGCAGCGACAGCACCATGGCGAGCACGATGCCCTGCTCTACTCCGACCAGCACCACAACGCCCATAGTGATCATTGCGAGCGCCCATTCGCCGGGGCTCTCGCGGCGAATGCTGTACATGCCGCGCAGGTTTACCAGCCGGATGGCCACAATAAACACGATCGCGCCCAGCACGCATTTCGGAAGATACTGCAGCGGGTGGGTCAGGAAGAGCAGCACCAGCGCCACCACCGCGGCCGTGGTAACGTGCGCCACCTGGCTCTCTCCGCCGGAGCTTTCCACCATGGCTGTTTGCGTGGGACTCCCATTCACTACGAACGTCCCGCTCAACGCCGCTGCCGCGTTCGCCGCCGCGAGGCCCACCAGGTCCGTGTTTTCGTCCAGTCGCTGATGGTGGCGCTCGGCGTAGACGCGCGCCGTGGCCGCGCTCTGCGCCACAATCATCACAAAGCACGATGCCGCCACAGGCATCAGCGTATCGACATCTTTCCAACTCACGCCGGGCAGGCCCAGATGCGGCAACCCGCCGGCTACCGGGCCGATGACGCCGATGCCGTGGCCCGCAAAATCCCACGCCGCACTGGCCGCGATCGCGCCCGCCACGGCGATCATAGGGGCGGGAACCTTGGGCGCAAACTTGCCGAGCGTGAGGACGCCCGCGACAACCGTCGCGGATAGGCCCAAAGAGGGCAAGTGGATCTGAGACAGATTGCCGAAGACCGCAGCCAGTTGGTTCACTGTCCCATGGGTGTAGATTTCGAGGCCGAGCATCTCTCCCAACACCGCAATCCCCACCTGGAACCCTACGCCGGTGAGAAAGCCCACCAGCACGGTCTGCGAGAGGAAGTCCGCGAGAAAGCCGAGCTTGAGCAGCCGCGCCACCAGCAGCATTCCCGCGGTCAGCAACGCCACCATTCCCGCCAGCGCCACGTACCGCGCGCTGGCCGCAGGCGCCATGGGTGCGACGCCGCCGGCCAGAATCGCCGCGGTTGCGGAATCGGCCGCCACCACCAGGTATCGCGACGAGCCGAACGTGGCGAACGCCAGCAGCGGCAGCAGCAGCGTGTAGAACCCCGTAATGGCGGGCGTGCCGGCGATGCTGGTATAGCCGAGCGCCTGCGGAATGTTCATGGCCGCCAGTTGGATTCCCGCCACGCAATCGCGGCCGGCCCTGGCGCGATTGAAGGGCCGCATGCCCCGGAAGAGACTCGGCCACTTCACGCGGCGAACTCCTGCAAGGCAGCGGCTCTCCGCGCGAGGGCGGCATTCTGCAAAGTAGCGGCTGCTGGCGCCACGGCCTTATGCACCGCTTGCAAAGGCAGCCTCGGCGATCGCGCCCCCGCACGTAAGCAATAGCAGGCCGGATTCCCGATTTCATTCATTCACGTCCATCTTCTCATTGCGGGGCGGACCCCTGGTCCGCGCGGGCCACGCGCTTCAATTGCCGGGCGCCGATGGGCTAGCTGCCGTGCGCATCTGGCGTGCTTGTGAAGGCTATACAAGCAGCCGCATTCGACGGTTCAAACTGGCGGCGCCGTCGAACGGCGAGTGGCGCGGCATCCGTGCCGATCATGTTCTGCAGAGGCTCCCACGCGACTTGTCGAAGGCTCGAAACCGAGCGCGCGCGGATCGCGGAATTTGGTCGCGCACACTAGTTTAGGTGGCGGCAAGGAATTCATGAAGGATCTCCAAGGCTGAGACTTATAGCGGATTTGGCGCGGTGAAGCCGCACAGAGGTAGCATGGCGTGGGCCGTTGACTCATCGGGAGGCGGGGCGGGATCGGGTAAGTTGTCGCTAAGCGGCTGAGCCAGCCGAACGAGGGCGCGCCGGACGTGGTAACACAGTATTCTCGGCGCACCATGCCAGCATGGACTTCGACTGTCTCCTACAGTTCGGTCAAACCGCTCACATCCAGCTGTTCTTACCTTCTTTTGTACTGATTATTCAGTCGCTGAACACGATGCGATCTTACAAATCGAAAATGCAAGAAACGGAGCCTTACTGCGGTCCGCCCTGACGCATTCCCTACGAACGCCCGAGCCGATTCAGGATCTTGTCGGCCGCCTCCACGCCGCGGTATTGCGCTTCTTCGAAAATCGAAAAGCCGCTCAGGTCGGAGTTCGCAAACACCAGTCTGGACCGCCCCTGCGCCAACTCGCGACGCTGCGGATCGAAGATCGACCCCACCACCGGTCTGGCCATAGCGTGTCCCATGCGCATGATATCGATGCGCGACACGCAACTCCGGATATCGGGGTGTACGCGTTCGAGGTCGCTCAGAATGGCTTCGCTCCAATAGTGCCAGTCCTTTTGCAGAAGCAGCGCGCGGTTTGCGGCCGGCGATCCCTCGGCCAGCGCCCAGTAGAACGTCCACACCGTGCGATCCACGTGCGAACGAAGCGTCTGGTGCGTGGCGTCCACATAGCCCAGCGTGGGTGAGTGGGCCACCACGTTGTCCCATGCTCTTTCGTCCGTTCCCGCTCCGCGCGGCGGCCGGTCAATGGTCAGGTTCGCCGTCAGCCATGGTGAGTATTCGAACTTTTGCAATCGGCCGAAGCCTTCCATCAGATACGGCGCAAGAAACGATGGCGCCGCGTAAATGACCGCATCCGTTAAGTAACTTACATTGTCTGTCAGCACCAGATACAGGGTTTTCCGGCGTTCGATTCTCCGCACCATCTGGCCCGTGCGCACAGACCATCCTACGCGCTTCAGTAACTGCCCGGTGATCCAGCCATTGCCTTCCGGCCATGTAAGTGGACCTTTCTCTTCCGGCGCGCGCGACGCGAAGTAGTGTATCCCGGCCCATGCGGATGTATCGGCGGCTAATGCGCCATAATCGTCCCGGCAGCAATAGTTCATGTACCACAGCGCCAACGGCGAATCGATCCCCCGTTGACTAAGCCAGTCCGCAAACGACAGCCGGTCCAACTCGCGCGGGCTCCGGTTCAGGCCGAGTTCTATAGGGATGCTGAAAGCCCCGCTCTGGCGAAACGCCGCAAACAAATATTCCAGCCGCTCAAACTGTTCGCGGTCCTTGCGGCTGAGTCCAATGGATGGCTCAATGCCTTCCTGCCATGCGCCATATAGAAACAGTCTCTCCTGCGGACTGAAGCATAGGAATCGGTCATTCCACACTCCCTCTCGCAACACTCCCAACTCCTCGAATAGCTCGCGGACATAGATGGCTTTCGGGCCGGGCACGGGCACATAATGCGCCGCCCAGGGATAGGCGCTGACTTCGTTCTCACCCGACCGCGCGTTGCCGCCGGCCTGGCCGTTCATCTCCAGCAAAACGAAGTCCCGAAAGCCGCGCTTCTGCAATCGCCACGCGGCGCTTAGACCGGCGATGCCGCCGCCCACGATCACCAGCGGAACGCGCTCCAGGCGTGGCGCCGCGGGAACCGGTGCGCTGTCGCGGATCTGGTGGCCGCGAACAAACGCATCGTCGACGAACGATCCCGCTATCCGGCGCTCGCCCTTGGCGGTCATACCGGCCAGGGCCGCGCAGCCGGACACCAGGAACTGGCGCCGCGTCGCGGTCAATGGCTGATATCCTTCCAATCCCGATCGTAAGCGCGCACCAGCACCTGGTCGTTCAGCGTATTCGGGGGCATGGGGATGGGCGCCATATCGGGCGGAAATTGGAAGAGAGAGGGCAGCGTCGCCACGCTTAGGAAGCGCAGTCCCGCCGGCAGGCTGTTGGGCAGGCCGTAATCGCGCAGCGATGCGATCACGAACCCCCACTCCCCGAACGATGGAACATAGACATGGTACGGATATGTCTTTAGTCCGGCTTGCCGGAGAGTCGTCTCGATGCACCAGAAAGAATCGCGCGCGAACATGGGCGAGGTGCTTTGCACCACCAGCAAACCCTGCGCGCTCAGATGACGGGCCACAGCGCGATAGAAAGCCGTTGTATACAGCTTCCCCAGCGCATAACTAGTTGGATCCGGAAAGTCGAGCACGATGAAATCGGCGCTGCTGGTATCCGAATCGATCCACGGGAAAGCGTCGGCGTTCACCACATGCACCTTGGGTGAGAGAAAGCTGCGCTGATTGAGCGCGGTCAGCATGCCGTTTGAAGAGAACAAGCGAGTCATTGCCGGATCGAGATCCACTAAGGTGACACTCTCGATTTGCGGATACTTGAGTATCTCGCGCAACGCTAACCCGTCGCCGCCGCCCAGCACGAGGACCCGCCGCGGAGTAGGAATCGCCGAAAGGCCGGGGTGTACCAGCGCCTCGTGATAGCGGTATTCGTCGCGCGAGCTGAATTGCAGGTGACTGTTGAGGAACAGGCGCAGATCGTCCTTAAACCGCGTCAGCACGATGTGCTGATAGCGCGAATCGCGGGCGAAAATGATTTCGTCGGCATAGATGTTCTCTTCCGCGGCAGCGGTGACCCGCTTTGCCTCCAGCAGGCCGGCGAGCAAAATCGCCAGCGCTATCGCCGACATTCCGCGCAGCAAACGCCGGTTGCCCAATTGCGCCGCGAATAGATACGTGCTCCACAGCGCGACCCCGGCATTGACCATGCCGAACAACATGGCCGACCGCACCAGGCCCAGCCGCGGAACCAGGAGGATGGGAAATAGCAGCGAAGCGGCCAGCGCGCCAATATAGTCGAAGGTCAGCACGTGCGCCACAGCGTCCCGGAAATCGAAATATCCGCGGACAATGCGCATCAGCAGCGGAATCTCGAGGCCCACCAGAACTCCGATTATCGTCACCATGAAGTACATCAGAAACGCGAAGGACTGCGTGTAGGCGAAGGCCAGAAACAACAATGCCGACGAGAACCCGCCGGCTAATCCGATCATCAGCTCGATCCAGATGAAGCGATGCACCAGCCCGCGATGAATGTACCGCGACAGAGCGCTGCCAATTCCCATGGAGAAGAGGTAACACCCGATGATGGTGGAAAACTGAAAGACGCTGTCGCCGACGAGGTAACTGGCCAGGGTGGCCGCGACCAGCTCGTAAATCAGTCCGCACGCGGAGATCAGGAATACGGAAATGAAAAGAACTAATGCCACGAGTCTCGTTGCCTCCGCGCGCTGCCGGCGCGCTAGTGAACCGCCGCGGCGATAATCAGGCAAAGGCCTAGTGAAAGGGCGCCGATCAGAATGGCCAACGCGACGTTGTGCTCCAGGACGATTTCCTTCCAGAGATGATAAGGCGTCAGCTTATCCAGAATGAAAAAGGCAACCACGAAGATCAGGATGCCCAGAACGGCAAACACCAGCGCGTTGACGACGTTGTCCCAGGGGAACGTCATTTCACTTACCTCCCGTGTAATGGTGATAGCTGCTATAGATTGAGCGATATGAGCCGGGATTGTCACGAATGGACATCGGCAGGTCCTTGACTTCGCTGACCGATGTAAAGCTCCAGCCGCGGTAGGCGCCGGCCCCGAGAAGCAATACCGTCGCGATTCCGTAAATCAGATAAAGCCGGTTCCAGATCATTGGCCGCCTCCGAAAGCCTTCATAGGATGGTCGCTTTCGGCCCAGCGCATTCGCTCGAAATTGTAAGTCCGCCAGGAGATCAGCAAGGCGGGCAGCAACAAAGCGCCCAGCGCCGCCAGATAGATTCCCAGCACAGGCACATCGCGCGTTACCGTCACAGAATAGCGCATGGCCCCTGAGCGGACATCCGATTCCGGCTCGACGCGCAAGTAATACCGGCCAGGAGGTATGGATGGCAGCACAACCCGGTCATGCGGGCTGCCTTCGGTCCAGCGGCCGTCCGAATCCACCCCGCTGTAATAGCTGACTTCGCGCCCAAAGTCATAAGCTTGTCCGGTATCTTCATCGATTAATGCATAGCTCAAATAGAGCCATTGATTGGATACATCTGCATCCGTCTTCACTTCGACTGACGAGGTGCGCCCCTTCAGTTGAAATTCCGGCGTGACAAAGGATGGCTCTGTGATCGACGACGACGAAAATACGTAGGCCTCCTGGAATACCTGCTCCTGTTTCGAAAACATTTGGTTCGCCGTGAAAATCACGACGATGGCTGTGAAGAGACCCGCGAATGTGAACCAAATCCGGCTGGCGGAGGCCCGCAGCCTGGAGGGCTGATTCTCGTATACGCCCACAGGCGTGGGCGCCAGCCCCACCAGGTTGAATGCTTTCCAGATGTCCGCGCCGTACACGTATTCGCCGAGTGTCCAGGTGGTCTCGTTACGCGCTGTTTCCGACGAAAGCACATACGGCGGAGCGATATAGTCAGTCACTTCGACGGAATCGTCCACCCTCAATTGCCACGGGAATTCGCCGAGCGCGAATTCGGTTTTTGCCGAGCATGTCTGGAACTGCTTGTACTTCTTACCGAGATACCTGGCAGAATCCCTCTCCACCTCGGGCAAGGCGGTGACTACTCTGGCGTCATTCCAGTGGCCGTCGTACTCGGTAAAGTAACGGAATCCTTTGTAAGGGCTGAAGAGCAGGTATTCGCGCCAGTTATAAGTGATGTCATCCACTACCATGGCGCGCACCTGGAAGCCGATTACTTCATAATCCGCGCCACGCCACTTTCCCCGGCTACCCAGCGGGATCAGCGGAACTTCTTCTTCTGTGGCAGCTTCGAAGCGTTGCAGGATTCTGAGCCGCGGGTCCTTGGCATCCAGAATGAAATGACAATGGCCGCACACGATAGTGATAGCCCGGCCCATGGACCGCACAGCGAGCGGCGCGCCGCAGTTTGGACAAGCCAGGGTCTCAACCTGAGGGCCGCCCGGCGGACTCGGCGGCTCTAACGGAGTCATGACCATCCCTCGAATTCGCGCAGATTCTTAAGCCGCAGCGCGTCGAAATCAACCATTTTCCCCAAATAGAGCACCGGCTCGGCGTCGCTATAATCTAGAGTCGCAAAGTCGCTGCCCGTCGAGCGTAAGTCGACGAAAGTGGCTTCCTGTTTATCCCAATACTGAAACGGAAGCTCGCCTTCCACTCCGCGATAGCGCGCCTGAGTGATCGCGGTCGCCGTAAACGCCGTCTTATTCCACCTAAACCGATCACCCAGGTGGACCGCATCGAGCGCCGGCAGTGGCTTGGCCGGGAAGGGGAGGGTGACTGCATATTGGCATTGCGCATCCGACAGCCAGGCGCTGTCGCCCGTGCTCAACACGATGTTCCACTCGTTCCAGGAACCCTCGTCATAGTCGTAAATGATGCGGCCGGCGACCGTGAAAGCCCGGTCTTCGTAGACTCCGGAAGCGCCGATCTGGATCGGGGAACTGTCGGGCGGCAAGTCCGAGACCACTCCCACCCGGTCCAGGCGCACGTCCGTGCGAACGAGGATGGAATGGCAATGCGCGCAGGTGGTCTGCACGCTGCTCGACCAGAGGAACAGAATCGGGGCGCCGCAGCTTGGGCAAAGCGCGGCAGGCTGAGTCATGCGCCGCCCCTTGCCGCGATGTCGTCTCGCATGTAGTCCCGCGTCACGTCGCGGACGCTGGTGCGCTGGGCCCCCAGATATTCACGCAAGCGGGATTCGAAATCGCACCGCGGACGCGGGCGACAGCTAAACGCGTTCAGACAAATCGAGCCATGTTCCGGGAAAGTGTGGCACGTCAGGTGCGATTCCGATAACAAGGCCAAGCCGGTAATGCCACCAGCATCCGGAAATTGATGCCACAGAATCTCTCCCACCGTATGTAGGCCCAGGTCGTCGATGAGCGCCCCGAACAGCTTGCGTAGTACGCTTAAGTCCCGCAGTCCGTCGGGAGAACAGCCATGCGCTTCGACAATCCATTCCACACCAACCATAAGGCTGCGGGCAGGTACGACTTAGTGCGACCTGTCAATCCGTCTCCGGCCGCGGCGGATTGGCCCAGTGACCCGACGGATCGCTCCCGCTGACAATCACACCCTTAGCGTTCCACCCCAGTTCCGCCCGCACTTCGGCCGGACAGTATCGCAGCGTTAGCCCACAGCGCCGCCGTTCCGATGTGTTGGCTTCGGACCCATGCACCAGCAGATCGCTGTGAATCGAGATCTCTCCCGCCTTGAGTTCGTCATCGAAGGGTGCGCCGAATTGCTCCGCGCCCGCCACAGTCTGGTTCAAGACATTGGTGTCGTCGTTTTCGGTAAGCGTATAAGTCAGATGGCCGAACCAATGCGAGCCGGGAATGAATCGCATGCAGGCGTTCTCGATGTTAGCATCGTCAATCGCCAGCCACACAGTCACTGCCTTGGATGGCGTAAGCGGCCAGTAACTGGCATCCTGGTGCCACGAAACGCGCTTGCCATCGCCGGGCATTTTGCAAAAGAAATGCGACCCCCATCCGATGACATTCTCGCCGAGGAGGTCCTTTACATAGGAGACGATCCCCGGATTAGTCAGCAGATCGTAGACGCGGCCATAGCGAAGGTGCGCAGTGCTGATTGAATAGCTGTCGCCGCCCGCCGCCAGCGTGCGCGCCAGGAGTTCGTCAAAGTAGCATCGGATTTTCGCGATCTCGTCTTCGTCGAACACCTGAAACCCGGCCAGATAGCCGTCGCGATTGAAGGCCGCCACCTGCCCGGCCATCAGCCGCTGCGGATGCTCCACATTTGAGGGATGAAATTGCAGATCGCGTGCGACCGCGCGCAACGCCTCCGTCGTCGGGATAAACGTGGGACCTCCCATGCAACATCCGGCAGTATACACCCCAAGTGGCTCCGGGCGGTACTTCTCAGCAATCGGCCTCTCGGCCACTTCGGGCAACGGTAAGCTCAAGAAGCGGAAGTTTCGATTAAACGCTTCCATCGTTCAGACCGTCATCTGAGCAAGGAGGACCGGTAACAGGCGCCTGACAGATGAGACCAATAGGGGCGGTTCTCAATTTTCTAGCGTTCGCCTCATGCGTCTTCGGGCAATCTTCCACTCAGCCTGCGTTTGACGTGGCTTCTGTTAAGCAAAATACCGTCGGCATCAATGAAGGACCCGGGCACGGCCCCGAGAGTGTGGACAGAACCCCGACGAGTCTGACCATGCAAAATGTCAGGTTAAATTCGGCGCTGAAATGGGCATATCAACTACAGGATTATCAGATCTCGGGACCAGCCTGGCTTAAGTCTGAAAGATATGACATTTTTGCAAAGATGGGGACTCCTGTTCCGGAGGAGGAGCTTCGCCGCAGGCTTCAGAATCTGTTGGCGGAACGATTCAAGCTCAAGTGCCATCGCGAAACCAAAGTCCTTCCGGCGTTTGCGCTTGTAGTTGCCAAGGATGGGCCGAAGCTTGAGAAAGCCGTAGGCGGCGGCGAGAGTCGTATCACACCTGTAGGTAAGCCGCAGCCGGGGTTCACACTCGATGTTCTGAACACTTCCATATCGCAGTTAGCGGATCGGATTTCGGGTTCCATGGGAGCCTCCGTTGTAGATATGACTGGCCTGAAAGATCGCTATAACTTCACTCTCGACATCTCTCGCTACATACCAGGTGGCTCTCTCAATCCCGAAGACATGCCTGGCATTCTCTCCCAGGCGGTGCAAGAGCAACTGGGGCTCAAACTAACTCCGAAAAAATTGCCGATGGAAATACTTGTCATCGACCGCGTCGAACAGGTTCCCACGGCGAACTGAGAGGGGATTGCGCCCGCCCATGCTCGAACCGTCCGCGGAAAGTCGCAGACCCGCCTCCCGCAGCCCTCCAACCGCACTCAACCCAGCACTCAACCCAGCACTCAACCCAGCACTCAGCCCAGCCGCAGTCAACCCTGCCGGAACTGGCGCGATGACCGCGCCGTCTCCAGGCGCCACTGCCCTCCCTGCGCTATGATGAGTGAAATCCCACGGAGGAAGTTAGATGCTTAAGAGAGCCGTATTCGGCGCTGCCACCGCCGTACTCGCCGCCTTGTCGTTTTTCATATCGTTCTCGATCTTCGCCACCGCACAGAGTCCCACTTACAACCCGGTTCTGTGGTCCGGCATGAAGTACCGCATGATTGGCCCCAATCGCGGCGGCCGCGTCACCGCCGTGACCGGCGTGCCGTCGCAGCCCTACACCTTCTACATGGGCTCCACCGGCGGCGGCGTCTGGAAAACTACCGACGCCGGCCACTCCTGGGCCAACATTTCCGACAAATACTTCAAGGTGGCGTCCATGGGGGCCATCGAGGTTTCGCTCTCGAATCCCAACGTGGTATACGCCGGCACCGGCTCGTCGAAGATCCGCAGCAACGTCTCCATCGGCCGCGGCATTTACAAATCCACCGACGCCGGCCAGACGTGGGAATGGAGCGGCCTGCACGACGTCGGCCAGATCGCCACCGTGCGCGTCAACCCGTCGAATCCGGACCTGGTCTACGTGGCGGCGCTGGGCAATCCATTCGTGCCCAACCCCGATCGCGGCGTGTTCCGCAGCAAGGATGGCGGCAAAACGTGGCAGAAGGTCCTCTACCTTTCCGACGACGTGGGCGCGGCCGATCTTGAGCTGCAACCCGGCAATCCCAATGTCATCTTCGCCTGCATGTGGCACGGCCAGCGCAAGCCGTGGACCATCATCAGCGGCGCGCGCGAGGGCGGCATCTACAAGAGTACCGATGGCGGCGACACGTGGGCTAAGCTCGCCGGCGGTCTGCCGAATGATCTCTTCGGCCGCAGCAATGTCGCCATTTCCGCGGCCAGCCCCAACCGCATCTACGCGCTGATTGAGGCCAAGCCCGGCTCGGGCCTCTACCGCTCCGAAGACGCCGGCGCCACCTGGACGCTGATCAACGGCCAGGGCTCCATCATCACGCGCCCGTTCTACTACGACACCCTCGGCGTCGATCCCAACGACCCCAACGTGGTTTTCGTGGGTGATGAAGGCTGGTTTCGCAGCGCCGACGGCGGCAAGACTTTCCGCCGCGCAGGCACGCCGCACGGCGACAATCACGATATCTGGATCAATCCGAAGAATTCGCAATTCATGATCCAATCGAACGACGGCGGCGCCAACGTTTCGCTGGACGGCGGCCGCACCTGGAGCCCTCAGGATAACCAGCCGACGGCGGAAATCTATCAGGTCGCCGTAGATAACCAGTACCCCTACCGCGTCTACGGCGCACAACAGGACGACAACACGGTGATCGTGCCCAGCCTGCCGCTAGGCGATGGACAGGGCTTCCGCACCGGCCCCGGCTGCGAAACCGGCCCCATCATTCCCAATCTCAATCATCCCGAGTTGGTCTACGGAAGTTGCAAGGGCCAGTTCAGCCGCTTGAATCTGACCACCACCGACGAGCAGCAGTATTGGGTGGGCGCGCAATCGCTTTACGGCAACGCGGGCAGCGAGCTGATTTTCCGCTTCCAACGCGTCTCGCCCATGGAAGTTTCGCCCTTCGACCAGAACACCATCTACTACGGCTCGCAATATCTGCACCGCTCGCGCGACGGCGGCGTGAATTGGGAAAAGATCAGTCCCGATATGACCGCGCATCCGCCCGGAACACAGGGCGCGAGCGGCGAGCCCATCACGCGCGACGCCACCGGCGAAGAAGTCTATAGCACGCTCTACACCATTCGCGAATCGCCCGTGCAGCGCGGCGTCATCTGGACCGGTTCCAACGACGGCCCCGTCTACGTGACGCGCGACGACGGCAAAACCTGGACTAACGTCACGCCGAAAGACATGCCGCCCGGCGGCCGCATCCAGAACATCGAACCTAGCCCGCGCCGCGCCGGAACCGCCTATTTCGCCGCGTACCGGTTTCTGCTGGGCGACTTCGCGCCCTATATCTACCGCACCGACGATTTCGGCAAGACATGGACGCGCCTCACCGACGGCAAGAACGGCATCGCGCCCGACGAGCCCACGCGCGTGGTGCGCGAAGATCCGGATCGCGCCGGCCTGCTGTACGCCGGAACCGAATTCGGCATGTACATTTCGTTCGATAACGGCGCACACTGGCAATCGTTCCAGCTCAACCTGCCGGCGACTCCCGTGACCGATATCAAGATCGCGCACAAAGACCTGATACTTTCCACGCAAGGCCGCTCGTTTTGGATTCTCGACAACCTGACGCCGCTCCACCAGATTAAGGAGAGCACCGCGACGGAATCGGCCGCGCTCTTCACGCCGCGCGAAGCCATACGCACCGGCGGCGGGCGCGGGGGCCGCGGCGGCGGCATTCAGTATCCGCAGCCCGGCGCGCAAATCGATTACTTCCTGAACAGCGCGCCGGCGGGCGACCTCAAGATGGAAGTCCTCGACGGCGCGGGCAAAGTGGTGCGCACATTTACCAGCGCCGGCGGCGCGGTCGCGGAAGCCCCGGCCGAAGATGTTGCGCCCGCCGACGATGAAGAAGGCGGAGGAGGCGGCGGGCGCGGCGGACGCGGAGCCGTCGTCCGTCTCGATAAGTCCGCCGGTGAGCACCGCGTTACTTGGGACCTCCGCTATCCCGGACCCTGGCAGAGCGCCACGCGGCCCGAAGGCCCCAACGGACCGGAAGCCGTGCCCGGAAAATACTCCGTGCGTCTGACGGTTGGCGCGTGGACTTCCACGCAGCCGCTGACGATGATTGAAGACCCGCGCATTACCGCATCGGGTCTGACCACCGCCGACTTGCGACTGCAATTCGAGCACAACATGCGCGTGCGCGACCTGGTAAGCGAAGTGAACCAACTTGTCGCGCGCGTCCGCGTCGCCGAGCAGTCGCTCAAAGGCAAACCCGATGCGGCCTCGCAACTGGACAGCATCGACAGCCTGGCGTCGCACCTGATTACGCCCGGCATACGCTACAGCAAGCCGGAGTTACAAACGCACATCACATATCTGTATCAGATGACCAACGGCGCAGACGAGAAGATTGGCAACGATGCGGTAGGCCGTTACCAGGAATTGAGAAAGGAACTCGACCAGCGCAAAGCCGAGCTCGACAAGCTGCTAGGTCCGCCAAAATAACTAAGTACACCGTTTCATAAATACGCCGACGTATCCAGGCCCCGGAAAGACGCGTTCACATGAGTGTGAACGCTGCACGCAAGTGCCCAGAGGGCACCCAGTGCGCCACGATTTGATATGAAACGGTGTACTAAGCAAAGTTTGCGCATTCACGGCAAGGCGCGCAGCGTCCAAGGTTGACATCTCAATGCGGTAGAATCGCTGCATCCGACATCATGAATAAGATCCGCATTCTTCCGCTCGCATTCATCGCGGCTGCGCCCCTGTTAGCGCAAACAGTGGACCCCAATCTCTTCGCCGGCATGAGCTGGCGCCTCATCGGGCCGTTCCGCGGCGGTAAGGCCACCATGGCGTCGGGCGTGCCCGGCAACCCGGCGGTGTACTACTTCGGCACGGCCGGCAGCGGCGTCTGGAAGACGGTGGATGGCGGGCAGGTGTGGACGTGCGTCAGCGATTCGCAGCGCCTCACCAGCATCGGCGCCGTGGCCGTCGCGCCATCGCGTCCCGACACGGTGTACGTTGGCGCCTCGGGCGCAGGACCAACCGCCGGACTCTATCGCACCACCGATGGCGGCGCGCATTGGGATTTCGTCGCGCTCCAGGGCCATGCCGTGACGTCGATCGTGATCGATCCGCATAATCCCGACCTGGTGATGGCGGCCGCCGGCGACAGCGGCGTGGCGCGCACCACCGACGGCGGCAAGACGTGGAAATCGGTGCTGCCCGATGCGCAAGTGGGCGCAGTTTGGCTGGTCTTCGACCCCGATAATCCGCACAACGTATACGCCGGCACGCGCCCTATCGCCGCGGGCGGGCGTGGCGGCGCGGGCGGCGGAGGCGGTGGCCGCGGCGCTCCGCCGGTGACCACTCCGGCAACCGATTCGCAGATCTATCGCTCCAGCGATGAAGGCGTCACCTGGACGAAGACCAGCCCCGAGGGGCTCCCGGGCGGCAACTTCGGAACCATCGCCCTCGCGGTCGCGCCCGGCAGCAATGGCCTGCGGGTTTACGATTACGTGGCGCAGGGCATGTTCCGCTCCGAC